>Ga0169931_10006567_pt1 | contig 17485 bp, 22 predicted proteins | sample Kivu_15m_20L_FD_129675 | JGI IMG/M metagenome (GOLD analysis project Ga0169931, IMG submission 129675) | Freshwater microbial communities from Lake Kivu, Western Province, Rwanda to study Microbial Dark Matter (Phase II) - Kivu_15m_20L... | ecosystem: Environmental > Aquatic > Freshwater > Lake...
ATCTATCATCTCCACCGGGATGAGGTACCGGGGGATTCCAATTACAAGTATTGTCGTCTAATGTCCAACTCTCAAAGGGCTTGGGTGAAATAAATGCATCTCTTTGTGAATCATAAGTATATCCAATACCAGCATAGTTCTTACGAACTTTACCATTGTAAGAGGTTTGCTTCCAAGTAGAGTGACCGGTAAGCTTGGTTAGAAAAGCTATACCGACATTTTCATCTTCTACACCCTGGGGGGTCATAGTGTCTACATTATTGACAACTAATACTTGTTCAACAACATTATTTAAACCTAATTTTGCAAAGTGTGCCATATAAAATATTTATGTTTGAAATGTTCCGGTTCCTGTGAATAGATGTATGGTAAAACCTGAAACACTTGTAATAATTTGTCCGCCAGTAGCTCTAGGTGCACCGGTATATTTTATAATAACAATACCTGAGCCACCTGAACCGCTAGTTTGTAATTGATGTGCACTACCACCCCCACCACCACCCGTATTAACACCACCCGCACCACCTGATTGAATTGATGAGGAATTTGTTTGTGTTGTTATACCGCTTGAACCGTTATTATAGCCTACACCACCTACACCTGCAGTACCGGTATTTGCTCCACCACCGCCACCTCCGCCCAGTCCGCCATTACCTGCACCTGCACCCGAGGTATATGCTCCTCCTCCCCCACCTCCAGCAAAAAAATATGCTTCTCCTAATATTGAACTTGCAAGTCCACTACCACCTGCTCCTCCCTTAGATGTTGCATTAGCTACGTTTGCAGCTGCACTTCCTGCGCCACCCCCTCCTCCGCCCGGATAATTTGAGGCTCCTCCTCCACCTCCCCCGCCTCTATTACCCTGTCCGCTAATACCTTGTGCTCCAGGAGCAGAAGTATTTGACCCATATCCAGTACCCCCACCGCCCGATCCACCAACTGTAGCTTGAACTAACCCATCTCCCGCCCCACCTGCTCCCCCTCCAATTGCTTCAAAAAATTTTGTTGTTATTAAACTTATAGAAGAATTTGTTCCGTTGTTACCTCGGGTACCAGATTGTGTACCGCTTACACCGGCTCCGCCACCCCCCACAGTAACTGTATATGTTTTTAAAGCGTCAAATTCAAGAGTTGATTCAATAAATCCACCTGCTCCTCCACCACCACCTAAATTACCTCCCCCCGGGCCACCACCGGCTACTAGTAAGACAGTTGCGCTTATTTTATCACCTGTCCAAACCGTACCATTATAATATTCAATACCATTGATAGTGCTATTCCATCTTATTTGCCCAACTGATGGTGTACCCGGTCTCTGTAAAGATGTACCTACTGGTAATTGCATTGCCTCTGTTCCCAAGTTACCAGCAGTTGTTAATATAGCACTTATAGGTACACCAATGGTATTGGTACCATCGGTAATAGGTACAATTAAGCCACTAGTTGTTGTGGTCTGTCGGGTTAGTTGAGATATAGTTGTATCAGCCATATTAAATTGAATACCTCACTATTACTATACCAGATCCACCGTTCCCACCATAACCACCTGACCCGGTATTATTAGCATTACCACCACCGCCCGATCCTGTGTTTACTAGACCATCACCTGCATTTCCGTTATAAGAGGCGTTTCCACCTATACCACTTCCTCCTAATCCTTGATTTGCAGAAAATGATTGACTTGAACCACCACCACCGCCTCCAAATAATTCTCCCCCCTGTACTCTAAAATTTAAATTGATTGCAACACCACCATTACCACCTCTTGTACCTGCTACCGCATCTCCACCCTGACCACCTGCTCCGCCCCCTCCGCCCATGTTATTACTATCAGCACCAATACCACCTAGATTACCATAAAATAAACCACCATTTGTTGTACCTTGTAAAATTGTTCCTCGAGGAGAGGTTGGATATCTACCACCACCGCATGAACCTCCGCTTTTTGTTATGTTACCCGACGCATTGTATCCACACCCACCACCTCCCCCTATTGCAACAATAGTATTTGCAAATGAACTGCTAAATCCGTCTTGACCAAAAGAACCAGGTGCATCGCTTGAGTCTGGGGCTCCGGTTTGCCCTGCTCCTCCTGCTCCCACAGTAACTTGGTATGCACCTTCAACTATAGTTGCATTTGCCCAGATTGCACCACCAGCACCTCCTCCGGAAGCATACCAATGCCCACCTCCTCCACCTCCAGCTACTACTAAAACTTCAACTGTTCTACTACCAGCAACTACTGTAAAGTTACTTGAGCCGGTAAATGTATGTATTTGATATGAAGTACCATTGATTGTAGATTGTGTTATTACACCACCTGTTGCCTGAAAGCGTCCTCCAAAAGAATACCATGATTGTCCATTATATGTTTCAAACGCATTTGTTGTTGTGTTATATCTAATGGCCCCGGTAGTAGCGGTACCGCGTTCAGCAGTAGTTCCTGAAGGAAGTATAACAAAATTTTTTCTCGATGCAATAGTATCTACAATACTACTAGCAGGGGTTTGATAAGTTGTTCCTTGAAAAGATATTGGAAGAACAGCATTACCTGTTGCAGCTAAATTAGTTAAACCGGAAATAGTAGTATCGGCCATACTAATTATTTATTCTGATAGATTAAATAATATTGGTGAACAAAGATACCCATCTTATCTATGAAGCATATACAAGCCCGGGTGTTCCTACTACACCTGCTCCTACTAAACAAGTTAACGTGGCTCCGGTAAGGCCACCGGCTGCAGAGAATGAAGAAAAGAAAGAAAAAAAAGAACAGAAGATAACTTTAGAAGAAATTAATACCGAACGTAAGGCCGTCCATGCTGCATACGAAATAGTAGATGCAATTTATAAGACAGTAGATTCTTTTCAACGCGCCACCGACATAATACAAACTATCGCTTCTGTACACCGAAATGAGCGGAAGCGACAGCTTGGATTAAAAAGTAATTAACTCTTTGCAGCCTTGCGGCTGTTCTTTTCTTCTTGAACACCTTTGCGTGCTTCTCGGGCAAACTTAATTACCTCCTGAAGAGCCTTACGGGCACGGGTCCCAGCGGCGTTATTACCCCCCGAAAACTTTTCGTATTCGGCAGTAAATGTTGCAACGTGTTCTTAAGTGTGAGAGGATTAATGTTTGACATATTATATTTTTATTATACCTTGAACGAAAAGCAACTGTAATTAAAATAAATAATAATATGAGCACGGAACGAAAAAAAGTTACCGCTGACGCTGTAATTGATTTATACATACAGGCTAAAAGAGAAAAAAAGCTCGTCCGTAAAGAAGAATTAATGAAGAAAGTTATTTTTCTTTCACAGCACTTAAACGAATATCTTAAAGCGACTGATCTGGCGGTAAGATAGTAGTTTTGTCTTTTTTAGCAAGCGCTTGTATAAATTTAATAACCGACTCTATTTTATCATCATAATGGTAGCCATCACATATAGGACAAAAGGTTCTCGTATAAGGTACCACTGATTCACAGCAAAGACATACTTTATAAAGATCGGCATTTTCTATCATTATTTGTGCGGCGAGCTCTTTTCGTAGAGAATCCTTCTTCACAGCCATAAATATTTAGGTGACAAAGGATCAGAAAGCTATAAGTGAGGCATATAAATTAGGTATCAATCATACCGAAAGACATGGTGATTCATATGCATATGCGCCTAAAGAGTATAGTACAGTAAGAGATGAGGGTGAAGAAAGCGCTATAAAACAACGTATAGCCTTAGAGCTTAACAATATGACAAATAGAGCTGCAAGAGGATTAAAGGAAGATTATCTTTATATATTGACAAGCATGGATAAGCTTCACAAAGATTTGGCTACCGCAATTAATAAGGTTTGAATTTTTAAAATTTTAATTTAAAATAGCTTTATGTTTACCCGGGTAAAGCTAGGCTGGTCAGATATTTCTAATGATATAAACGAGTTGGCCGACAATATTGGTTCATGTGATGCTATTGTTGCAATAGGAAGAGGCGGGCTTGTACCTGGGACAATTCTTTCCTACATTCTTGATTGTGATCTAGTAAATTTTGGAATAAAATCTTACAATAAAGAAAACATACAAGAAGATTCTTCTATAACACAAATACCGGGATTAAAATTTAATCACGAATTTAGAGACAAGCGTGTAATTGTATTTGACGATTTATCAGATAAAGGAACAACATTACATCAGGCTAAAGATTATTTTGAGCTTAGTCAATTTACTAACTATAAATTTGCAACACTTTATATAAAAAAATCTACAAAATTTGTTCCAAATTATTATTTAAAAGAATTTGACGATAATTTATGGCTTGACTTTCCTTGGGAAACCATTAAAATTGTATAAATAATAATACATTAATTTATTTGCCCCTTTGGGCCTCAGCCGCGTACGCGGCAAACTAATACCCCTTTTATGAAAAACAACAAAATAAACAAGCTAGTATTAATCATGATAACGGTTCTTATGTCGTCAGCATCTTTATGCTTAACGCAATTTGAAGAGCGTAGACGTACGGTTGCCGATTTAAAAGCAGAATTAGAATCATTACCTGCTGCAGAAGAAAAGAAAGCTGCAAAAAAAATAGTTGTTAAAGCGGATGGGATAAAATATGATGAGGATTTTATTCCCAAAACAAACAACAATTCATTTAAAGTTATGACAGTTAGGCTAACCGTATATTGGGCAAAAGGCGGGGGTACAGATAGCTATAGCGCCCAAAAGAAAAGCTCAACCGGGTATACTCTAAAGCAAGGTGAATCTATTGCTGTAGATCCTCGCATTATACCTTATAGAAAAGAGGTTATTATACCGAACATAGGCCTAGTAAAAGCTGTTGATACAGGTACTGCGGTAAAGCAAAAGAAAGCATCTAAGGGTAAATTACCGGTTATTGACGTATTCTTTGAGCATAAAAAAGATGCTATGTTATTTGCTAATAGATATCCTAAGGTAGTTAAAGTCGCTGTTCTAAATTAAATATATACATGCATCCAGAGTTAAAGCATCAACTTTATGGTGGTGATATATCTGATTACTATAAAAGACCTGAACCAAAAGATGTAAAACAGGAAAATAAGGAATTAGCAGATATATATGATGCTATTAGTAAAAAACGGCTTGTTAAGGAAGATGTCGAGCAACCCCCACCGGCCATTATACAAAAGGCAGAGGATACTAAGCTTACATTTGATGAAATATTTGAGTTTGTAAAAGACCATGAAGGCTATAGGCCTCACGTTTATAAAGATTCATTAGGAATTCCTACAATTGGAATAGGGTTTAATTTAACAAGACCAGATGCAAAAAAAATAGCTCAACAAGCGGGTGTTAATTATCAAAACATTTTATTAGGAAAAGAAGATTTGTCTGATGAACAAATTAAAGAAATTTTTAAAATAACAGTTGGTATAGCATATCAGGATGCTAAAAAATGGATTCCGAATTTTGATGGGCTTCCTAAAAATATAAAGTTAGCCATTTTAGATCTTTCTTTTAATATGGGGTATACTAGACTTAGCAAATTTGTAAAAACAAAAGAATTTATTTTAGCTAAAGATTATAAGAACGCTGCAAATGAATTAAAAAATAGCAAATGGGCCACTCAAGTAGGGCGAAGAGTAAATAGTGTAGTTAATCTTTTTTTAGCTTCTTCTTAGATTTTTTCTTTAACTTAAATTTTACTGTTTCCATTTTACTGGGAAACGTATTCTGTTGATCACCTGTAGTCATACCTATATCAGGCCCTGTACTTGGAGCAGTCTGAGACTGCGGATATATATTAAAACCCTCTAGTATAGTTTTAACTAGATTTTCGAATTTCATTTTTTAATGTATCTATCTCTTCTTTTAACGAATTAATACATTCTACTAAAAGCGGAATTACCTTGTTATAATTAACAGCCTTAATACCATCTTTACGCGTTACTACAGCTTCAGGAATAATTTGTTCAATTTCTTGAGCTACAAGCCCAGTATCTGATCCAACTAAATGAGGTGTATTGGTTTCTTTCCAATTAAAATTATAACCCCTTATTAATGAAATTTTATTTAAAGGATTTTTTATTTGTGAGATATTTTCTTTTAATGAAATGTCTGATGTAGAAAATGCTATTACGTCGTTATAGCAATATAAAGTACCTTGAACTGTTGTATTGTTGGTTGTAACTAGCGTACCGGTTATATTAGTACTACCAACAATACTAACTGCTCCAAAAATATCTGTATCTCTTTTAAGAGTTATTTTTAAATCATTTGCTGATAATAAATCGGTATCTAACGACCACACCGGAGCTGTTCCAGATTTATCAATTGTAATACCGTTTTGACTGAAAAAATTAGCTTCTGTTAATAGTGTTTCAAAAGATAGCCCAGTTAGCTGTGAGGTAGATGTTCTACCAACAAATTGATTTGGTCCTAATTCTATATCTACAGGTGTAGCTGTATAAGATTCGCTATTTCCTTTAACAGAGTATGATGGCATCTCATCAAGATAAGAATTATCTACTCCATTTAATTTTATACTAATAGGCCCGTTGTAAGCCTTAGTAAGCGAGCTTTCGTCTACAACAGTAGGTCCAAGCTGAACCGGTCCTATACCTCCAGATTTTATTTGAAGCTCAAGTGAAGAATTATATTGAAATTGATCGGTATTAATTAATGTCGCTAAATCATATTTTACTAAATCAGCTGTTATAGGAGGAAACGAAGTAACAGAGCTTAGAGAATAAATTCCTCTAGTTGAACGATCATAAATAATATCTCCTGGAGAAGCACCTCTTGAATTAAACAAATTGATTGCTTCCGTTGAAAAGTTATTTGTACTGGTTCCAAATAATGTTGCAACGGATCCTAAATTTTGAATACCTATTGGAACTCCGCCAGCAGTAGAACCATCGCCAATAAAAGCTCTTTTTGTGTCAATGCAAAAAGCGGGTTCACCAGTACTAAAAACTATACCTGTCGAGTTAGCTGTTCGTCGTTGTGCGTCGGTTCCCTGTCTAACCTGTATTTTTGTTACTGTTGCCATATTTTAATATATTTATGTAATTCTATCATTTAACAACAATAAATATTAGCAGTGAACAAGTTATATTCTGCAGTACTAGCAGGTAGAAATACTATTAATGTTTTTGATGTTCGTAAGGGAATTAAAGCATATAGCTTAAATCTCGGTACTTCGGAAATCATTAATGGTCCTATAGTTACACAAGATAAAATGACAATTGTAGTAAAAGAAAGATCAGGTGGAACTAAGGGTAAAGTTTATGGTTTGCCAAAAGGAATTTTATTGTATTCATTTCAGGTAAAGTAATATGAAGAGTAAATCTAACCCTACGCTTAAAAAACTACAAGAAGAAGTAAAAGAAGTTTATAAAGCCGTTTATCAGGGTAATGGAAAACCTGCAATAGTTACACAACTTTCAGAACTAACTGGTAAACTTAAATCGCACAGCGAGCACGTTGAGATGAAATTAGTTCACGTAGATGAAAAGATTGACAGCTTAGAACGAGAAATTGAATTAAAATTTAAAAATATAACAGATGTAGTTACAGAGAAATTTAATAGTATATCTGTTCAAATAACGAGTGAATTTGGTCGTAAAAGAGCAGAGACTACTAATCTCTGGAATTTAAAAACAGCAATAACAACAGGAATCTTAGCTTCATCAACATCTGTATTTGTTGTTTTACTAGCTGAATTTATTAAAAGACTAAACTCTTGATTAAGAAAATACTGTTCATATAATACTTTTTATGAACATATTAGGGTTAGATCTCGTAGATGAACCATTAGATATAGATACATTTTCGTATCTTGATGATGTAGATTACCCCTATTGTGTGCTAGGCTTTCAATTAAAAAATTTGTATGATCAAAAAAGATTAGTTTTTAAAAAAGAATTTAACTCAAAGGATGTTATTCATCTTGTGCCTAATGATGCAGTTATGCCAAAGTTTTTTAGAGGAATAAAATTAAAATTAAAAAATGAATTTGTTCCTTTTTTAAGGCATATTGAAATGCTTGGGTCAACAAATAAGCTAGCTATTAATACAGAAAATTATAAAACAATTTTAAAGCAATACGGTTTAACGTGTGATAATTGCTTTGCATATTTAAATAAAGGAATTTATCCTATTGATAGCGAGTGTTTAAATAAAATATCTACTCAACAATTTAATATTGATAGTCTTTATTCAGACTATTTAGAGAGTAATTCTCCTGCGTTTCAATCACTAGGTTATTTTGTTATTTATATTTTAAGTAATAAAAATTATTACGAAACAACAACAAAAAATTATTTACATGCAGTAGTAAAAAGTTATAAAAATCCTTAGTTTTGTTTTTTGTCTGGTATAAATAATTTTTTATCTTTGTAAAATGAGCACTCAAATATTTGTTAAAAAGCGTAACGGTGAATTAGAAAAATTTAACGTAGAAAAAATTAATAAAGTAATTCACTGGGCAACAGACGGTATTCACGGTGTTAGCTTATCTGAAGTAGAAATTAACGCAAAACTTAATATTGTAGAGAACATTTCGACTCGCGATATTCATCAAGTGTTAATTGAGTCTGCATCTAATTTAATTTCTCTTGAAAAGCCTAACTATCAATACGTCGCTGCAAGATTACTTAATTATCAATTAAGAAAAGATGTCTGGGGCGGTAAACACCCTCCGCGTCTTATTGATGTTCTTAATTACGGCTTAAGAAAAGAAATTTATGATCCTATTATTTTAGAAAAATATTCTGAAAGTGAAATTAATAAAATTGGAGAGTTTATTGATCATGATCGTGATTTGTTTTTTACTTATGCAGGATTAAAACAGCTTTGTGACAAATATTTAATTAAAAATAGAGTAACGGATAAAATCTACGAAACACCTCAATTTGCTTATATGCTAATATCTATGTATGCTTTTATAAATTATTCTTCTGATAAGCGCTTAGAATATGTCAGGCGGTTTTATAATGCTATTTCTAGACATAAAATTAATCTTCCTACGCCTATAATGGCAGGAGTAAGATCGCGATCAAAAAGTTATGCTAGTTGCTGCTTGATAGGCGTAGATGATACTAAAGATTCTATTACTGCCTCAGGTACTGCAGTATCGATAGCTACAGCTAGTAGGTGTGGTATAGGAATTGATATATCAAAAATCAGAGCTATAGGTGCATCAGTTAATAACGGTGAAGTGGTGCATACCGGTGTAATACCTTTCTTAAAAATATTTGAAGCCTCTGTGAAAGCATGGCAACAAAATGGATTAAGAGGTGGTTCTGCTACAACCAATATTCAGTGGTGGCATTACGAAATAGACGATGTTGTTGTTTTAAAAAATAATGCAGGTACAGACGATAATAGAGTTAGAAAGCTAGATTATACGGTAGGTATGTCAAAACTATTTTATGACAGAGTAATTAAGAACGAAGATGTTACTCTGTTTAGTCCTCATGAGGTGCCGCACCTTTATGAGGCTTGGGGCACCAAGCACTTTAATAAAATATATGAAGAGTGTGAAGTAGATAAGAAAATTAAATTAAAAAAGAAAATTTCTGCAAGAAAATTATTTTCACTTATAATAAAAGAAAGAGTTGAAACAGGTAGAATTTATATTCTTAATGTTGATACGGCTAACGAACATACTCCTTGGTTAGATAAAGTTACTATGAGTAATTTATGTACAGAGGTTATACACCCCACAATACCTCTTACAGATTATAATGATCCGGATGCTGAAATTGGTATGTGTATTCTTTCAGCTATTAATATGCTTGAAATAAAAGACTGGAAAGATTTAGAAAAAACAACTGACCTTGCAGTAAGGTTTTTAGAAGAAATAATTGACATACAAACTTATTTTAACAAGGCTGCAGAAAATTTTGCTAAAAAAAGAAGAAGTCTTGGAATAGGTATAACTAACTTAGCAGCGTTTTTAGCTAAAAATAATGTATCATATGAATCAAAGGCAGGTCTTAATTTAGTAGATGAATGGATGGAGCATTTTCAATATTACCTTTTACAATCAAGTTTAAATTTAGCTAAAGAAAGAGGTAAATGTGAAAAATTTAATAGAACAAAATATTCTAAAGGAGTTTTGCCTATAGATACATACAAAAAGAAAGTAGATGAAATTGTTAAAAGAAAATTATCCCTCGATTGGGAATTACTTAGAAAACAAATTCAAGAGTTTGGGTTAAGACATTCTACCCTTTCATGCTGTATGCCTTGTGAATCAAGCTCTGTCATTCAGTCATCTACTAATGGTGTCGAGCCTGTTAGATCATTGGTAACATACAAAATGTCTAAAATGGGTAAACTACCGGTATTGGTTCCTGGTATTGGTAAATACGATTCAAATTATGAATTTGCATATAATTTTAAGGATAATACAGGCCTATTGCACATCAATGCTGTTATACAAAAGTATATAGATATGGCAATTTCGACAAACATATATTATAATTACAGTCACTATGAAAATAATATTTTGCCTGATAGTAAAGTTATGAAAGAGATTATGTATGCTTATAGTCTTGGTTTGATGAGTCTATATTACAATAATACTGATGATGGTGATAAAGAGCAATCTATAAATGAATCGCATGATTGCTCAAGCGGAGCCTGTAAACTCTAACTATATGAAATCTGTTCTTAATATAAAGAATATAGACCATACAAAACAGCCGCTCTTTTTTGGTGAAGATTTAAATTTACAAAGATATGATAAATTTAAATACCCAACATTTTTTGAATTGTTTAAAAAACAAGAAGAATTTTTTTGGTGGCCGCACGAAATTTCTTTACAAAAAGACAGAAGTGACTATAAAGAATTAAAGGGAGAGCAAAGATTTGTTTTTGATACAAACTTAAAATTTCAAACATTAGGCGATAGTATGCTTTCTAGGTCAATACATTCGCTTAAAGACTATGTATCTAACCCGGAGCTAGAAATATGTATGAATACCTGGCAGCGATTTGAAGGCATACATAGTTATTCTTATTCCTATCTTTTAAATAATGTACATCCCGATGCTTCTAAATTTTTTGATAGTATTATGGAAGATAAAGAAATTGTAAGCAGAGCAGAATTAATACGTAATAATTTCGATAAAATTCTAGGTGATGATAGTAAGAAAGATTTAAAGCAAAAAGTTTTTGATTGTATATTATCTGTAAATGTAATGGAGGGGCTGGTATTCTATGTTTCATTTGCATGTTCATTTTATTTTGGTTATAGGGGCATAATGGAGGGTAATGCAAAGATTATAAAGTTTATTCAGCGTGATGAATCGCTACATTTTGCTGTAACACAAAATTTAATTAAAATTTTACGTGATGAAGACAGTGAAGGTTTTACTTCAATTGTAAGAAAGAGTGAAGATAAAATTTATGCGTTTTATGAGCAAGCAGCTAAAAATGAAATTGAATGGGCACAATATCTCTTTAGTAAGGGCTCTCTCTTAGGCTTAAATGCAGAAGTTTTAGGAGGATATGCTAAGTGGTTATGTGATAATCGGTTAAGATCGTTAGGCTATAAGAAAATTTTTAATGAGAAAGAGAATCCTATATCTGGATGGTTAGATAGCTATTTGGACTCTTCAAAGGTACAAGTTGCACCTCAGGAGACAGAAATAAGCGCATATAAAATTGGTGCCCGCAATACAGCGATTGATGAGGATGATTTTGCTGATATTAAGCTATGATTTATCAAAGTACTATTGACACACTAACAGAAGATGAGCTCTCCCTTCTTTACCTAATAAGCAATAATTTTTTAGTTCATTTTAATATTGAAACAAACCTACATTTTATTAGGATGCTAAGAATAAATGTAGTGTTAAAAATGCTGGATGTTTTAAAACCGCAAGCAAAAGAAGAAAACCAGCCTATATTTGATAGTCTTAAGAAAAAGCTTTCCGAATAAAATAAATAATTTTTAGAAGGAGCAAAGTACTTAGTACACCAGGGGTGGGTAGGTGGGAACCTTTAGAGGTTACTGGTGTACCTTTATTTTATGGTTAAAAATAATAAATATTAATATGACGGCGATATTATCGTCATGCACTACATCGCACGATAAAATATTAGAAAATAGTCTTTTGTACAAAGAGTTTCTTGCTGAACGAGAAGAAATTCTTAGAAACAAATGGTATATGTCTGAAAAAGAAGGTAAGGATGTGGGGTTTGAGAGAGCATTAGTTGACTGGGTATCTAAGCATAGATGTAAGTGGAAGAGTAGAAAGTAAACTTACTTTTTATAGTTTGCTACTACCTCTGCATTTATAGGAGCATCTTTACCTATTACTTTTTCTCTAGTTTCAGAATTGGTATTAGTTAACGAAGAAGGTAGACCCTTAAACATATGGCTATGAGGTTCTAGTAAGATACTATCAGCCTCTCTACCAGTACCATAAACTACAATAGGCATTGCACCTGCTGTAGCACCGCCTGCGCCTGCATCAGATCCCTTTATACAGTCTACACCGGTGCCTAATACTACCACCTCATTAGTATTAACTCCGGTATAAGTACCAAGACCCACAGTTACTTGTACTGTTATTGCCCCGGGCAATATTTTACCAATAGGTTCATTTAAAGCAGTTCTTCCTAAATAAGGAGGTCCGCTTGTTGAACTTCCACCCGATTCTTTAAATGATAAATCTTTTTTACCGCTAGGTATTGGAAGCATAGATAACGGAACACCAAAACCGATAATCTTACCGTTACTATTAGCGGAATCGGTTGCGGCAGCTCCAAACGCTTGAGTTTGTTCAGTAGCCTGAATTTCGGTAGGCATAGTAATATGGTTGGCTGTAATTTCACCCTCAACATGCAGTCCACCAGCTACAAGTAAATTATTAGTTACACCTAACGACCCTTCAACAACCACTTGCTGCTTATTTCTTTGTCTAATACTAATAATATCGCCTACAAGTGAAAGCCGCTTACCACCATCAATATTAGTTTCTAATTCGCTAGAAATATTAATTTGTTCACCCGCTACATTAGTCATTGAACCGCTTATGTTTATTACACCATAAGATTTCAAATTAATACCCCCTGCACCTACCATTACGTTATATCTATTACAGACATTAAGTGTGTAATTACCACCAGGTAAATCATCCACATGAACTAACTCTACCAAGGGTGATGGTGTCCTATTGTAGAAAGTACCATATTTTCCTGCTTGTACGTCAGAAATATACATTTTACCTTTCATATCTACTCTTATTGAACCAAAATCATTCATCACAGTACCAATAGTCTCTACCTTATGCTTTGTTATTTCTATAATTTCACTCCCTCCAATTCCCATCTGTCTTTCAATATCAGATAAAATTTTCATCTTACTTTGAATAAGCTTAGGAAGATCTTTCTTTTTATTATCGATTGACCAATTACCTCCTTGTGAGCTAGGGCTTAAGCCAGTACCGCCGCAAGCAGGGCATGTAACTCCAAAAATTTTACCTGGCGAGTTTGCTCCAGTAGACCCGTCCGCAGACCCTCCCAAACTATCAACAGGCGATACAAATTGCGGGTCACCCATATTTCCAGGAAACTGCACTGTACTTATAAGCCCTTGCGGTGAAAGGCTTTTTCCAAAAATAAAATCACCACTACTATCTGCTAGTGAAGGAAATAAATCTGCCTTAAACTCTGAGTTATAAGAATTATTAACAGTAAAATATTGATTCGTAGCCTTGTTACATACAGGGCAGTTATCTGGTGTACCGTTAGATTTTGCTTGCAAAGAGGATGTTAATTTAAATCCATTACTAGTAGTAATAGCTTCTGCTCTTTGAATATCAAATAACTGCTTTACATCAGCTATTTCTGATACTATATTCTTCCACTGAAGATGAAGGTCTCTATTTAAATTACCGACTTTTTTAAATAAGTCACCTCTTGTTATTAAATCATAATCTAATTCAGTAAACTCATTTCTTGTCCCTCTTACAGTTAAAAATTGATCATTTAAAACTAATTTTTGATCATTGTTAGATGCAAGTTCTATATTAGTAAAATTATTAAATTCTTTAAATGATCCGGAATAATGAGTTAGCTTTAACGCCTCTCTGTTATCTGTGTTTATAAAAGCTAAAGTACCACCTTTTTGATTAATAACATATTTGTTTCTATATGTTTCTGTATTTATATCATATTCAGCTTCCGGTTCATTAGCTCTATTTTCATAAGAACCAGGATAATCAATACCTTGATCAGGAGTACCAGATAGCCCTACAGTATTAGAAGTAGGTATGCCAACTATACTTTTCCAATCTTCTGAACCATAAGAGCTACCAAACACAACGGGTTTTAAAGGATCACCGCTATTAAAAAATACCCAAACGTGCGCGCCTACATTTAAAATAGGAAAAGAACCGCGGGCGCAATTACTATAGCATTCTGGGGTATAATTATAACTAAATTTATTTGCGTTATTAGCATTTACATCTGAGGGATCACTAAACGCATCTTTGAGTTTATAATATGATATATCAAATAAATTACCCGGTTTTTCTCCTACATTATCTAAATTTTGATTATACTGTGTAAGCCTGGATGTATCTATATTGGAGTTTTCCGGGTCAGTAAATGTTTTTTTAACATTACTGCTATCGCTAGTTGTTCCGGTATTTAAATATGCATTATATCTACCGCTACTACTCTCACCAACTAGAGGAGAAGATACTTCAGCCCAGGGGAGAATTTTTTTAAGTTCTCCTAATGCTTCATTTAAATCACTACCTACATTTTTACCTAAAAATTTAAATCTTTTATCATTGTAAACCTCATTCCAGTTTTTATATACTGTAGGAGTGATATGAGGTACGAATACTTTTGCTCTACCCTTTTTAAGCGGATCATTATTTTGAACAACTATACCTAGGTAATTACCGTAATATTTTGGATAATTCATGTTGATCTCTTTATTATTTACATTTATAATAGTATTATGCTAATGAAAGTATCACATGAATCTCCTGTGTCTATATTAGAATATTCTAAAGAATACAATGATTTTGATTATTGCTTAGTACATTTATTAGAAGAACAACCAAAATATTTTTATTATTTTAAAACTGCAAGAAAATCTTATGATAGAGAAGTATTATTAGATAATTCTATATTTGAACTAGGTAAATCCTTTGATCCAGAAAAATTTTATAAAGCTGCGTTAATTTTGCAGCCTAACATGTTTATTGTTCCCGATGTTCTTGAAGATGCGGACGGTACTGTAGAGAGTTGGAATAATTTTGAAAGTAAAACAGATGATATAAAGAAGAGTTTTTATACTAGATCAATAGGAGCTGTACAGGGTAAGACTTGGAAAGATCTTGTTGATTGCTATAAATTTATGTCTGATAATGCAGATATGATTGCGATTAGTTTTGATTTTAGCTATTATCAAATTACTGGTTACGGTAAAAACGAGCTTGAGCGCTTTTGTTCAGGTAGGCAACGTTTTATTAATGATCTTATAAATAATAATATATGGGATTGGAGCAAACCTCACCATCTTTTAGGTTGCTCATTAGCCAAAGAGTTCCGTTTCTATGTCGATAGAAACATTTACAATATTGTGTCTTGTGATACTAGTAATCCAATTGTTGCCGCTATTTATGGATTAAAGTATGATGCAGATTATGGTCTGTCTAATAAACCTACAACTAAATTAGCTGATTTAATATCTCACGAAGTTACACCTGATCAACTTGAACTTGTCAAGTATAACACTACAATGTTTAAGAAGATTATTAGAAGATGAGACCCTGGGTTACATTTTTTTCACAAACTGGTACAGAGATTCATAATTTAAGCAACGCATTAGGTATATACCCTGATGCAATTGTTACTAATAACACAAAGCTAATAGGGGTAAACCCCTGTTTACGAGCTGTTTCAGAATTTAGAACAAACAAATGTAATCATGATTTGTGGCATATGCTAGCTTCAAAACCAGCTGTAAAGGATTATGAAAACATTCTTTCTAGATATGTAAATCCTGTTATAACACTTCACGGTTATTTGAGAATTATACCAAAAGAGATTTGTGAGAAATATGAAATTTATAACCTACATCCCGGTCTTATTGATAAATATCCTTCTCTTAAAGGATTTAATCCCCAGGAGAGAGCGTTTACAGAGGGTTATAAGATAGCTGGGTGTGTTATTCATAGAGTGATACCTGAAGTTGATGCGGGGAAAATTCTTCTCAGTCAGGGAGTAAGTATAGAGGGGTTAAATCTTCACGGTGTATATGAAGCGCTTCACGATACAGCACTTGACTTGTGGAAAAGCTTTTTTAACGCATATAAAATTCTAGAAAGATAAAATGGATATTTCTTTACATTATGAGAATGTGTTTCTCAAACCTAACTACAATTTAGTCAAGACGAGATCTGAAATAGATACAGATGTTAATTTTTTAGGTAAAGTATTCCGTCTTCCTGTAATACCTGCTAATATGAAATGTTGTGTTGATTTTGATGTATGCCAAATACTAGATTCAAAATTTTATTTTTATATAATGCACAGATTTGAACACGATATATTTGCGTTTGTTAAAGATGCAAATGAATGTAATTTTAATATTGTGTCAATCAGTGTAGGTATTCAGGAAAAAGATAAAGCTTTAATAGCAAACATAGCTAAGCATAATTTTAGAGTAGACTATTTAACGATTGATGTTGCACACGGTCATCATTCTAAAGTTGCTGATCAAGTTAAATTTATTAAAGATACCCTAGTAAATACTAAGGTTATTGCAGGTAACGTTGCAACGCGTAAGGGTGTTGAATATCTCACGGCTGCTGGTGCAGATGCTGTTAAGGTAGGTATAGGCGGTGGATATGCTTGTACAACAAAAGATAAAACCGGGTTTACCTATCCGATGTTTAGCTGTATTATGGAATGTGCAGACTCTGCAACTGTACCTATAATAGCTGATGGGGGTGTGCGTTGTAATGGAGATATTGCTAAAGCATTAGTAGCAGGAGCCAAAATGGTTATGTGCGGGTCAATTTTTGCCGCTTGCTCGGATAGCCCTGCTCCAGTGGTTAAGGATGCCTCGGGAAGAAGATTTAAACAGTATTATGGGTCCGCAAGTATACACAATAAGATTGATAAAAAGAATATTGAGGGTACAATGAAGCTTATGGATACAGATACTTTTACTTATGGAGAAAAAATGTTAGAGATAATTCAAGACCTACAAAGTGCAATTAGTTATGCAGGGGGTTGCAATCTTAAAGCGTTAAATTTAAATAACGTATCCTACGGAGTTAGAATTTGAACCCAGAAGATGTAGTAAAAAGTGTCGAGACGTCTTATCCGGAAACGTGTGAGGAATTTAAAAAAATTCAGCGCGAACAATATGAGACTTTTTGTAGGAAGCAATTTGATTACGGGCCGCATAATATAAGCTTGGGATCTGATTTACATAAAAAAGAAGATATAGTTGCCTCAGTC
>Ga0169931_10006569_pt1 | contig 17482 bp, 11 predicted proteins | sample Kivu_15m_20L_FD_129675 | JGI IMG/M metagenome (GOLD analysis project Ga0169931, IMG submission 129675) | Freshwater microbial communities from Lake Kivu, Western Province, Rwanda to study Microbial Dark Matter (Phase II) - Kivu_15m_20L... | ecosystem: Environmental > Aquatic > Freshwater > Lake...
CAAAGGGCCCGGCAGTTGCGCTACCTGTTGTGGCAATGCAGGCACTGACGCTGATGGCAGTGCCGATTGGGACTGAGCAGGTGTCAGCCAACAGATTGCCGGCAACCACAGGCACCGGCTGAGCCATCGCAGGCGAGCGGTCAATTCAACGACTGCCAGTGTGACTGGCCATCGCTTGGAACACTTAGCGGCGATCGCGGAAGTTCAGCCCACAACGCCGGATAAAGTTTTGAATATCTTCTAGTTTGTATTTGTGTGCCATCTCATTACCGGGCTTCAGCTGATGCTGTTCTGGATACAGGCCATAGCCGGCGAGCAGGCAATGCCAGCTCATCGTCGGATAATATTGATCGATTTGCTGACGCTCCAGCTCTTGGCTCAAATCTTTGCCACTGATCCAGGTTTTCAGCACCTCATACAATGACGGCGAGATCCGGTTGTTATTGGCGTTGGCGCGCCAGTATTCGGTGTCAGTACGGGAATTGACCCGGTAGTGCGCCACGATGTAATTGCGAATAGCCTCAAACCGCGCGTTGACGCTTTGATTAAACTGCGCCGCCCGGCTGACCGTAAAACCACCTTGCTGATATTGCTCAATAAAAGCTTGTACAGTCTCCTGCACTAAATGCAGTGCAGTAGCTTCCAACGGCTCAATAAAACCTTGTGACAAACCCACCGCGACGCAATTGCGGATCCAATGCTGCTCTAAGCGACCAACATTCATTTTCAGATGGCGGCAATTCACCTCGCTGTTAACTAAGCCAAGGCTTTGCCGAAACTCCAGTTCAGCCTGCTCCGGCGAGCAAAACGCCGAGCTAAACACATAACCGTTACCATGGCGGTGTGTCAGTGGAATAGTCCAGCGCCAGCCGTGTTGCATCGCAGTCGACACCGTTTGGCTCATCAACGGACCGTCATGTGGCGTTTGCACCACCACCGCTGAATCATTAAACAAATTGTCGGCAAAACGGATAAAAGGTGCGTTTAACTGCTGCATCAACATGGCGCGAAAGCCGGTGCAATCAATAAAGATATCCGCAGCTAAGCGGCGGCCATCTTGTGTCACCACAGCAGCAATATCGCCGTTGACTGCCATTTCAATTTGTTCGATGGTGCCGGTCAGGTGTGTGACGCCAAGCGTCGCGGCATGCTGTGCCAGATAGATACCCAGCTTGGATGAGTCAAAGTGATAGCCGTAGTTGATTTCAAATGGGAAGTTCTCGCTGGGAAGCGGTGCAAGCTGCTGTTGCGCCAGATAAGTCGCCAGGAAAAAATGGTCCGGATGGCCTTCGACATCGACGCCTTGGCGGCGGACATAGCTGTTATAAAAAAATGCGCTGGCGGTGTAATCGTCCGGCTGAGCGGCAAATGGATGAAAATAAGACGAAAAGCCTGGTTTAGTGCTCCAGCCATCAAAGCGGATGCCCACTTTATAGCTAGCGTGGCAGGCCGGCATCCAATCCTGCTCCGCAATGCCCAGATAATCCATAAAGCCTTTCAGTTGCGGCGTTGACCCCTCACCAACCCCGATAATACCGATCTCAGGTGATTCAATCAGGCTGACTTGCACACCGAGGCCTTGCCAGCTTTTTGCTATCAGGTTCGCTGCCATCCAGCCGGCGGTACCGCCCCCTACAATCAGAATTTTTTTACCTTGCGCCTGACTGAAATCCATCATCATCTCCGAAAAAAAACGCCCGTCAGTTGGCACTGCGGGCGTTGATTTAGTTACAACACGTCAGTTTCGCTTAGAAACTGAAGTTCACACCGAGGTAATACTGCCGGCCAAACTCAGAGTATTCGCCATTTAACAGTTCATTACCATAGTTGCCAACGTTCGGTTCATCGGTCAGGTTGTTAACCTGTGCCACCGCCGTCAGGCCGTTGTCAAAGTCATACGACACCTGCCAGTCGACCACAGTGTAAGCATCCGCCCACTGGAACGAGCTACCACCCGGTGTTGCACCGGCATAGACGTTTTTGTCACGGTAACGGGCGTTCAGGTGTGTACTGAACTGACCGATATCCCAGAACAAGGTCGCGCTCCAGACGTGTTTTGACAAGCCTGGCAGTGGTAACTGGATAGAACCGAAGTTAGCGCCGCCATCCACGGAAGTTTCACTTTCGGTGTACGAGTAGTTCGCGTTCATCCCAAGGCCAGAGAATACGCCAGGTAAGTCGCTGAATACAGTGGTGTACGCCAGTTCCAGACCGCGGATATAACCGCCTTTGTCGTTGTTACGGGTTGTCTGGTATTGACCTTCCACCGTGCCGGCCGGTGCAACCAGGCCGATCTCTGACCAAGAAATATCACCTTCGTTAAAAGTGACGCTTTCAATCAGTGTATCGATGTCTTTCCAGAAAATCGCCGCAGTAAAGGCACCGTCTTTACCCATGTACTTCTCGTACGACAGGTCCAACTGAGTAGCGCGGAATGGTTTCAGGTTCGGGTTACCTTTTGACCAGACGTTGTAACGCGGGCTCTTACCATCGTTGGCCGTGTCAATCCACGAACCGGCACCGCCACGCAGTTGATACACCGGTGGGCGGCCCATCACTTTAGCGGCAGAGAAACGCACCTGATCTTCATCAGTTACAGCAAACGTCAGGTTTAATGACGGTAATACGTCGGTATATTCCGGACCGTATTTGATATTTTTGTAATCGGTGCGGGCAACGCCGTTGTCATCAACAATTTTATCGCCTTCGCCTTCGCGTACCTGCTGAATACCAATCGACTTGGTATCAGTACGGACATAACGCACACCAACGTTACCGGTGGTTTTCAGACCAAACAGCTCAGTATCGAGGTTCGCCATCAGGTAAAACGCGTCAACTTTCTCTTCAACAGCACCAGATTCAATCAGTGTCCAGTTATGTTCCCAAGTTTGTTGCGCATCGTATTTACCATCACCGAATGCCGCATCAGCTACCGCTTGCAGATCGAGGTCCAGATAATTCAGGCCATGACCCTGTTTCACCGTGACAAAACCGTTCAGGCTACGTGGGGTACAAGCATGGTTGTATTTGTTGAATTCACAGCCTTCCAGATTGGTGATCGCACCATTTGGCAGCTGATAGCCGTTTTGACCTTCACGACGGCCCCAACGGAAAGTGCCGCGTTTGTCTTCAAAAGTCCGCTCGGACAGGCGCGCACCGGCTTCCAGTGACGACACTACATCGTTTTCCAGCTCGTATTTGTAATCAAATTTCGCGCTGTCGATTTCATCGGTGTATTGGTGCGGGAACTGTTCCCACACGCTCAACCGCATGTAATCCAGGTTGGTCAGGTCGGTGTTGACTGTGATATCCGGGAATGAACCGGCGTTATTCATATAGCTGAATGACTGACCAGATTTTTCTTTCCAGGTTTTCGCTTGCTGGCCGTTGATAGTCGTAGTGCCAAACTCGTAAGCATGCATGGACGCGATACGATCCAACCGAGTTTTTTCGCCTTCGGAATGGGCAATATCAGCGTTTAACGACCATTTTTCCTGCTTCCACTCCATCGACAAACCCAGGCTCTGGCTGTCAGATTCAGTAGATTGGTCTTCGGTACGCATTTCCACCCAAGGGCCAATGGTGCTATTCATCTGTACTGTGCCACCAGTGACATAACCATCGGTCACTGTTGGATTTTTCAGCACATAAGTATTGGCATCACGGTGCAGACCTTCAATGTTAATGCCGTTTTTCTTATCTTCAGAATCAAAAGTCGATTTGAAGTAATCCAGCTTGGCATTGAAGTTATCGTTTGGTTGATACACCAAGGCGCCTAATACGCCTAACCGTTCGTCATTACCTTTGGAGAAACGGGTCTGGAATCCATCGGTGATTTTTTCTGCTTTGCCATCACCATTCACATCGCGGGCTGAACCGTAAGCACGGCTCGACACCTGATAGCTGCTGTTTGGCTGCTCTAAGCGGGCCACACCCAACGCGACACCTAAGGTATCGTCGGCGAATTTACCCTGATAAGAAAATGACAAACGCTGACCGTTTGGATCAGCATCGACGTCAGAGGCAGCATCATTGTGTGATAAACGCACGCTACCCGAGAAGTTATGTTGATCTGGCGCCTGCAGCGGGTTGACTGTTTTCATTTCTACAGTACCGGCGACGCCACCTTCAACCAGCGATGCTTTTGGTGACTTGTACAAAGCCGCCTGGTTGATCAGCTCTGATGGATATTGGTCAAACGAAATCCAGCGTGAACCTGCGGTATAACCACTGGTGCTAGCCTGTTCACGGCCATTTAACGTGGTTTGGATAAAGTCGCCGTTCATACCACGGATGTTCAGTTGTGACGACTGACCACTGTCACGTACCGTGGTGACGCCCGGCAAGCGGCCCAGAGCGTCCGCTATCGAGACGTCCGGTAATTGCCCCAGATCACCGGCATCAACTACTTCGCTGACGGTGTCGTTAAAACGCTTGGAGTCGAGTGAACCCAGCAAGCTGCGGCGAATACCGCGGATTTCAATTACTTCTACTGATTCTTCAGCTTTCTTTTGTGCTGTCGTAGTGTCTTGTTGCGCTGCGGCTGCATAGCTGGAAGCACTAAAGCCAGCAGTTGCCATCGCCAGCGTCAGCACGCTGAGTTTGTAATGTTTCATGCCCTTCATCCCCGGTGTGTGTTTCATAGTTATGGCTGTCGATACGCCAGGAGAACACAGCGTATGATGACAGTTATGCTATTTCTATGTGGAAGCCGACGACCAGACAACATGAATACGTATTCATATGAAGCACTTTGTGCAAGCACAGTGCAGCAGACGACTGCATTGCACTGTTTGGGCGCATTCCGCTGTAACATCGCTGAAATCAGCCGCTTGTTCTGCACCGAAATGACCATCATGGTCGCTCACATCCTGTTAAAGCATTAGCACAACAACCGAAATAATTACGAAAAATCACCAAAGAAAAAGTGTTGCTGTCAGTATTTGTTATTAAAATGATGCATAAGTATGCCAAATAAGCAAAAACCACCGGACGGTGGTTTTTGTCAGAAGTGCTGGCGACTTAGAAATCACGCCGCCACTGCAGGAATAATTCGGTCTGCCAATCGCGCGTCCGGCTGGCTTTGTCCAGCGTGTTGCTGACTTCCAGCCCCCACTTCCATTGGTCCGCATCTTCCCGCCACTGTTGTTCGGTACGCCACAGCAGCACAGTGCGGGCCGGCAGTTGCGTTTGCGTCCACTGCGACGGTAAATCGACACGGCTACCGTCCAGGTTCAATTGTAACCAGGCCAATTTATTATGCCAGCTGGTTTGCCGGTCTAACTGCGTCAGTATACCGATGTTAAAAGCCCGGCTATCGTTGTCGTACGCAGTACCAATGGCGCGACCGTAACGGCGGTAGCCATCGTGGTGTATCGAATGCTCGTACATGCAATTGGCTTTGCGATTGTCATCACAATCCACCGTCGAGTTCACCCAGTCCAAATAAACCTTGCTTTGCAAGCTGTGGATATAGGTTTCGATACCAGCCTGATAAATAACTTTCAGTAACTTCAGCCGCCCTTTATCAAAGTCGTCACTGGTCGCAGTGATATAAAACGCCAGCGGCTGTGACCACAAACTGGTATTCCAGCGGACATCGTAACCAGCCAGCATGTTTTCAAACCCTTCCAGCGTGCCGCCGCGGAACAGGCCGTCATACCAATCTTTTAAACCGTTACCATAACCTTGCCCACCATATTGCATGACCCAGCTAAAACCGACTTCAACCGAGCTGACCGGCCGTAGCCCTAATCGCGCCTGCCAGAGCTTGGCATCAGGCACTTGCAGTCGACTGCTGAGCTGGCCAAAGCTGGTGGTAAAAGTCCAGGCTGGCAACCAATCATCAGCCGCCGTCCGGCTGGAATCCCGCGTCAGACTGATAGCCGGGATCGGCCGACCGTTGGTCGACATAATAGGACTAGTGTCAAATGACGGCCCCCAATATTTTTCGATGGCACCGGCGCTGACAATCCAGTTACCTAAGCGCGTTGCCAGATAACTACCATCTAAACGGGTTTTGTTCTGATCATACGGCTGGCTGACCTGGCTCACCGTGAGCCGGCCGCTGAAATGCTCGCTGACTATTTTGCCACTGGCCTGCAGCTGGGCCTTGTCACGTAACGTGTCACCATAACGGACAAAGGCTGGCTGTTCAGTTTCGCCGGCCGCGGCAAGGCTAAATTGCGTCTGACGCCGGTCGCGTTGCCAAATGTGCAGTACACGTGCCAGTGCATCCTGCTCAATGTCACTGAGCCGCGTACTGTCAACAGCTTGCAAATCCTCAACAATGCCACTCCACATGAGCGGAAATGTGTTAACCGGTTGCTGTATCAGGCCGGCATCGGCCAGTAACTGGATATCCATGCGCAACGCCAGATCATCCGGCTCAATCCACCAACTGGCAGTGGCTGGTAGCGTAAACAGCAAGCTGGACAGCAACAAAGGTGAGAAAAATTTCAAGGTCAGATCCTTCATACCGACGGAGAATTGCGATTATATACTCAAGGCACCGGCCGGTGCGAGCGCTCTGCCAGTGACCACCTATCTGGCCGTGTCAGGCAACAAAGCGCTATTAAAACGAAAAACGGAGACTATTGTCTCCGTTTTCTTGTACAAAAATTGTTACCAGATCTTCACGCGGACCTCGTCTGGCCGGTACATCCCGTCACCAGGCTTGACTCCATAGGTTTGATAAAACTCCGGCATATTCGATAAAACCCCCTGCACCCGGTACATCCCCGGTGAATGCGGGCCGGTGATGACTTGTTGGCGCAGCGCTTCTGGCCGGAATTTAATCCGCCATACCTGAGCCCAACCAATGAAAAAGCGTTTTTCGCCGGTAAAGCCATCAATAACCGGGGCAGTTTGTCCCTGCAGTGAGTTCTGATAAGCGCGGAACGCCACAGTCAAACCACCCAGATCGGCGATGTTCTCGCCCAACCCCAAGGCCCCTTGCAGATGTAAATCGTCAATCGGGTTAAATGCATTGTATTGATCGATCATCAGCTGCGCACGTTGTTTAAACTGCTGCTCATCAGCGGCAGTCCACCAGTCACGCAGGTTACCATCACCGTCACTACGACGGCCCTGATCATCAAAGCCATGGGTAATTTCATGACCGATGACGCCGCCAATGGCACCATAGTTCACCGCATCATCGGCTTCAACATTAAAAAATGGTGGTTGCAGAATGGCGGCCGGGAACACAATTTCGTTCATGGTGGCACTGTAATTGGCGTTGACCGTTTGTGGCGTCATGCCCCAGTCTTCCCGGTCAACCGGTTTACCTAACCGACTGATATTCCGTTGATATTCGCAAGCAGCACTGCGTTTCATATTGGCAATCAACGCATCACTTTGGATCTCCACGCAGCTGTAATCACGCCAAACCGTCGGGTAACCAATTTTAGTGTTAAACTTTGCCAGCTTGGCAAGTGCCTGTTGTTTGGTATCCGGACTCATCCAGACCAAATCATTAATCGATTGTTCAAAAGCCTGGCGCAGATTTTTAATCATCTGCTCCATTCGCGCTTTGGCTTCCGGTTTAAAATACTTTTCGACATACAGCTTGCCGACCATAAAACCAAGCGCATTGTCGACGGCACCAACGGCACGCTCTTCACGCGGTTTTTGCTGCTCTAGCCCCGACAACACCCGCCCATAAAAGTCAAAGTTATTCTGATCAAAAGCGGCTGGTAACAAATTGGCGTAATTACGCAGCAAATGGAACTTCAGGTACAGCTGCCAATCTGCCAGCGACACTTCGGTTTGTAAGCGGGCAAAACCGGTCAGGTAAGCCGGTTGACGTACCACGACCGTATCGATTTGTGGTAAACCGGCCGCACTCAGCATTGCAGCCCAATCAAAACCAGGCGCCGTACTGTTGAGCTGCGCGATCGTCATCTTGTTGTAGGTTGCGGTGCGGTCGCGATTTTGCACACGGCTCCAATGCAGAGCTGCCAGTTTTTCTTCTACCGCATAAATCCGTTTAGCGGCGTCATCGCCTGCTGGCCAACCGGCCAGCTCCCAAAATCTGGCAATCATCCAGCGGTATTGCTGTTTGATTTTTTCCGATTTTTCATCGCTTTTCAGATAGTAATCGCGGTCTGGTAATCCCAAACCACTTTGGCCCAGTAACGGGATATAGGCGGTCGAATCTTTTTGATCCTGCCCGATAAACAAGCTGACCGGCGTGCCGTAACGCTCTTGCTGTAAAAGGCCCCACAGCGTAGCAAGTTCAGCAGTGTTTTTAAGCGCATCAATTCGGGCGATATCCGCTTGCAATGGCGTTAATCCCAGACTGTCGATTTTCGCGGTATCCATGTAAGAGCGATACAAGTCGCCGATTTTCTGCGCATCAGAGCCTGAGGTGGCGGTAGTCGCTGCTTGTTGCTTGATCAGTTCAAGTACATTTTTTTCAGCGTTATCGCGTAGTTCGCTGAAACTGCCCCAGCTTGATTTATCGGCCGGAATATCCGTTTTTGCCAACCAGCTGCCATTGACGTAGCGGAAAAAGTCATCTTGCGGTTTAACCTGAGTGTCCAGGTTACTCAGTTCCACCCCTGATTTAGCCGCTGCCGCAGGTGCTTGCACCGACTGGGCGGCATCAGGCGGCAACGGTTTGTCGCAACCACTGAGGCCACCTGCCAACACAGTCAATACCGCCAGAGTCACTAAGGTCTTTTGTTTCATGCAATAGCTCACAACACTTTGTGGGAATTGCCACCGAGTGTAGTGAGCAGAGCATGAATGGCAACTAACATACCGCTGACCGCAGGAGATCTGCGACTAATGGCAGAATTACCGCCCTGGTGCAGTCCGTTGGGCTGCAGTGTTACACCTGAAACAACGCTGTTTGTTGCCGCAAGTGGTTCGCCAGCTCCGCCAGATTTGCACTCGCTTCAGCACTTTGCGCCGAACTATGGCTAACTTCCGCAATACTGCTATTAAACTCCGTTACGTTGCGGTTAATTTCTTCGGCAACCACGGTTTGCTGCTCAGTGGCAGTACAGATTTGTACATTCATATCAACAATGCTTTGCACCGCCTGCTGAATTTGGTCTAACACGATGCCTGCCTGCTGGGCATTGCTGACACTGCCCTGAGCATGGCCATGCGACTGCTGCATCGCTTGTACCGCTTCTTTGGCTTTTTGCTGCAAAGTATCAATCATATTGCGAATTGATTCTGTTGCCTGCTGGGTGTTGGTCGCCAGCGTACGGACTTCATCTGCGACCACTGCAAAGCCGCGGCCAGCTTCCCCCGCCCGCGCCGCTTCAATCGCCGCATTCAGCGCAAGCAAATTAGTCTGCGCTGCAATTGTTTGGATCACGGCAAGAACCTGACTGATTTTATCGGTTTCCTGGTGCAACTCGCCTATCACATGCCCAGCTTCACTGACAACACCGGAGAGTTGCTCAATCGACGCGATATTGGCGCCCACCTGTTGTACACCCAAACGGGCGCTTTGTTCTGTTTGATTAGCCTGACCGGAGGTCGCCAGCGCGCTATTGGCTACTTCCTGAATGGCGGCCGACATTTGATTAACTGCGGTGGCAATCATATTTGCCTGCATTTCCTGCTCACCGGCGGTTTGGCTAACCTGCTGGCTAATCACCTGCATTTGATCCGACGCTGCCGCCATCTGTAACACTGCGTCATTCAGCGAGCGGAAAAATTGCTGCATACGCGTCACGGTTTGATTAAATGCCTCGGCAGTATCTGCAATCTCATCACTACCTTGTACCGGCGCCCGCAAGCGGAAATCGGATTGTTCACCAACCCGTACAATGCAGCGTCGCAGTGCTGATAGCGGTTGCTGAATGGAGCGTGTGATGAGCACTGCAAACACGATAACGCCGATTACTACCAACAAAACCAAACCGGAAAAAAACCACAACATATTGCCAAGTTGCTGCTGCGCCTGCTTGGTAAAACGACCGGCTTCATCTTGCTGCAAGATAACCAAATCATTTAACGCATTACTCAGCGGGTCAGCCTTGGCATATAAAGTTTGGTTAAACGCCTGACTGTCTTCGTTTTTTAAGCTGTCATCAGACAACGTCTGCTGATATTGCTGTAACTGACTGGTCCACACGGCGATGTGCTGCTCAGCCACCGTAATCAGTTCACGCTCGCGTTCAGTCAATTCTGTTGCCAGATAAGCCCGCCAAGTCACGGCGGCTTGTTGTTCTGCCGTGGCCAGTGCGCTAGCGGCCTGCTGGCTGTTCAGCAAGCCCGCCCGGTATTTATGCAGGGTATCGACAATCGTCACGGCATAAGCATCTGAGACCGTCTTCAATTGCTGTAATGGAACCACCCGATCCAAATACAAGCTATCGACCCCTTTGGCTAACACCCGCATATCCTTTAACGACATGACGGCCAGCAACACTAAAAAACACAACGGGATCGCACTGAGCAGAATCAAACGACTGCGAACTTTTAACTGATTTAGCATGACGTTGCTTCCTGAAAAACCTAAACCTGAGGTTTGAGCTTAGTCCAAACCCTGTCAGATCGTGGACCAACCGAAAAAAACCAGCCGGTCTTGCATTGCCTTTTGACAGCGATTTCCGGATGATAGAGTAAATATCTTGTGATCATTGCCAAGGAACGTCTGATGTCTGACTCTATTCTCGCTTCAATCGCCGGTTTACCGGAATTTTTCAGTTTTTTTGTGTTGGCAGTCTTGTTAAGCCTACTGTTTATCCGCTTCTACAGCTGGCTAACGCCCCATGACGAATTCAGCCTGATCAGAGCCAATAATCCGGCTGCCGCTATCGCTTTTGCCGGCGCACTGTTAGGTTTTGCGTTACCGCTGGCTAGTGCCATTGAACATTCGATTTCCTTACTGGATTGCGCCATTTGGGGCGCGCTCGCGTTGGTTGTGCAAATCTTGACTTTCACCGCGGTGCGGATTGCGCTGCGCGAATTGCCAGAGCGCATCACCCGTGGCGAATTGGCTGCCGGTATTTTTTCAGCCGGCTGCTCGATTGCCATTGGTTTGATTAATGCTGCCAGCATGACATTTTAAGGAGTCTGCAATGTCTCACTTCAAACGTAGTCGTAAAGCCGCCTTGGTGATGATGGTGCCGGTCACAGGTTTTTTTCTGGCCAGTTGTAGCGGTGACGAACCGCCGGTTGACGCCGCCGTGTTTGAAAGCGCTGAGCAATGCGCTGCGTTTTATGACAAAACTGCCTGTGAGACTGAATTAGCCAAAGCCAATGAATTGCATCAGCAAATGGCTCCCAAATATAACTCTGCAGAACAATGTGAATCTGACTTTGGCGCCGGCAATTGCCAGCAAGCACAAAGCAGTTCCGGCTTTTTTATGCCAATGATGATGGGGTTTCTGGCCGGTCAGCTGATGGGTAAAAGCTCGTCAGCGAAAAAATATGTACCAACCCAACCGTTATACCGCTCGAAAGACGATTTCAGCACGTTCCGTACCGGTACCAACCAGCCGGTCGCCCGGCAAACTGGCCTGGTACAAGTACCAGCCAGCCGGATGACTGTGCAACCAGGGCAGGTTGTACAGCGCGGTGGCTTTGGTAAACAGGCGCAGCAACGCGCCCAGCAACACAGCAGTTCATACGGCGGTTAAGCAATGAAACGGCTACGGATAGCAGAACGCCCCGGCTGGCGCAGTTACGCCGAGTCGATCGGCTTTAACTTTCATACTTTTGATGGCGAACCCTATTGGGATGAGTCGGCTTATTACCAGTTCAGCCTGCCACAGATTGAGCAGGATCTGGAAGGACCAACCGAAGAGCTGCACCAGATGGCACTGTCGCTGGTGCCCGAGATCATTGGCAACGAGCAGCTGCTGCAGCAATTAGAAGTGCCGGCAGCTTACTGGGATTTACTCGCTGCCAGCTGGCAAAGCCAACAGCCGCATTTGTACGGCCGGTTAGATTTAGCCTATGACGGCACGGGGCCGGCGAAGCTGTTAGAACTGAATTACGATACGCCGACCTCACTGTATGAAAGTGGTTTTTTCCAATGGGTCTGGCTGGAAGATCAGATCAAACGCGGTCAGTTGCCGGCACACGCTGATCAGTTTAATTCGCTACAAGATCAACTCGAATATCGCTTTAGCCGGCTGCAACTGCGCCAACCGCTTTATCTCAGTTGTGTCGCCGAAAGCACCGAAGACTTAGGCACAGTACAATATCTGCAGGATATCGCCATCCAGGCCGGCCTCGATGCCCGTTTGTTACCGCTGGACCAGGTTGGCGTGATCAATGGCCAGTTGGTTGATCAACATAATTTCCCGCTACACAGCTGGTTTAAGTTGTACCCGTGGGAATTTATGGTGCGGGAAGAATTTGGCCAACATTTACTGACCACTGACACGACCTATCTTGAGCCCGCCTGGAAAATGCTGTTATCTAACAAAGGCATCTTACCGTTGCTGTGGCAAAAATATCCCAACCACCCCAACTTGCTGCCGGCTTTTTTTGCTGACAAATTCACCCAACCAACCGCAGGTTGGGTGCGCAAACCGCTGTTTTCCCGCGAAGGGGCGAACATTGAACTGGTTGACTCGCAAGGTAACTATCTGGCTGAGCCTGGCCCGTATGACGATTGCGGCAAAATCCTGCAACAATTTCATGCCCTGCCTCGTTTTGCTGACAGCTATACCCTGATCGGCTCCTGGGTGGTCGGCGACAGCGCGGCTGGCATCGGCATTCGCGAAGATAACAGCTTAATAACCAAAGACAGCTCGCGCTTTTTGCCGCACATTATTCTGGATTAGTACACCAAGAATGTGCTGATTGCGGCACCGACCAATCGCACAATCCGGCGTCATCGCGCCGGATTGTGCCGCACTTGCTGCCGGACTAACAGCCAAAACCGCCGATATAGCGCTGTCATCCGGTCTGCCACAACGCCTTTAAATTCACTCACCTGCAAATTATCAAAAATATATCAAAAAAATATCACGCAATTGTCGCCTGCCGGATTTTGACAACGCTGTCATTTGTTTCATGTTAGTGACATCCGCGCAGCTTGCTAGTGTCGTGAGGTAATGCCTCAGTGACAGCTCCCTGTGCAGATAAAAACAACAAACAAAATAATCACGCAAGACAAGCAACAGGCAGGACATAAACATGAAAACAACCCGCACGCTAAGCTTTGGCTCATTGGCGTTGTTAGCGGTATGTACCCTGGTACAGGCCGCTCCCACCGCACCCGCCAAACCCACTTTGGCCTGGCAGGAAACCAATCTGACGTTACAAAACGGCAGCGTCAACATCCCGATTAACTGGAACATGTGGTGGGGCAATAACGGCAACCAATGGCAATTAATTCAAAATGGTACCGTAGTGCATACCGCCGCCCTGACCGCCAATGGGCAGAATGCACAGGCCGGTAGTAAAACGGTGAATGTCACGGCCGCCGGCACCTACGAATACGTGGTGGCGCTGTGTAACGTAGTTGGCACTGAGCGCAGCTGTACCAACAGCGATAAACGCGTGATCACCGTGACCGGCTCCGGTGGCCCTGGCACACCGGGTGGCTTTGACCCCTGGACCCAGCTTAATTTTGCCGGTTGGCCAAAAGCGCTGCAACAAAACAACAAGCCGTATCGCAATACCAGCAACAAGATGGTTGGCGCTTATTTTGTCGAATGGGGCATTTATGGGCGGAATTACCATGCCTATGATATTCCTGCAAAAAATCTGACGCATTTGTATTATGGTTTTATTCCGGTGTGCGGCCCGAATGAGTCGTTGCGCCGCGATAACCCGCAAGGCCATGCGGCGCTGGTTGCCCAATGTCAGGGCAAGCCAAACTACACCGTGGTGGTGCACGATAAATTTGCCGCGCTGGAAAAATCTTATCCAAACGATAAGTGGGATCAGCCGATCCGTGGTTTATTCGCCGAAATGTACCGGCTGAAAAAAACCAATCCACATATCAAAATTCTGCCATCGGTTGGCGGCTGGACCTTGTCCGATCCGCTTTACACCATCGGTAATAATGCGCAGGCCCGCGCGACTTTTGTTGCCTCAATTGTTGGTTTTATCAAAACCTATGATTTTTTTGATGGCGTGGATATCGACTGGGAATTCCCAGGTGGCGGCGGTGCCAACGAAAGCCTTGGCAGCCCACAGGACGGCGATGGTTTTGTCTCGCTGATGAAAGACTTACGCACGGCATTAGATGCCCTGTCGAAACAAACCGGTCGTAGCTATCAACTGACTGCTGCTGTCAGTGGTGGTGTAGAAAAACTGCGCAAAATCAACTGGGAAGCCGCCCATCCGTACATGGATTACATCAACCTGATGACCTATGACTACTACGGTGCCTGGAACGGTACTTTAGGCCATATGACCGGCGTCAACCCGAATCCAAACTCGCCAATTGCCGGCTTTAGCACCCGCGAAGCAGTAGAGCACATGCTGGCGCGGCAAGTGCCGGCCAGCAAAGTCACCATCGGTGCCGCCATGTACGGGCGCGGCTGGAAAACGGTCAACAATGTACAAAACGGCAATCCGTTTAGCGGCACCGGTGGCGAAGGCATTGCCGGTAGCTGGGAAAAAGGTATCGAAGACTACAAAAAAATCGAAAGCAGCATGATGGGCGGCGTTAACGGCAGCGGCACCAATGGCTTTAGCCTGCTGTGGGATGACACTGCCAAAGCCAGTTATGTCTGGAACCCGGCAACAAAAACTCTGGTGAGCTTTGATACCCAGCGATCAGTGAAAGCCAAAGGTGACCTGATCCGGCAATACAACTTAGGTGGTGTATTTGCCTGGGAGCTGGACGGTGACAACGGTCATATCCTCAATGCCATGCATGAAGCATTAAGCCACCCGCAACAATAACAACTGCGCAGCGGCGTCTGCACGCAGGCGCCGCTCAGCGGATGGGAGTCCGTCATGTCTCAGACTTTCTCTGTTGCGGCTGCTATTGCCATTGCATTGGCAACGCAGGCTACCGCCGCAACCACTATTGAGCCCTGGAGCGCCAGCAAGGTGTATACCGCCGGGCTACAGGCTCATTTTCAAAACCAGCGCTACCAGGCCAAATGGTGGACGCAAAACAATCAGCCAGGCACCGCCAACAGCCCATGGACCTTGCTTGGTGCCTGCGACAGCAGTTGCGCCACCAGCGGTGGTGGCTCAGGTGGGGGCGGTGCTGGTGGTGGCACCACGCCACCAACAACCGGGCCTAAACCCAAACCGGGTGGTGGTTACACCATGAGCACCGTCGAGCTGAGCCAAGCCGAAGTGCGGCTGACCAGCAGCCCGCTGTTTGCGTTAACCCGCGCCAATATTGCCACCCGCCCCAACAGCGAAGTAGAAGCCATTGTACCGGGCCGCGCGGCCAATCCGGATAACGTGCGCCGGGTTGAACGGCTGCTCAGCGCCAGTCAGTGGCAAGCCCATTTTGCCATGGCCAATCCGGCTTACAGTTACGGCCGTTTTTTACAAGCGGTAGGTAAGTTTTCCGGCTTCTGCCGCGATTTCACCGACGGTCGCGATCCGGATGCGATTTGCCGCAAGGCCTTGGCGACTATGTTTGCCCATTTCACCCAGGAAACCGGCGCCCATGATCGCAACTCATCTATCGAGGAATGGCGGCAAGGGCTGTATTTTGTCACCGAAGCAGGCTGCGCAGATAACGACAGCAGCTGCGGTTACAACAGCGAATGCGCGATGCCAGGCTGGCAAACCGACATCTGGCCTTGCGGCAAAGATGCGCAAGGGCGCTTTAAAAAGTACTACGGTCGCGGGGCCAAGCAGCTGAGTTACCACTACAACTACGGGCCTTTTAGCCAGGCGATGTACGGTGACGCCAAAATCCTGCTCAATCAACCGGAGCTGGTGGCCAACAGCTGGCTGAATCTGGCGTCTGCGGTGTTTTTTATGATGTACCCGGCCTCGCCCAAACCGTCGATGTGGTCAGTGCTGGACGGCAGCTGGGTCCCAAACAGCAGCGATCAAAGCCGCGGTATCAAACCAGGTTTTGGCGCCACTACCAACATCATCAACGGCGGTATCGAATGTGGCCATGGTTACGAAAAACCACAAAGCCAGAATCGTGTCGACTATTACCTGCGTCATGCCCAGCAACTGGGAGTGCCGATTGGCAACAACGAGCAACTCGGTTGTAAAGACCAAAAACCGTTTGAAGTCAGCGGCGCCGGTGCGCTCAACATCTACTGGGAAATGGACTGGGGCTACTACGCCGAACGGCCGGAAGGCAAAAGTTTCGCTTGTAAATTAGTCGGTTATCAAACCGCTTACAGTGCACTGCAGGCCGGTGACTATCACAAATGTGTGCAACGTTATTTTAATGTCGAGCTGGTGCCTTAACACCAGCCGCGGAGATTTGTTATGCAATATTCACTCAGTATGCTGGCCGTTGCGATGGCCGGTCTCAGCCTGCCGTCTTATGCCGTGGACTGCAGCAAGTTAGAAACCTGGCAAAGCAGCAAAGCCTATGTTGGCGGCAATCAGGTACAACTCAACCAGCAAGCCTACAAAGCCAACTGGTGGAATCAAAACCGCAATCCGGCGCAGTACTCCAACCAACACCAGGAATGGAGCAAACTCGGCGCCTGTGACAGCGCTGGCAGCAATCTGCCACCGACGGTGGCACTGACCGCACCGACCGCAGGCAGCAGTTTTACCAGCGGCAGCACGGTTAGCTTAACGGCCAACGCCAGTGACAGCGATGGCAGCGTCAGCAAAGTAGAATTCTTTGTGAATGGTCAGCTGTTTGCGACCGATACCAGCGCGCCTTACAGCGCCAGCTGGCCAGCAGTCAGCGGCAATCACAATGTATATGCCAAAGCCTTTGACGACAAAGCCGCCAGCAGCCAAAGCAGCACAGTGGCATTTAGCGTCAGCGCCGGCAGCAATAATCAAAAACCAACCGTCAGCGTCACCGCACCGGCCAATAACGCCAGTTTTAATGTCGGTGAAGTGGTGCTGTTTAGTGCCAATGCCGCCGACAGTGACGGCACAGTGGCCAAGGTGCAATTTTTGTTAAACGGTACTGTACTGGCCGAGAAAACCGCAGCCCCTTACACCACCAGCTGGACCGCCGTCGCCGGTAACCAGCAGTTAACGATTCGGGTATTTGATAACCTCGGCGCTCAGGCCGAAGCCGCGGTTAGTTTTAGCGTCAACGCCAGTCAAAGCGGTCATGCCGCGTGCCGGCCAGATGGTCTTTATCAAACACCTGGCCTCGATGTGCCTTATTGTTCGGTGTATGACAGCAACGGCCGGGAAAAACTCGGCGCCGATCATGGCCGGCGCATTATTGGTTATTTCACCAGCTGGCGCACCGGCAAAAATGGTCAGCCGGCTTATTTAGCCCATCAAATTCCGTGGGGCAAACTGACCCATATCAACTACGCCTTTGCCCATGTTGATGGCAATAACAAAGTGTCCATCGGCAACCCGCAAGCGGTGGATAACGCGGCGACCAATATGGAGTGGCCCGGTGTGACCGGTG
>Ga0169931_10006571_pt1 | contig 17479 bp, 10 predicted proteins | sample Kivu_15m_20L_FD_129675 | JGI IMG/M metagenome (GOLD analysis project Ga0169931, IMG submission 129675) | Freshwater microbial communities from Lake Kivu, Western Province, Rwanda to study Microbial Dark Matter (Phase II) - Kivu_15m_20L... | ecosystem: Environmental > Aquatic > Freshwater > Lake...
TCTCTGATGTCTCCAGCGATCAGCGCCAAGTATAATGAAGCTAGAAGCGTATTGCAAGCCGCGGGCTTCACGTTCGTAGGTACCTGTGCACCTCTATCCCGCAAACTACTCCAGCTCGGTGTATATTGATGAGTTGCAGTACCATCTCACGAATAACCTTCAGGTGAACATGAGTGTTTTTGAAGTCATGTTAAATGGTGTATATTCTTTTTCCAGTTATAATCCAGTGGGTAGTCGTGTTCCGACTAATGGTTCAGGGTGTGTGAATTCAGGCTGGAATGTAAACCAAACTATCTTGAACGAGTATCTGAATCGTGTTCCATCCGCCCGCTCTGATGTATATAATGAGTATTACAATCAGAACGGAGTTGATTTAGTCATGGGGCCTACTCATTACTGTAATTATGTCAAATGGACGGTACGTTCTATGAAATACAAATCGAAATTTCTTCTATTAGATTCCAGCACTTACAGAACATTATTGGATAGGACGACATGAACGTTACAGGGTCATGTAATGGTACGTTTACCCCGGGAGGATCATGCTTGTCTCGTTGCTTAAGTACTGGTGTCAGTGGCGGGAGAGACAAAGTATTTACAAAAGCTAAGTTTGTTGTACCGATCGGTCTTACAAGTGCCGGAGGCACCATGTCCCTTCAATTTATGAGTCGAGCGGGACCAAAGAATCTTGCCAATGTTTCGGCTAGTACTTGGGTATATGATGAAGAGGGTCCCAAGACCTGGAACTTGGAAGAAATCTACATAGTCAAGCGTATCTCCAACGTCTTGGCTGCAGCTGGTCTCAAGCGTGCAGATGCCCCAATGAATTTTATCTCTGGGCTTTTTTAATTTTGCTCGTTCCTGGCAGGAATCGTTTTGCTATTTTTGTTTGTTTTTTTTTTTGATGTAGGCCTTCGAGTTTTTCCCCATAGTCCCATGATTTTTCCCCCTGTAGGCTTGTGCGTAAATGTAATATTTTAAGGTGACGTATTATTACAATGATTCATTACATGCAACGCTGTTCATAATTAAGACATCAACCCAAAGGATGAACGTGGATCCATGCCGCAGTTAGATAGACTCCTGCGGGATAACTTGCGGGACATTGAGTATGGCATTGTGCAGCCCCACTTGTTTTTAATAAAGTAATTTGTCGTCCCGCCGCGAGACTAGCTTCTTTGATCATCTGCAAAAAGTATTGTCCACCATCCTTTTGAGTCATGGCTGAACTACAGGTACAAGTCATGAGTATACCACCAGTTTCCTTGTTTATTAATTTCATGGCATCACGATTCAACGAATGATACTTCCGACTTGCCCTTTCTAAATCCCCTAAACTAGGAGCTAGTTTGGGTGGATCTAGTGCTATTACATCATATTCTGTTCCATTCAAGGCTGCAGTTTTCATAAAGGCAGTAATATCATCTCGAATAAATTCCATTTGATTTTCCTCTAATCCATTCAGTAATGCATTTTTCCTTGCAGCATCAATAGCCACAGGTGAGGAATCGACACCTGTTGCATGAGAAGCATGTCCTACAAGAATCGCAGATAAACTAAATCCACCATTAAAGCAACATAAATCTAAAACATGTTTATCTTGACAGAATTTTGCAAATTCAACACGATTTTCACGTTGATCACAATAAAATCCAGTCTTTTGAGATGTCATATCCCATGGATAGGTATAATATTTAATGCCATTTTCAACGACAAGAATACTCTCTTCGGCTTTTGCCGTATTATTAGCAGTAATGGAAGTATTCTCCTCTGGTTGTTGTTGTTGTTGTAATTCTGGAAGACTTTGTATACCATCTTGTATTAATCGACTCGGTGTATTTCTCCATACTAGTTCCACTCGATTCTTCGTATGATTCATGTCATGGGTAAAGGATGATAATCCCATGTCAGCATTTAATATGGTATCTACCGTTGACAGTATTATATCCTTATATAATTCACACCATAATGCACTTGACATAATCACTGCTACTTGTCCACCTAATATATCTACCACGAGACCTGATAATCCATCTCCTTCACCATTTACTAAACGATAACTATTATTTTCTATAGAGGGTAAATGTAATTGTTGTCGTATGTTTTTGGCTTGTTTTATCTTTGTTTCTAATATGATTTCCATGACTTTTTGTTCATGTACCGTTGGTGTAGTTGTTGTTATAGCACTCATCCTTGGTATGGCAGGATGATTCGTATTGAGTTCTAGTTGCTGATGCTCCTTTTCACTTTGCAACGAGTTAAATAATGTAGAAATACGATGAAACAAGGTTGGATGTGAATATAAATGACAAAGTATACGAACTTTATACATGGAAAAAGGATTCCAAACCCCATAACCGATTATAGTAGCATCCGATAAACGTTTTTGAAACAAATCAATGCGTATATTACTTTTCTTCCAAGAAGAAATAGAGCGAGAGAGAGGATGATTGGCTGTATTTGATGAAGTAGTCGTAGTAGTAGTATTCTTCATAAGTGTTGTAGTCCATTCATGAACAAAGGCCGATTCTAGAGTTTGGATATCTGAAGAACTGTCATTATTTCTTTTGATACGAGGATCATAGGGAAGTAAAAAATGTGGTATAGATAATACTTCTTTTTTATTTGTCTCCAGTGTCTTTTTTGTTGATTTGTTTTTATTCGAATTGGAGGAAGACTCTTCTTCGTCATTCTTATTTTTACCCTCAACCATAATCGTAACCATCGTTCCTACAGGGAATAAGGAGGGATAGGAAGATGATTCGAATGAATGTGGGTGTACTACGACTGCTGCTGCTGCTATACCTCCATGGGCAATAGAAATAATAGAATCTATCGAACCTGAAAAAATTAACGGACTACCATTACGAAAAGCCATCGATTGTTTATTCCTTTTCACAAAAACAAAGTGTTTTGTAATCGACGAAGAAGAAGAAAATTCAACTTGATTTTGGGATGAATGAGAATGAAAAATCCCATGTCTTTGTTTTTGTGGTTGTGTTTTATGCGGTTGCTGTGTCTTCTCGTTCGTATGGATAAAGGATACTTTATAGCTGAAACAACGACGATATTTTGGAAAATTGTACAGCACTAATGAGGACGAGGACGGTAAATATAACCAAAATATTGTCGTCATTCTTACAAAGACCGTTGTAAAGATATGAAATATTCTGATATTGGTGTGATTTTGGCTATTCATTCGACAGGTCCAAGGGAGAACATAAGAGAGACTATACAAAAGTTCCAAAGGATATTTGTTATCGAAAGTTGAGAATGAAGGAGAGCGACATCATTTGTGAGAGGTGTTAAGTCAGTCAGTCCGTCAGTCAGTCCATGAAATCTACATACTGTAGGCTACTGTAACATTTGTGTAGTTACGTATACGGTACGACTATCAATCATTCAGATCATAAGAAATCCTTATCCATCATCATCACAATATTCATTCTGATTTAATGAGCGTCGATAACGAAGAATTGTTTGAGAAATATGTTATATCCGTTGTGGTAATTCTCTGTGGATATGCTTATGGGTGTGGTGGTGTGGTGTGTGGTGTAGTAGTAACTTTTGGGGAGGGACGATGATGGGTCATCATTTTCAGTTATTCGTGCTCCTATTATAGTGCTCGAAAAAGCTTGATTATCCATTTCAATAATTTATCCATAATACATAGGATTCCCATATCAGCATTCTTGCATTATTCCCATCACCATCATGAATCATTGGTACTAGATGTATAGTACACTTACTAATAAGACGAGACTGCATGACCATGTACAGAACTGAAGGATGATGCAGTAGAAGCTGTTATATATTCCTTCATCACCTAGAAAGCATATATAGGCATGAACACATGTAGCTAAGTGTAATGGATGAAATCTACCGAAGTGGTAAAATTACATCGAACTCTGCAAAGTCTTTTTTGTGTCGTTTCCTCACGATATATCCTACAATAAGACCTATCAATCCAATAATACTGAACATTGTCAAAAATCCCCATAATATGGCTAACCATTCATATTTCGTAGGACACTTTCCCGTTGGCTCGAGGAGCGCATTTTTACATAGGCCTACACGTGGGAAGTTGGCATATTCGATACGTACACCAATAATACCCGTAGCCGTCGGTGTGATGTCATAGTATACTCGGAATCCGACAATTTTCTGATTCGTTGCGAGATTCGTTACAGTTGTTGTACCAGCTACGGTAGAAGAAACAGAACTGAATTGAGAACCAACGGACGGATGAGCGTCATCACAGGCGAAACTTAGGCGACCGATGTATGATCCATATGTGATATTCCATCCATCAAAGCCCGTGGGACAATTTTGTGATGTTTCTTTAATGGGGAGGTCAGATCCCCATGGACCCAGGACTGTATTATTTTTATCATCACATCTAGCCGAAAGTCGATTCACCCAAAGACCTGTGATTTTGCTGATATAAGTAACCTTTGATCCCTTGGGGCATGATCTGTGGCCTTCTTGAAATTTAGAAGTCAGTTCACCATAAATTGGTGATGTATAAGTTACCCATGGTTTGCTCCAAATTGTTGGCAGTATTGTTGGACGTAAAGAGGACCGATTCTGTGGCGAATAAGTAATTTTATTATATGACGATGGCTGCATTGTGGCTCTAGAGCTGGACGGGTGAGAAGTCGGTGATGCTTTTAATTTTGGCTTAGTTGATGGTTTGAAACGGTAAGAAGGCATTGAGGAAGGTGAAAGTGAAGGAATAAGTGTAGGATACGTCGTAGGCGGAAGATATACCGTGCCATATAAGAAAGCAATCGCATTAAGATGGCTCCCTATCCTCGTTTGCATACCAATAATTCTTTGGTTACTCTTCAAAGTAAAAGATTGTGTTAAGCAACATCCAAGTCCTGTCGCCATACCTATGATCGCTGTCGTTGGTGATAGTCCTCTGCAAACTGTTAGTATATTTCCGATATACGCTCCATAGGTTACGTTTAGCATATTATAACCGTTGGAACAATTGTATGATGTAAACGATCCATCACCAAGGCCATCTATATGACCTAGAATAGTGATGTCTCTGTCATCACAAATCATTTCAAGTTGGAGTATTCCTTCTGTCCCGACGAGACTATTTATACTAATTACTTTTGACCCTGCAGGGCAAATAAAGTGATTGTACGTGTCAGCCCCAAGAGCTGATCCAGACCATTCCGAGATCGAATACGGTCCCCATATGTTATTTCTATCTTGTTCGCACGGTGACAGAATCAACCAGCCTCCTAAACTATTATCGTCTTGAAAGGATAGACATAGCCATGTGTGAGATTTGGGTCGTATATAACTCCCATCGAAAATCCATTGCTGTGAGCCGGCAATTACGCTACATAAGGATATAACTACAAAGCTGCCAGGCCCAACATCATCCGATACATCCATGCACATACTGTTATTTTGGGTCTGTAAACGTAGATCCATAGAATTTGGTCTCACCCACTGTTGATTGGGCCCTCCAGTGCAATCATTAATAGCCAATATCTGACCGATCGAGTAATTCCCCAATGGGATAGTGATACATTTACCGAGTAGACTACGAATAGGACCTACTTCGATACGAAAATCGATTGGAATAACCGTTGGAATACTATCGCAGACAGCATCGATTCCATTAACATATTCTCCTGACCAAACATTAAATCCTGTTATTACTTGTCCTTGGGGACACACAAAGGTGTTGGTTATTTGTCCTGAGGAACCCAAAATAAACCCTTTCCAAACAGCTTCATTTGAGCAATAAAAGTCTATATCACCAATCAGGTAGTTGATGCTGTTGAAGGCAATGGCAGTGAAGCCCCCAGTACAGGGTCCTACGATTCTCGATTGTGACCCACCAGTACCACCCATTGTAATGAATGTACCATCGCTGCAATTAAAGTTGAGTTTAATGATAACACCATTTGTTCCTGAAACACTAATAACTCGTTGATTGGGTGGACAACGAAAGAGATCCATTGTACCCGCATATCCTCCGATGTGATAAAGTGCTGTTGGCATTGATGTATACAAGTAAGTTGTCCAGTTCATATAGATAGATGATTTACTGCATAGCTCGAGCATTAATATCTCATTACCGCTTGTGATTGAGAGACACAAGCTGATATTATATTTGGGTCTTAAATAAACACCATCAAAGAGCCACTTCTGCGAGTCACTATCATTACAGTTGAAAAGTACGACAGATCCATCAGATCTAGGACTTCCCAACGTGTCCATACACTTTCCCTTCGCCGTTTGTATTCGTAGATCTGAGCTAGGTCTCATCCATAGTTGCTGTATTTCTCCATTACATTCCCGGAGCTGTAGTTGTTGACCCGATACAAGGTTCCAAGTGCTGTTAACACCAACGCATTTGCTGTTGAATCGATTCTGAATACTGTACAAACGATTACTTGGTAACCCTTGGGAGAAGACAATGTCCCAAATCTGATCATATGCGTTTGAGCATGTTGTTAGTGTTGCAGTGCGTGGATCAGTAACTCTCGGAGCTAAGCAAAATCCTTCAGAAGAATAAATTTGTGTGCCAGTATATACCCATCCTTGTGAAAGTGAATAAGTGCTATAATCGGTCAGTACTGGATCACCGGATCCAGACGTTATGTTTTGGTTCCACGCATCCATACTGTATATTCTAGTCGTAGACGGATCATACACCGACAGATGGTTACTTATCGGATAATAGAACCAGCTCTGAGATGATGAAGAGCCAGCAACTTCACTTGGTTGCAATAGGATGTAATAAACGAAGCTATTACCAGGAGGAGTGATTCCAACAAGAACTGTGTCCCAATATCTGTTTCGGATTTGGAAGGTAAGATTCTTGCTGCTAAAAGCAGGAAACAAATTGCTGAGAACAGGAAAGTTTCCTAACAGCCTATGCTTTTTATTTGGAGTAATAATGTCACGTTTAGAAGAAACTTGACTAGCGATAATATTATTGCGGGAAGAGATCATATTGTATTCATATAGAAGCGAAAACTGAAGAGAAACAAAGTGCTTCGTTTCACTGTAATACCTCAAAAGGCCCGTGGAAATATGGTTAAAAATGGCTGACGGGTAACCTTAAATTTGGAGCTCTGGGAGGAGGGGTATCTACGTATAAGTAGGGGACTTTTGAAATGGGCGTAGCTTCGAGACTTGGATCTTCGCTTGGAGTGATGGAAGGTTCAGGAAAAGTGCGTCAGAAGGTGTCAGCTTTAGATCGTCCTGGCTAGATGAATTGTGAGGTTCGAGAAGTGTTTTTTTAAAGTAGTTTCATTAATACAATAGAACAAGCATCTATTAGTACAGTTATACCTATTAGGATTCTACTTATTTGTTTTGTAAGGTCGCGAGAGATTCGCTGAGGGCCCGATTACAAGTTCAAATTCGATTAAAATCATCGACGCCGATTCCATTTGTGTAGAAATTCTATTTTATCTAAGCAATATCAAATTATCATAAAGTTATACTTGCTCTTAATTGAACCTGTAGTCACGTTGTCGCATACTTGATGGAATCTCCCTATCTACACTTACTTGTGTTGCACTGCAGTAGTGTTTGTACTCATTCTCTGTTATGAAAATACTTCTGGTACATAGAGTTCTGTAACATACCAATCAATATGGATAATATTGTCGAAGTGGATCAGAGGGCTTTACTTGTCTCGAGTAAAATTGCATTTGTTTTTCTACATACACGAAAAACGAAAAACGTGTATTTTGAACCCGAGGGCCAAAGGGTTATGGGTGATTGATGGGTACAATACTGCGCCCGATGGCAGTTCCTGCTTTACTCAAATTAATCTGCGAAGGGGAAGCTTCTCAACGAATTATATCCAGTACTAAGTAAAGATATGAATCTGTTTTTTTAAAATTATGAGCATATTTATAATCCTATCCGTATGTGAAAGCGTCTCAACTCGCAAATTCTCCATGTCACTCTCAGCAACTGACATCACTCATCGATTAACTATCTCAGGCGGCGTCACTGACGTGTTAAAGTCTTTCTTCAACCGACCCTCACATCCCAGGTATCAGTATGCTTGACACCTCATGAAATAAAAGATCCATGAATTACCCTCAGTTAACTCTGGAGTTTATATTTTCCTACAACGGGTGACACTTGATGAATACTGAATACAATAATAGATGAATCATGACGATATTGATTTGATGGAGGGAAGCCCATAAGGGATTCATCAAAATTTTACAGTATGTTTCGATTTTCATCCAGTTTCCATCCTTTGATTTAGATATGGTACGTGTCTTGTTGATAGTGTTCTTCAAATATCCCAGGGCGCGTTCTAATTTTTTCGTCATCCTTTGTTGGTTCTCGGCCTTCTGTACACACGTATGAGATTGGAAGAGCAATATCGGGCCTCCCCCTTTGTTGATAGATTAAGCAACTGAGCTACCGTACGGTGGAATTTCGCCTTCTGATCGCTCATATCTTTCCCTTCATCTTCAAATAATTTATGTTCAGCTGGGACTGAATATTGGTAAAGCTTTACATTTTTCCATTCCTTGATGATATTTTTAATGTATGCCTTCATATTAATGTTGATGTTTCCGTTTCTTTCTCGTTTCAACACCATACCTAGGTATGTTATCTCGCTTCCAGATTTTGTCTTGATGTCAATAAATTCTCTCTCGATAAGTTCCTTCACATACTCCACGCTTGTCTTACGTCTTGAAGTGATAAGTAAGTCATCAACGTAAATTACCACTGTTGTCTGATTCCCATCCTCCTCACGTTTATTGAATACACATTGATCCATTTGGTTCATTTCGAATCCGTCTTTCTTTAGGACATCGGTGAGTGTCTCGTACCATCTTTTTGCAGATTGGACTAACTCATATAGAGCCCTTTCGATCTTGACCAATATCTTCCCTTTTGCATTAAGGTAACGCTTGTAGCTAGGGTCGATGTCTACTAGGATTTGGGATACGACCATGTCCAGGACCATGTGCACGTCCTCCTCGATGGTTGCATTGAGGTAAGCCACCCCTACGTCCACTACTAACATCGTTCTGTCTTCCTCTACAGTGATTTTTAGCGTATTGAAGATACTTTCCAAGCTTGCCGTAGGTGAGCTAATTTCATTTTCGTTGAACATGTTTCGATCTTGTCCCCTTCCGTCGCCCACTAATCTTGCTTTCACCTTTTCAAACAGACCTTTAGCGTCATATTTTTCGCGTAATATCAGATATGATTGTAGGATTTCTTTGGGGTCATGCATATTTAAGAACTCTTCCCATAATATTGGTACTAATGCTTTTTTTGTCAATACCAATGATGTCACCTCATCGATTACTGCCTGCTTCGCGGCACCCGTGTACTTATTACTCGTGGTCTTGCCTGAGATGATGACACATGCAAGCCCGTACCCTCGCGTTACTCCTGTGAGTGTATAGCCCTCATATCGGGTGGTGGTACCTGCATTGGCCCTCACTGATCTGCGTAACCCATCATTTCTTTCGTTCACGTCGTTATCGTTTTCATTGTACCCAGTTGTATTACTGACTCGTACTGTTTCTTCGTCGTTTCCGACAAGCCCGATTTCGATTACCTCTTTATCTGCTTCTGGTTCAAGGTTCTCCGAAACATGTGGGTCGGGTACGTGTGTCTCGGTTACGGGTTCAATTAGTTCTTCATCTGCCTCTTCAGTCTCATTTACTTGTGCATTTGCATCTTGAAACTGTTCCGACGTGACATATTCACCTCCTGCGAGATGATTCATGATGTTAATCACCAGTTTCGGTGTACTTTTCATTTTTGTAAATATCGCCCGGCTGACTTTCATTTTTGTTGTTAGATTCAAGAGTTTCCACGCTCCGTTGATGCTTGGGGTCGGGTATAGGGCGATACATGGTTGGGTCCTCATGTGAGTGATGTTATTGGACGTTACGTCCGGGTCCCTTGCTTCGGCATAGTCCCCGAATGCTAACTTGAATTCTTTCTTGTAATCCATCTTTCTTCCGGTGAGTCTTACCCTTGGACACTCCTGTCCCATTAGTGCAGATGTGGTTCTCACATTTATTCTTGATACACAATATGTTATTAGATCGTTTACGAGTGCCTTAGGTAGGTTCCAATCTAGGCTTGCAATAACAGATCTTGCAATTCCTTTTACTCTTCTAATCTTTATGTCCACTTCTGGTAGATGATCGCCTGCGCCGGATATGTCAATCTCCACTCCTGGAAAGGATCCACGGAGTCCGGCGAGCGCCTTCAACGGGTCTACCCTCACCAATCTCACATCGAAGCTGAAGGTCCTGAGTACATCGAGATGGTCCTGTAGTGCTCGGCCCAAACTGATGCGACCCAACGTCGGCACCGGTGCGATCAAGGTGAGTTTCAATGGTTTGCTTACGCTGATCAGGAATTTCTTCCCACCTGCGTGCATTGTGTCTGCCGTCATTTCTTGAATTGTAATTTGTTCCTTCAAAACAGGGTCGTAAGTGTCTGATTTGTTGACATTCTTAGAAGCTGTTGTTTTTCGTCTCACTGCTTCGACTGGGCTGCCATAGATTTCATAGTAAAGCTTGATGTCGGTTGGGGTAATGGGTAGGATGTCGATATTCCCTCCTCGAGCTAGCTTTATGGCTTCGCCTTCGGATGGGAAACCGGCATTCTTGATGAACTCACCCACCTCCTTTGCCTTATCAACTTGTTTCTTGGTGTACTTCTCCTCATTTTTGCTTGTCGTTACTAGGCATATTGGGGCATCATCACCACCAATCCAGTCCCGGAAATCAGCAAGATAGATTCGGTCTTTCTTGTAGAATATAACGTCACGTTCGGGCATGTGTACGGTAAAGGATTCACCTCGTTGGGAGCTGATCTCGTAGAGTTGTTCTACGTCGGAGTAGCATAGCACTGATCCCCGGCAATCGTCACAGACTTGAACTGGGAAGAAACCCTCGAGGTCCCCCTCGTATTCAGTGGTGGTCTCGACCCCCTTTAGCCCTCCGAAACTTCCAGGTGAGCGTCTGATATTTTTCAGAAATCTTGAGTGCACGATGTTCACTTGCGACATAGTGTCTAACCCAATTTCATACCATTTAGCTGAGTAAACTTCGTCTTCTACCGTCATACCACTTAGGTTATTCTTCTTGGGACAGTTACGAGCTATATGCCCGATCTCGTTGCAGTTGAAACACTCTGCGTCCTTGTGCCAGTCTTCAACCCCGTTGCTTTTGTCCTTGTTATCGTCCCTGTCTTTATCGTTTGTGTCTTTTCCTTTTTCATCTTTGTCTTCGCCCTTGTTCTTGCCCTTGCCTTTACCATCCTTAGGATCTCGTTTCCCATTTCTCTTGATTAGGCCGTCTCCAGTAGCAAAGCTTGCCCCCTTGTTGTGAAGTTTATTTCCTGTGGTATTAATGGACAGCCATGTCATTGCTTCCGGGTAAATTTCATTTAAAGTTTTAGGTGCCTTTGTCTCGTCCGAATTAATTTGATTCATCTTGAATGCATAATATTGGGCATATCGGCTACGACAAAGTTTGCTTAAAAACTGCATCGCCGACTCTTCTTCCGGTTCGTCGTTGCCCTTTGCAGAGTTATACGCTTGGAGCTTGTTCTCAAATCGTTCCTTGAATTGAGTCAGAGTCTCAAAGTCTCCTTGGCGTAGTCTCATATAATCTTCCGTAGCTTGTTGTTTGATAACTGATGCGCACTTAGATGTAGTCGTAATTAGATGTAGATCTTTTAAAGCTGTCCATAATTCTAATGGAATCTGCTGTTCATGGAATGCATTGTAGTCGACATATCTTTTCAGTTCGTCCTCGGATTCTCTAGACAGTTTGAATAATATGAATGCGTATAAACTAGGGCGGTCGTCTCGCATTCTTTCAATTTGCTTACGTCTTTCCTTGACCTCCTCCATTACTGCTGCCTTATTGAGACCGAACGGGTCGTTTGTCGGATTTAGAGTGTCTGGATCGAAGAATATCTCCGGAGGGATATAATATGTTTCTTGTTCAGTTATTCTCCCTAGGTTCCGATACTTTTCAGTTGCAGCGATTGCCATTCTCTTCTTGAACTCGATCCAATTGTTTCCGGGCCCATACTTTAATATTGGAACGGCTTCCTCGGCACTTCTGGGTTTGACCGGTTCTTTGTTGTTCTGGTGGTGCCCTCGGCCTCCATCTCTTCCACCGCGATTTCCTCGACCACCACGATGGTTATTGTCTCTCTTGTCTTCGTCTTTGCTCATCTTTGAGCCTAATCCCTTTTAATTTATAACGATGTAAAATAATCCTCGTATTATTCTCCTGCAATTAGTTCCTCACTAATCAGTTGGTTGTTATAAATTAAAAGTGAACTAAATTCTTATTTGTAATCTCTCGTACTCCCTCGTCGTATTTGTCGTTATCGTCGCTGAGCTGGCAGTCGATGTCATCGCTGAGCTGACAGGACAGGATTGATACGGAACTTTAGTTGTGTTTCCCTTTCAAGCCTCGTTTTCCTTGAGACTCAAAGTCCTCGTGCTTGTTCATCGTGGTCATTGTGCGTTTCTCGGTGCTGCATCCATGCGCGTTGTTCGTGCGCGTACACTTTGCGCAACGCTGTGTCATGATTTCGACAGAGAAATGGAGATTAAACCTTTCAGCATAGTTACGATTATTATCACATTACCAACACTGTGAAAGCGAAGCCTATTCATAAATCTCTTGCAGTGCTATCGTAAAAAGGAGTATGAATTCTACCGCGTCATGTACGCCGCTCTAAATGACGTAACCATAAGAGAAGCAGTGTATCTATGGACATCCAGCTTGACGGTTGCCACTGAAAAATATGGACATATCCGCACTTGGGATACATCTCTAGTTACCAACTTTGCGTATTTATTTGCCAACAGGCCCAATTTTAATGATGATTTGTCTTTGTGGGATACACGGCAGGTCACCAACATGGACTTTGTGTTTTACTCCGCCTCTTCATTTAACAGCAACTTGTCTTTGTGGAAAACCTCAAAAGTGACAGAGATGATTGGAACATTTTGGGGTGCGTCTATCTTCAATGGGGACATATCGTCGTGGGACACACACCAAGTTTTGGATATGAGGGCCATGTTTAGGGACGCCACTTCCTTTAATGGAGACTTGTCTCAATGGGATACTTCAAGAGTCTTGAACATGACTGGCATGTTTTCGGGGGCCACTTTATTCAACAGTGACTTGTCCAAGTGGAAAATGTCCAGTGTCACTGATTTATATGGAATGTTTTCTGATGCACAATCATTTAATAGCAATCTAGCATCATGGAACACATCGAGCGTTACGAATATGAGGTGGTTATTCATAGGTGCAGCATCATTTAAGGCTGACTTATCATCATGGAATACAGCTCGTGTTACAGACATGTACGGCATGTTTGATAACGCTACTTCTTTCAATGCAAACTTGTCATCATGGGATACATCGAGAGTGTCTGATATGAGTGGGATGTTTGCTCATAGTTTTTTTAATGGGAACATTTCATCGTGGAATACATCCCAAGTGACTTCTTTGCGTTGGACTTTCTACTTAGCCAGGTCCTTCAATGGGGACTTATCTAGGTGGGATGTTTCACGGGTTGAAAGTATGTATAGAACTTTTGCGAATGCAGAATCATTTAATAGCAACTTGTCAACCTGGAAAACATCTAAACTTACTGATATGTGGCAGACGTTTATGCAAGCGACTAAGTTTGACGGGAATTTATCCTCCTGGGATACGTCTAACGTGACTAATATGAGGAGCTTGTTTTTAGGAGCAGCTTCCTTTAACGGTGATGTGGCCTCCTGGAATACTTCGAGCGTTACTGATATGGGTACTGTGTTTTATGATGCTCAATCATTCAATGGTGATTTATCATCATGGGATACGTCGAGAGTGAATTACATGTACGCCATGTTTGCGCTTGCATCTTCTTTTAATAGCGATTTGTCATCATGGAACGTTTCAGCCGTTACTGATACCAGTGAAATGTTGCGAGGAGCATCCTCTTTCAATGGAGATGTGTCCTTTTGGGATACATCCAGAGTGACTAATATGAGAAATATGTTTGATGGGGCATCTTAATTCAATCAGACACTCTGCTGGAATGTCTCATCCGCTGCAATTGATGGGATATTCGATGGAAGTTATGGTTCTTTCTCCACATCACCATCTTACCCAAGCTGCCGACCAGTCATTACAGATGTCCCAACGCATACTCTATCTCTCCGTCCATCGACACAACTCATGGCACGTCCAGCATCGAAGCCGACGAGGAAACCGGTAATTAATCCATCAACTAGTGAATCATTATTATATGGCAACGCTGTTTCAAATTTAACACGCAGCCATCAATTTTGTTCTGAAGGGCATAAGGTAGTAAACATTAAAATTGCAGCGGTCTATTGGATCAACCTCTTAACTGCATCCTGCGATGATCAAAATAAAACGATCCTAGGACCATGGGGCAAATTGGAGACACTTGCTGATATTGCTAATTACCGCGAATATTTGTGTAGTGATGGGTTCACTGGATGGAATATAACTTATGGCACATTAATTGGACAAATGGACTTTGCTTGCTCAAGAGGCTCCTTTATACAGCCTATTGGTATTGCTTTGGGAATAGGCCCAACGATCAATAACCAAACAGTTCTAGATGGGAATCAAGCTGTCATCGGATTCCATGTGTTTCATGATTCTTTGGGCATACATGCGTTGAAAATGGAGTATGCGCCTATGCCTCCCTCAAAAATCATTTCATCAGACAAGAGCCTTTCAAAAAGTGACCAGATGGCAATCCTGTGGGGCTTCCTAACGATGGCCGGTGTGATCACACTCTGTGTATCTCTTTTCGTATACTTTCAAAGAAAGCGTCAAAAACAAGAGTTCAGATTAATAGATCAAATTTTACCAATGAAATAAGATAGAATCTGAATAATGATCGATTATATGTTTATTTTTAGCTCAGCACGTTTATTTTTCCAATATATAGTTCGGTATGATTGCTGTGGGTAGTTATGCCCAACAGTATTGAAGCGTACAAAATGAATTGTAAATAAATTCAGGGCCAGATCTGTCGCGAAGTGTTTCAGCGCTTTTAATTAAATGCAGTCTTTGCTTTTTATCAACACAAATGTCACAGAAATATTTCTGCAGTACTAGTTGAAGGAGGAAAAATGTGTAGCTGGGGACAAAACAAACGTGGTACGGAAAACAAGGATGAGATCAAATCCTCAACACTGGTAACGAGTTTGAAAGGAGATAACATAAAGAATATAGCATCAGGTGATACCCACGGCTTCGTCTTGACTACTTCCGGACATGCCTATTTTTTCAGATGTAATCAACCTTAGATCGGTCGGTAGCTGTGACAAATCGAAGTTCTACCAACCTGAGCGAACTAATAGTTAATGGGTGCTAAATGTGTGTTCGCGCGGAAATGCAAACGTACATGAACCGCGATGACACAGGTTTGTTAGCGGATGACGAGGCCGCTCCCGCTAGACATTTGATAAGGCTGTATGTACGCCTTCCTATTTCAAGAGAAAATTATCATCATCATCATCATCATCATCATCACAATATGTCGAGAATGCGACAACAATATGAAGAATGGTTTTCATGGCGTGAGGGAATGAAGTCTATAGAATCTTTACACGATAAAGCCATGTTTTTATCGGGAGATCATTTTCATTCCTGTATGGATACAAGTATAAAAACGGCAATCTCCATAACTCTATTACATTTGATAATACTGGGTATAGCCCGACGATGTTCTTCTTCTTCTTCCACAATAACATCCAATGACGTTAGCAAAAAGATGTCTCCAAAAAAGGAACTTATTATGACATTATCCTATCAAGCTACCAATTTACTTGTTAATTTATTTTTAGCCATGTATGGATATCTTTATTTTACAACCAATCCTTTTCCATCCTTGTTCTTCTTCTTTTCATCACCATCTTCTTCTTCTTCAACTAAGGCATATACATTACCCTTACTTACACGTATGATATCTCATCCAGAAAATGCATTCTTTGGTTCATTACAAGTGGGATATTCACTATGGAGTTTACCCATGGGATTATTTATTGTCCACGAGTCTCCTGTCATGATTATACATCATATCTCGACACTCATGACATCTTTATTAAGTTCTTTATTCCTACCAGGATTTCGTATCTATGCACCCTTCTTTTTTGGTTTGATTGAATTATCCTCGGTACCTTTGGCTATGATCAATTATTTAAAAGATCATTATGAATGGACCATGGTACATGTACCCACTACCTACCAAGGAATACGATTCCTCTTTGCATTCTTATTTCTCTCTTTGCGTGTAGTGTTATGGATACCACAAATTCTTCCAGTTTTAAAAGCTTTAGCTTTATTGGCATGGATATGTATTACCAAAGATGATTATCCTATACGATTTGTTATAATTGTTGTTTTTTGGTTAACAATTTTGGTTCTAACAGCACTTCAACTCTATTGGGGTATGTTTGTTGCAAAATCCTTGGTGATTGTCTTACGGAAGAAACAAAAGATACAGTAAATTAATAGTTTATACTATGGATTTTATATGTGAATACATATGCATAGAATAAATATGAATATGTAGGTGTAATACGACAAGAGAGCCAAGGCATATTATGGATCGATTATAGAAATGAACAAGAGTCAGAAATATAATAATCAGTTTATGAAAAATATCCACCATTAAGTATTTATGAATCGATGGGCTGTCAGTAGTCCATTTTCACCCGTGATCGTTGCTCGTTTCTCGGGATCTCTTCGTAAACATTGTTTCATAGCATCAATAGCTGCCTCGTCAGTTGTATTTGAAAATGATATTTCATAAGATGGATTGATAATGGCGCTTATTTTCTGCATCATATCCAAGTCTGCAAAGGGCGTCTTCCCATAGCAAATTTCATACAAAATACACCCTAAAGACCAAATGTCAGAGGGCTATACAATCGTTTGCGTTGATAACTTGATTGAATCCAGTGATATTACAAAATTGAGAAATCTTTCATCTAGAAAAGAAAACTTACCTTTCCACACTTTGCCGTAGTTCCACCATTTACTCCTGTTCGAGTATATAAGAAGCACTCAGGACTGCTATAACTGAGGGTGCCACTGTAATGATCGTGATAGATATTTGTTGTGTCATCACTTTGAATCGCTTTGGCTATACCAAAATCGATCAATTTCAAGGCTCCCTTTACAAAAAGAAAATTAGCTGGCTTCAAATCCCCGTGTATGATCCGTTCTTGATGAATACTATGAACAGCACTAAGCATTTGCTGCCATGTGAGCCGAATAAAATTCATATTAAGTGAAGATTGATTGGTGGGACAGCCATGATATTGTTCCATTTGAATCTGTTGTTGCTTTTTCAGCTGTCATCGGTTTTAAAATCAGTAGGGGGGGAGGGGGGAATGAAACAAAAGTGTGATCAAGAAAAGGGACATAAA
>Ga0169931_10006572_pt1 | contig 17478 bp, 15 predicted proteins | sample Kivu_15m_20L_FD_129675 | JGI IMG/M metagenome (GOLD analysis project Ga0169931, IMG submission 129675) | Freshwater microbial communities from Lake Kivu, Western Province, Rwanda to study Microbial Dark Matter (Phase II) - Kivu_15m_20L... | ecosystem: Environmental > Aquatic > Freshwater > Lake...
GCAGGCCTCGATACCACAGATCCCACAGTATCCGGCACAGAATGCGACCCGGAAGGCAACTTTCAGATCTCAACCTATCAGCAGGGTGACGGTGTTCCGCCTGGCGACTACGTGCTGACATTTACCTGGCAGGAATTCAACCTGATGTCTCGGCAGTACACCGGCAAGGACAAACTCAATGGTCGGTATGCCGACCCTAAAAGTCCCTCAGCCCAGAAAGTCTCCGTTAAAGCAGGTGAACCGACAGACCTCGGGACCGTTGCACTCACAACAAAGTGACCAGCGCTCCTGGCGTCTAAAGTGTTACCAGTTTACAGTTGACCCTGCACATGACCATTACGGCGGAGCAGCACCTGCTGGTCCGCCGTTTTCTCTTAATCCCCTCCCTCGACTGCGATTGCTTCAGGATTCACTCATGCTGTCCCGCGCCAACTTTCTTAAGCTGTTGGTTTTACTGCCGTTCATCGTGCCAGGCCCCGCCCGCGCAGATGAAAAACAGACAGCCGAACTGCCTCAGGAAATCTTCCAGTACATGGAACTCCCGGAACCGGACTTCGCATGGAAAAAGCTGGATACCATCGAGGCCGGCCAGAATCGAGTTCATCGACTGCAACTGACATCACAGAAATGGCAGAACATCATCTGGAAGCACGCGCTGGTTGTTTACGAACCTAAGCAGCTCATTCACAAACAGCAGATGCTGCTGTTTGTCACGGGGGGCAGCAATGGTCGCATGCCACAACTGACCGACTTCGCGCTTGGCCTTGCACTCGCAGACGCCTGCGGTGCTCGTGTTGCTACCCTGCATCAGGTTCCCAATCAGCCGCTGTTCGAAAATCGCGTCGAAGACGACCTCATCACTGAAACCTGGCTGAAATATCTGAAAACCGGAGACGCCACATGGCCATTGCTTTTCCCTATGGCCAAAAGCGCTGTCAAAGCCATGGATGCCCTGCAGCAGTTCGCCAGCAGCGAATTTCAGCAGGATGTCACTTCCTTCGTAATATCCGGGGCTTCCAAACGCGGCTGGACCAGCTGGCTCACACCCGTCGTTGACAAACGAATCATCGCCACGGCTCCCATCGTTATCGATGTCCTCAACTTCCCGGCACAAATGAAACATCAGAAAAAAACCTGGGGTGTTTACAGTGAACAAATCGCTGACTACACCAGCAAAGGACTGGTGCATGAAAACGGTATTCCAGAAGACGGTCGCGAGGCAGAACTCTGGAAAATGATGGATCCGTTTACATACCGATCCCGGCTCACGATGCCAAAGCTCATCGTCGTCGGAGCCAACGACAGATACTGGACCGTCGACGCCATGAATCTCTACTGGGATGAACTGCAGGGAACCCGCCATATCCATCGGGCTCCTAACGCAGGACACGGACTGGATCAGGGACGCGATTACGCACTGACCACCATCGCCGTATTTTTTCGCCACGTTGCCGCTGGTAAATCTCTGCCTGAAATCAACTGGAAACCACAATTGACCGACAGCACCGTAGGCTTCAGCCTGCAGACATCCGGCCAGCCGGTCGCTGTCCGAATTTGGTCCGCTCGCTCAGCCACCAATGACTTCCGAGAATCAAAGTGGACGTCTGCGGAACTGCAGGCCACCGCTGGACAATACATCGGATCCGCTGCAAAAAATGGTGACGAACGAGTCGCAGTGTTTGGGGAAGCCCAGTACGAATACGAGGGCCTCAAGTACTCAATCAACACGCTCGTCTGGTGGAAATAAGGCGCCACAGCAACCCCGGCAGGAGCAAAATTGCAAATGTACCGCAGCATCTGTTTGCTGATGATGTGCCTCAGTACCTTTGCTCCTGCAGCTGCAGAAGATCTGCGGCTCAATGAGCAACAGCGAGTTGAAGTCATCAGACGGATCGCACCCAGCGTCGTCTGTGTCATGGACTCGGCCGGAGCCGGCGGCGGCTCCGGCGTCCTCATCTCGCCCGATGGCTTCGCCATCAGCAATTACCATGTCACATCCGGGTCCGGCAGCTTTCTGAAATGCGGACTGAACGATGGCATAGTCTACGATGCGGTCCTCGTGGGAATTGACCCCACAGGAGACGTGGCACTGATTCAGCTGCAGGGACGCTCCGACTTCCCGTTTGCAACCCCTGGAAACAGCGACAACGTCAGGGCAGGGGACCAGTGCCTCGCTCTCGGTAACCCGTTTCTGCTCGCATCCGACTTCTCTCCAACTGTGACCTTCGGGATTGTCAGCGGAACTCGACGTTATCAGTACCCGGCAAATACCTTTCTCGAATACACCGACTGCATCCAGATCGATGCCTCCATCAATCCCGGAAACTCTGGCGGCCCCCTGTTCGACATTAAGGGACGCTGGATTGGGATTAATGGCAGGGCCTCCTTCGAAAAACGCGGGCGAGTCAATTCAGGAGCAGCCTACGCCATTTCAGTAAATCAGGTACTCAATTTTGTTGATCACCTGAAATGCGGACTCATCGTAGATCACGGACGCACTGACTTCACAGTCGAGTCCGACGAACAGTTTAATGTGGTCGTACGCCAGGTCAGTGAACTCTCCGAAGCATGGCGACGTGGACTCCGCAGCGGCGCTGTTCTGGAATCCTTCGCAGGACGGCAGCTGAATTCAGCAAACGATTTCCAGAATGTCGTCGGTATCTTTCCAGAAGGCACACGACTGCCACTGACCTGGCGCGATCGCTCCGGCCGTCATTCCGCCACCCTACGACTCGGACCACTGCACGCCTTCCAGAAAGCACCCGAACTTCCACAGGAAAGACAACGCGAGACACCACCGGATGGTGACAGCGAGCAATCGCGGGAGCAGCCTCCGGCCGAACTTCAAAAACTCTTCATCGCACGCGATGGATTCAGCAACTACTACTTCAACCAGCTGGTTAGCCAGCAACTCCTAAGTACGCTTCAGCAGCGATTCGCTGATTACCCCACAGACTCAGCCTGGAAAATTGAACTGTCTGCCGAAAACAGCGACACCCCGGCAAAAGGTGAGCTCGTGGTCACCTCAGAAACTGTCGGACTGCGGCTGAACGAACAGTCGTGGCTGCAAAAAGTCGCTCAGCCGGATCTGCAGGAGGAACCACCTGCCTTCCCAGGATTCCTGATTGCCGTTAATCAGCTCCATCGGATGCTTCGCAAAGATGCGCCCCTGTTTGATGAAATCACGGCAACCGGCCGCACTGTTCATCTGCCGTCGGGCAGGGCACTGCAGGTTCTCACAACCAGATCCGGCACTCGCACTGCTCGCTGGTATTTCAACGCTCCGGATGCCCTGCCCGTCGCACTCGACCTCGAACCAGAAGCCGCCAAAGACGAAATTCGACTCATGTTTGACCAATGGAAAACATGGCAGGGAGTCATCTTTCCTGAACGTCTCGGAATCATTGACCCGGCTACCGAACAGATTCGCTGGCTGCGGACTACAGCGGCCGCAGGAAAACAGGAACCAGGCAAATGACATTCCGTCGCCGATCGCTGCTGAAAATGGCCACTGTCCTCACGCTTCGGATTCCAGATGCCGCTGCCCAGCCACCCGCAGATCTCAGCGACTGCCAAAAAGTTGTCGTCAAACTTTTCGGAGCAGGGCTGGGTTCGCTGGATTCGTATAGCACCGGAGTCCTGGTCTCAGCCGACGGCCATGTGCTCACCGTCGCCAGCCACCTCGTCTCAACAGGCTTCCTCACTGCTGTCACCTCCGATGGAACAAGATACTCGGCCGAAACGGTCGCTACTGAACCCTCCATGGACGCAGCACTGCTGAAACTCAAAGCCGAATCCGCCCAGCAATTTCCCTGTATTGATCTCAACTCGGCCATCGACCCGGAACCCGGAACACCAGTGCTCGCATGGAGCAACATGTTTCGTGTCGCTGCGGGCAACGAACCCGTCTCCGTCGTCCACGGCGTTATCGCCGCCTCAGTACCGCTCGATGCGGTTCAGGGGAAATGGAAGTTTCCTTTGCAGAGCAGTGTCTGGCTGGTTGATGCCATCACGAATAATTCAGGTGCTGCCGGCGGACTGCTGACAGATGAAAACGGACGCCCCGTCGGTCTCATCGGTCGCGAAATTCGACACTCAGTCAGCGGCACATGGGTCAATTACGCTGTGCCGCTGACAACCCTGAAATCGGCTGTTGCCGCCATGCTGGCCGGCCGCCGCCTCGCCGCTGCCCAGCCAAAACGCGAAGAACCAATGCTGTCCGCAAAAGACCTCACCGCAAGATTCGGACTGGCGTTGATGCCCGCTGTCCTCGAAAGAACCCCGGCCTGGGTTGATGCTGTCACTCCGGGTTCCACCGCAGCACAAGCGGGGATCCGACGAGGCGACCTGGTTGTGCTCGTGGGTGACTCAATCATCACCAGCGAATCTGATGCGAGAAAGCGACTTGCTGAATTCCGCCCGGGGCAGAAGATTGCAGTGACCGTATCTCGCAACGAACAACTGCTGGAACTGTCGCTGACAGTCGGCACGCCTGCCGCTGCCGAACGCTGAGTCTGCCCGCAACAAAACTCCGGCCCCACCAAAAAACACAAAACGCAACGTCCGATAATGTCCGTTATGTTAAGTTGTTCCTGAAAAAAACACAAGTTTTCACTCGCAGAAACAATTCGGCACGCTTTCCTCATATCCCACGCAAACGCGATCGCAGCTCACCATCCAGCTGCTCCACACTCACCCCGGAACGACTCAGCTGACGAACGATCCGCTCGTCCAGTCGAGTATCTACGTTGGTACCAATGTCTGGATCGCGCGACAGCCCAAGAGCATCCGCATGCCAGTCCTCAAGAACTCGACGCACCACCACAGGCGGCAAACCCGAAAGATGCTCGCGAGCCCCCGAAACGATCTCCGCTCGCTGACTGTAGATCGCCGATATCTCATCCAGCAGCCTGCCGTCCGCAACGCTCAACTGCAACGACTCCCGACGCCTGCCTGCACCCTGCCCGCTGCCAGCTGCAGAATCTTCGGATCCCCCACCAGTGGAAACCGCTCCGGAAACTCGCCGCATTAAACCAGACAGCAATGAGCCAGCACCACTGGTCGCCCCTCTCGATAACTCATCCAGGATTCGCTGACGCTCCTCCGGTGTCGCCTCCACCAATTCCCGCAGAGTCCGCTCCGGTAACTGATCCCGTAACTCCTGTGGCAGATTGCGAAGCAGATCCGAAGACTCCTCTCCCGACCGTTCACCCAGTCGATTCAAATCAAACCCACTGTCACCAGCACCCAGCCACGACCCTGATTCTGCTGCCGAAGGCTGCTCGGCGAAAGAACCGGCAGTCGTCGCCCGCGCCGAGGCCAGCTCGTCCACCGCCGGCAAATGCTGACCAAATCTGTTCAGCACCTGCTCAACCGCCTCCACTGAATGATCAGGAACAAGCTGCAGCAATACCTGGGAATGACTGAGTATCAGCGCGGCGCCGTACCCCGACCACGTGCGGCTGACCGCATTTCGAATATCAGGTGACATAGTGATCAGAAAATACATGGCTGTCATGCAGATCACAACGCCCCGCACCAGCCCCAGCAATGCTCCCAAATGTCGATCAAATCCGCCCAGACGAGCATCCTCGAGCCACTTGCCAATGATCCCCGCACCCAAAAACGTGGCGCCACACAGAGCCACATACACCACCAGCATCGATAACCAGTGCTTCAGCGGAGGCTCAACGGCAATGATCGGCTCAATCAAAGGAGACAGTGTCCCCGAAAACTTGAAACAGAGCAGCAGCGCAGCAGCCCACGCAAGCTGCGAAAGCAACCCCCGAGATGCCCCGCGAATCGTGCAGAACAGCAGCACGCAAAGCACTACCAGATCGATCACCTGCGACGAATTCATTGGCGGACATCCATGAGCCGAACAGCGAAACCTCCGGGTTATTATAGGAGGACTGGGACACCTCGATAAAGAGGGAATACAGTGGCCACGTTGCCGAATAGTCCAAATCCGATGTCGCCAGATCTGAAAATCCGGCAGAGAAGGGCAGTCCCGACACGCAAACTGCAAAACACAGCATCAGAACTGACGGCGACTGTCCAGCAGTAATGTCACAGGTCCGTCATTCAGCAGACGAACATCCATGTGAGCCTGAAATCTGCCCGTCTCAACCCGCACACCATGACCACGCAATTCCGCCACTGCACTCTGATACAACGGTAACGCAACCTCCGGCCGCGCTGCCTCCACAAAACTGGGACGACGCCCCTTCCGACAGTCCCCGTACAGCGTAAACTGACTCACCAGCAGCACTGCGCCCCCAACATCCCCCAAACCCAGGTTCATCCGACCTTCAGCATCCTCAAATATTCGCAATCCAGCAATCTTCTCCGCAGTCCAGATGATGTCTTTCTCTGAGTCATCTGCGGCGATCCCCAGCAGCACCAAAAAACCACGACCAATCTGACCCGTAACCTCACCGTCAACAGTCACTGACGCCTCGGAAACCCGCTGCACTACCGCTCGCATGATGCCCCCCGCATACCGCCCCCGCAAAAACGCTCCACCTGCAAATCCTCAAGACTCATTGGCGAACGCCCCGCCAGCATCAGCTCGCAAAGTACCTCCGCCGTCCCAGCCGACATCTGCAAACCCGAACGAAAGTGCCCTGCCCCCACATACAAATTTTCAAAACCAGCCACCCGCCCCAGCAATGGCAGGCCGTCCGGAGTGCCCGGACGCAAACCAGCCCAGGTCTTCACAACTGGAGCCTGCAACAGTCCCGGCACCAGATCACACGCAAACTCCAGCAGACCCCGTAGTCCCGATACCGTGTTCTCACGGCAAAAACCGACATCCTCCTCAGTCGATCCCGCCAGTATCAAACCATCCTCCCGCGGCACAAGATAGCGTCGACCACACTCCACCACGCTCGGCAACCAGCCGCCCCCCATCCGCAACAGTAACATCTGACCGCGAATCGGCCGGATCCTGGCCTCCACACCAAAGGGCTCCAGCATTCGACCTGACCAGGCACCTGAAGTCAGACACACGGCCGTCGGCTGCAGCGTCCCCAACCCCGTTCTTACTGCAGTAATCCGCCCGGATTCCCATTCCAGTGACGATTCACCAGCCCCCTCAATCAGCGTTACACCAGTCAATAGACAGGCCAATTTTAAGACCCGCAAATGCCACGGATTCCGTACCTGCGCAAACTCCGGCAACCATACCGCAGCAGTTCGAGCTTCGCTCAGCACTGGAACGCGACGTCGCAGCTCACCCCCCGTCAGCACCTCCGCCAGTACACCCTCCTGAATCCAGCGATCGGCTTCAACACACGCCTCCGCAGCAGACTCCGTCAAAACACACGAACCACAGACTCGGTAACCATTGTCCTCTCCGGTCAGTCGCTGCAGCAGTGCGTTCAGACGCGGCCAGGCCTCGAAACTGAAAGAGCGCAGCCGAGCCTCTGCTGACGTCGCTGTCGGTACCCTGCCCGGCGGAAGCATCCCGGCACCTGCCCAGGAAGCCTCCCGCCCGACCTCCGAACGCTCAACAATCGTGACCTCAGCTCCACGCTGCCTCAACAGCAAAGCCGTGGTCAAACCCACCACTCCGCCGCCCAGCAGCACGATCCGCGAATCTGCCTCGGACATATTCAGGGCCGCTTCTTCAGAGCCAGACAATACAGTGATTCTCGACGACCCGCTCCCTCTCCAGTCGACGTTCGCATAAACAGCTGCCCGTCGACCACAACACTCGATGCAAATCCAGAATCCCCCAGCTGATTCTGCGATACCAGTTCGTATTTCTCCGGATTTGCCCGAATCACCCACGTCGTGCCTGCTTCATTCGTCGCCAGGATCAGATCACCCACCAGCAGCGGAGAAGCTGACACAGGACCACGCAAACGCTGCTTCCAGCGCTCCTCACCCGTCTTTGCGTTCCAGCAGTAAAATACGCCCTGATCACTAAATGCATAGACATGGCCACCAGACACCAGCATCGATTGCTCGTAACACTTCACCTTGTTCTTCCAGACCACACCCGACCCATCGGCTCGCACCGCTACCGTCTCGGCATCCGGATAGCCACCACTGGCGAATACAAGCCCATCTTCCCAAATGCAGGTACCGCATGTCGCCATCGTCAGGCAAGGAGTACTCCACAGCGGAGCACCGGAATTCGGATCGTACGACGCAATCATGTTCGTACCGCTCAGCAATAACTGGTCGCGACCATTCAGCGAAGCCACAATCGGAGATCCCCAGTTCAGCATCAATGGCCGCTCTCGTACCCAAAGCTGCTCACCATCAGTCAAACGAAATGCCCTGATCCACGCGGATGTATCACAGTCCGCTGTCACAATCAAAGAATCCTTGTAGATCGTTGGCGAGGCCGCATATCCGTACTCATACGCCTGCGGACGAAAATTCCCCGCATCCACACGCCACACAACCTTACCAAGCATGTCCAGAGCCACCACTTCAATCTTTTCGTGATGACAGAAAGACATGAAAACAAGCCGACCGTCCGAAGCCGCCGTGGAAGACGCATGAGTATTCTTCGGGTGCACCGGAGGAAAACCGCCCTGACTGATCGCCGTCTGCCACCGCAGACGACCGTCCTTCCTGCCAATCGCCACCACACTCTGAGTCTCAGTTGACTCGTCCGCTGTTCCCAGTACCACCAGATCACCAACAATCAGCGGCGAAGAATGACCGCGCCCCGGAACATCAGCCCGCCACTCCACATTCTTGTCACTGCTCCACTCCGTCGGTATCTGCTGGCCAGACGCAGCACTGTTGTCATGCCCGGGACCACGCCACTGCAGCCAGTCCTCGGCAGATAACTGACCGGCAAATGCCAGCGCCGCCAACAACAGCCTCAGCAACGACTTTGATACCTGCCCTGCTAACAACATGACTCACCCCGTCCAGGATGGCGATCTTTGAGCCGGAAAGAACATCTGAACCCGCGTCAGCAGCTTCCGGCAACCTCCGGTGAAGTGTCCCGAGAAGTTCCAGCAGGTCAAGCCCGCGGCCGTTCTGACCCCCGTACCGCCCGCTTTCGCGAATTTCCGGTGAATCCCGAACAGTGCCATGATGCCACTTCGCAACACATCCTCAAGTTCATCACATAACTGGAAAAAAATTCAGTTTTCGCCGCCAACACAACACTCCCGGTACTCTTCACAGTACAGACTTCACCCCGGATGCTCCGCCGCTCGAATCAAAATCGGCCTCGAACCGCACCCCGGAACTCCGTCAGTATGACTCATTCGCCCTGCCGATACTGCTCCCTTAACGCAGCCGTAATGCTGCTGGCGGTCACCCTCATCGCCTGCGCCCCTGCCCTGCCCGCTGAAGACGGCCCCAGACTCATAGAGCTCAAAATCGGCAACAACACCTGCACTGGTCGATTATTGCGGCGCAGTGGTGATCAGGTCTGGCTCATGGACCAGTTCGGCGCTGTCTCACAACTGCCTGTGAGCGGCATCTCGTCAATGCGGATCATCTCCGAACACTTTCGGCTGGCTGAAAAAAAAGAATACATCGGCCAGCTGCAGGATGAACTTCCACCCCACTTCACAGTCCTCGCCACCCACCACTACATCGTTGCTGCCGACGGCGACTCCACAGCCCTCTACGTCGCCGCACTCGAAGAAATCTACATCGAAGTGCATGACTGCCTGCAAAGACTGGGATTAAGCCCCGCACAGCCCAAATTGCCCCTCACAGCAGTCATCTTCCGCGATGCCGAACTGTTCAGACACTACTGCGATCGCGACCAGATGAAATGGTCCGAAGAACTCAGCGGTTATTACTCCACAAAATCCAATCGCATCGTCGTCCTCGAACGCCACAAACTACAGCCCCGCTCAAACACTGCCGAACGCCAGATTCTCACTGCAGCCGCTGCCCGCAATAATCGATCGACGTCCGATACCGCCCTGCAGCGATTGCCCACGCCAACTCGCACAACTTTGATTCACGAAGCCTCCCATCAGATCGGATTCAACTGCGAAGTACACAGCCGACTCGCACACGGACCACAATGGCTCGTGGAAGGACTCGCCCTTTTGCTCGAAGCCGATAACCTCCGCACTCGCCAAACCCATCGCGCGCTGACTCCCTCGGCATACATCAACCCTGAACGCTTCCATTGGTTCCACAATCAGTACCTGCCCCGCTATGCACCCGGAGATCTCGCCAGGATCATTTCCTCCGATGACCTCTTCTCACAGCAGTCACTCGACGCCTACAGCCTCGCCTGGGCCTTCACCTGCTTTCTCTGCACATCGGATCAGCAGGAATTGCGACAGAACTATGCCCGCTACATCAGGCTGACAGCGCAACTACCCGGACCAGGTGCAGGATCACCCGCCCAAAGACTGGAACTGTTCCGCCAGACCATCGGAGATCCCGACCTGCTGGAGACTCAGTTCCTGAGATTTATTCAGTCGCCGGAATTCACCGCGATCATGACGCACTGAATAATTCGCTGCGAATGCATTGGCACTGCTGCTCACTTTGCTGCTATCCTGCCGCAGGCTCACAGCCCATTTCCCCAATCGCCACCTCCGTCACACAATCACCCTCATACAACTTCATGGCTCAACCTGACACGTCAAACTCCGCGGTCTGGCTGGTGCTGCTCGACTGCTTACCCCCACACTTCCCAGACTCTTCCGCCGCCTCGGCCGCAACTGCCGCTGACAATCCAGCATGGCATCCCTGCGATGACCTCGACGCTCAGGGCGTTTGCTTCGAACAGTATTACAGCCAGAATCCCACTGCACACTGCTCTGTCGCAGATTACCTCGGTGGTGCCGAGGCCTTCCGGATTTTTTTGAATCGCCTGCAGGCCGCCGGAAAAGGCTGTCACTACCGAACGCTGGACGCCATACAGCCTTCAGCCACAACCCATGAATCAGGCCTGCTGGTGTTTACAGCTGCCGGCTGCGACTGCCCGGAAACACTTGCGACAGCGCTGCTGCAAATTCGCAGCCTCCACGCCCAGCACTCCGAACCACAGCACCGGCCAGCACTCATCATCACCAGCATCAAAGGAGGCAGTCGCCCCCTGCCCGAACACTTTGATTGCCCGTGTACCGAATCCGAAATCCGAGTTCCGCTGTGGATTTTAGCCAACCATCTGCAAGCCGCCAGAATCCAGATGCTCTGCGGCAGTCACGACCTGCTGCCAACGATTGCCGATTTGCTGGCACTGCCAGATCACCCGGAAATACCTGGTACCCTGCCCTCCCAAAACACAATTCACCGCCCAAACACCCCCCGCAGTCTGCTGCAATTGTCCACGCTGCACCCGGAATCCCTCGAACGAATTCTGACGATCCACGGAAATTGCTGGACCGGCCTCCGCACGCAGCACTACTTCCTCGTGCAAACCCCAGCCAGCCAACTGGACACGGCAGACTCACAGAACCGCAGGCTCTTCCAAAAACCCGACGACTACTGGAACGTGAACAACTGCCTTTCGGCCTGCGAAGAGATTGCCAGGGCAATGCTGCTGGCCGCTGGACACAGTCCCGGAATCCCCGACTGATATCAGATCATATCCAGCTTGCGATGCCGCCGTACCGGCGGTCGAGCACACGCATCACAGATCCCGTGCACCTCAAGACGATGCCCCTTCATCCGAAATCCATGCTCGGCCGACACCCGCTCAAGCACCGACGAAATCTCTTCGTTCCGAAACTCAACCAGCTGGCTGCACTTCTCACAAATAAAGTGATCGTGCTGCGGATATCCGTAATCGTGCTCGTAGACCTCGCGATCATTCGAACGAGCCACCTTGCGTATCAGACCAGCCTTCTCCAGCTCACGCAATGTGCGATACACAGTTGCCCGGCTGACGCGACCACCGTCACGCCGCGGCTGGGTCAGACGCGAAACAATCTGATCTGAATCAAAATGCTCGTGGTCCGCAAAAATCTCACGGACTATCGTTTCTCGCTCCTGCGTCAGTCGCTTGCCGCGAGTTCCCAGGAACTCACGGAATTTCTCAACCGGAGAAACCTTGACCTCATGCCGGGCCAGTTCGTTTGTGGCAGATTCGTTCAATGTTGGCCCCACGGTCCACGGAAAATCAACGTCCTGTGCAGCCCGCCGACCACGCTCTCAGGACAGTGTTCCGCCATAGTCTGTCATCTGACTGCGGGTTTTTCATCAACAATCCACAGGACTCCCACAATTCTCAGTTCTCAATCCGCCGCAAATCCTGACTGATAACGCTGCAGCATCCGATCAAATGCCTTAGCCAGCAATTCCTCAGAATCGTACTCGCCCGCCTCGATTGCACGCCGAATCGCCGCCAGACGCTCAGCACGCTGCTGCACCGCAGAATCCCCCGCAGCCCCCGCAGCCTTCCCAGGCTCTGGTGCATCACGTTTTCCGCGTCCTGTCGCCATGAACCGTAAGCCCCCGAGAAGGCGTGAATCCGCAAAATCTGCCGCTTACACCACAATTTCGGCAGATTCCCCGCAAATCTTACGCTCCGGATCGAATCCGGTCTACCGCGATTGCCGCAATAACAGAAATCTGACCGCCCTGCCCTGTCCTGTCCCCAACATCGTCACCTCCAGCATCACGAATGAGTTCCCACGAGGCATTGGATTGCAGTTCCCGGTCACACATGCTGGAATGCCGGCTGGATTGAAGCTGCCACCTGTAACGACTGCCAAAATCCCCGCCCATATCCCTCGACAGGTTTTCATAGACTGCAGAAAATGTTCCGCGTTTTTCCCCAGACATTCCTTTCCCTCGCTCTTCTCCTGACCTGCCATTCACTCTATGCCGACCCAGTTAAAAACCTCGAATCATGGCTGACAGCCTCCCCACTGTCTGATGCTCGCCTGAACGAACTGACCACGCAGGACTTCGCCAAACAGCCACTGACAGCCGAACAGGCAGATCGGGCCGGCCAGATCCTGTGGCACGCACGAACCGAATTTCTGCGTGCAGACAGAAAAGCCGAAGTCGAGGCTCGTGAACTGGTTATCGGTGACCTGAAAATGCCGTTCTGGTATCGCACGTTTGGCGATCAGCCCGTATCAGGACGACGACTGTTCATTTCGATGCACGGCGGTGGCGGTGCTCCCGCAGCTGTAAATGACCAGCAATACGAAAATCAAAAACGCCTCTACCAGCCCGCTGAAGGCATCTACCTCGTGCCACGCGCCGCCACAAATACATGGGACCTCTGGCATCAGGCACATATCGACCAGTTCTTTGACCGCCTGATCACCGACATGATCGTTCTCGAAAACGTCAACCCAAATCAGGTCTATATCATGGGATACTCTGCCGGCGGTGATGGCGTTTACCAGCTGGCACCCCGCATGGCCGATCAGCTTGCCGCCGCAGCCATGATGGCCGGACACCCCAATGAAGCCCGCCCCGAAGGACTTCGTAATCTCCCCTTCACAATTCACATGGGCGCACTCGACTCCGCATACGGAAGAAACAACGTCGCCGCTGAATGGGGTCGCCGACTAAAAACGCTGCAGGAAGCCGACCCACAAGGTTACGTGCACAAAGTCACTCTCCACGAAGGTAAAGGCCACTGGATGAACCTTGAGGACAAAATTGCCGTTCCATGGATGTCGGAATTTGTACGCAAGCCATGGCCAGCGCGAGTCATTTGGGTGCAGGACAATGTCGTACATCGCCGATTCTACTGGCTGCAGGTGGATCCCGCTGTCGCCAAAGCCGGAGATCAGGTGATCGCTGAAGTCGCAGGTGAAAAGATTCGCATCTCCGCCTGCTCTCAAACCAGTATCACCCTGCTGCTTAGTGATCGCCTGCTGACACTCAACAGCCAAATCACCGTCGAATTGCCTGATGGCTCCAGCCAAATACTGCCCGTTCAAAGAACACTCTCGGTCATGGCAAACAGCCTGCTGGAGAGAAATGACCCCGACGCAATGGCCTCAGCCTCCGTCACGCTCAGCATCCCCGTAAAACCCTGACCGGTCCAATCCCGCCCAAACACAGCTACGCCTTCCGCCACTAGTAATGCTCACAGATCTGCAGAGATTTCCGAAAGTTGTTGCTGCATTCGAGGATGGCGTAGCCCGGGGACTGCATACCGGACTGCAGATCTATGTGTCCGTCGACTGTGTACCGCTGCTTAATGCAGGACTCGGATCTGCGGCCCCCGGAAGACCACTCACCAGCGACACTCTCATGCCATGGCGAAGTGCCGGTAAACCGCTCACCGCCCTGCTGCTGCTCAAACTCCTCAGCCAGCCTGACAAACAGATTTCCCTGCCCATCGCAGCATGGCTGCCCGATGCACGGGACACCGATAAAGCAGAGATCACTCTTCACGAACTGCTCACACATACGTCCGGTTTCCCCACCATTGATACAGGCTGGCCCCACGCATCCTGGAATGACAGCCTCAGCACTATCCTGCGAACCCCCTGCCAGCTGCCGCGCGGCACGGCCGCATACCACCCGCAAAGCAGCTGGTTCCTGCTCGCAGAAATCATCCGCGTCCTTGCAGATGATAAAACACCACAGATGAACTCGTTTGCAGAGATTCTGCAGCACAGACTGCTCACACCACTCGATATGCACAATTCATCGTGTGGTATCCGGCAGCCGCAACACCCGGAAACCGCTGTCCGATTGCCCCAGCTCTACGAACGACAACAGGGGAAACTTGAAAACAGTCCCTCATCAGAAGCACCCTGGATCGTCAGTCCCTCCGCCGGAGGCAATCTCCGAGGACCTGTCTCAGAACTCGGTGCCTTCTATGAAATGCTGCTTCGACACGGAAGAACTCGCCGTGACGAGCTCCTTGTCAGCAGCCAGATTGTGCAACTCATGACTTCCCGCCACAGAATCGGCATGCTCGATCAAACCTTTCAGCACATTGTCGACTTCGGTCTCGGTATCATCTGTAATTCCGCAAAATACGGCCCCCGCACAGTTCCTTACGGATTCGGAACTCAGGCCTCAGAAAACGCGTTCGGCCACGGAGGTGCCCAGTGCTCTGTCGCATTCTGTGACCCGCAAAAACAACTGGTCGTCGCCTGGGCAGCCAATGGCTTCTGCGGTGAACCCCAGCACCAGCGACGCAATCAACTTCTGAATGATGCCATCTTTGATGACCTCGGATTCTGAATACCCAAAGCCAGAAGCCACAATCCAGTCAACACTTTTCAAGGAAATAAACAGCTATGATCAAGGGCTTTCGCAGCCAGTTGCTCGCCGGAAAAATACTTCGCGGCACCATGCTCACACTGCCATCCGCGGCAGTCGCTGAAATTCTGGCTGATGCAGGGTTTGACTGGCTCTTTATCGACTGCGAACACGGTACAATCGAAACCCGGGATATCCAAAACATTCTCCAGGCCGTCGGACACCGCACTGCCTGCATCGTGCGTGTCCCGGATTGCTCAGAAGGAACCATCAAGCGAGTCCTCGACGCCGGTGCCCAGGGCATCATCGTACCGCAGGTCAATTCCGCCGCCATGGCACAGGAAGTCGTACGCTGCGCCCGCTACGCCCCGCTCGGCGGGCGCGGAGTCGGGATCGGACGCGCACAGGGCTACGGCGCACGCTTCAGCGAATACGTCAGCACTGCCAATGATGAAGTCGCTGTCATCGTTCAGGCCGAACACCGTGACGCTGTCGGCTGCATCGAAGATATCGTCGCCGTTCCAGGAATCGACTGCATTCTCCTCGGACCCTATGACCTGTCAGCCAGCTTTAATCGCATGGGACAAATCCATGACCCCGAAGTCGTTGCTGCCATCGATCGTGTACTGCAGTGCTGCAGCAATCATCGACTGCCCGCAGGCTACTTCGGAGTCACCGCTGATGCAGTACTCGAATATCAAAAACGCGGCTGCTCGCTCCTCGTCGCTGGCGTCGATGTCACATTCCTTGGCAATGCATCTGCACGCATGTATAAACAAATGATTGAAAAGTCCTAGTAATCGGGGACTTCAGGACCGCCCCGGTCCTCAAATCACCCGCCCTCGGGCACATACCAACTACCGGCAGATTCCCCGAAAAACGCTCCTTTTCAGTGTTCAGAAGTTGTTCTTCCGCTAGGATTTCCTCAGACGCGACTGCGTCGATCGTCTGGAGGGAGTCATGCCGTTAAAAACAGAGAATCTGGAAGATCCTGCGCTCAATCTCACACCAATGATTGACGTTGTCTTCCTGCTCATCATCTTTTTCATGGTCGGCGCACGATTCACAGAAGAAGCCAGTGACCAGCAGTTCGACGTTCAGTTGCCGACTGCCGCCCCACTGCAGACCCTTAGCCGGGAACCCGATCCTCTCGTTGTCGCAGTGAATCGATCCGGGCAACTTTCACTCGGCGGACGCCAGATGTCCCGGGAAGAACTTGGCTCGGCCCTCCAGCAGGCACGCAGCGCATGGTCCGGACAAACAGTCATTATCCGTGGCGACGGGGCCGGCAGCTATCAGTCCGTTATTGACATCATGAGCCTGTGCCATCAGTTGCAGATCACTCGATTTTCACTGGCTTTTCAGCCCGAATCAGACGGTTCAGGAAAGGCTGAGCAGTAGCAATGGATGCGGTGCTGCAGCTGCTGGACAAACTGGAACACGGAGCGAAACTGTCGGGTGACGACATCATCGCTCTGCTGCTTGTTTCAGCCATGCTGCTGTCGCTCGGCCATCTCGGTACCATGCTCGCAACACGCTGGGGGGATCGACACACCGCCGCCAAGTCACTGATGGGATCCATTCTGATTCACTTCGTCTGCCTGCTGGGTCTCGAGGTCTTCGATCCGTCACAGGCTCCGCCCGCGGATCCGCGGCAACAAATCATTCCCCCGGCAGAAGTCCTGACTGAAGTCTTGCCCGAGTCTGATCGGGACGTGCTTCAGGATCGAGCCGGCAATGTTCCGCTGGTCGATCGCCCCACACTGACACAGGCTGAACTGCTGCGTTTCGAAACAGCAGCCCCGATTCTCGAACCACCGGAAACCCCCGAAAGAACTCCTGAAACTCCGCCAGCCAACGCTGTCTCAGCGGCTGATGTGACTCAGTTTGAACCAGCTCCAGCCACAGAACTGGCACCACTTGCAGAGGCAGGACAGGTCGGGCCACGGCAAGTCGCAGCAGCATCTTCCGACCCCGCCGGAGACCTCAGCACAACGTATGAATCCAGCCAGGCAGACTTGCCGGCCACGCAACTGAGTCGCCAGCGTTCTCGACCAGGGCTCGACTCAGAAATGCCTCCACCCGAACGAGCTGCCGTTGCTGCAGCACCAGCAACAGCACTGCAAATCCAGGCAGCGGAACTGTCCCTGTCAGCGGCTCTGGATGACTCCCCGACTGCGGTACCACTGCCAGCTGCAATGGAAGACAATGACCAAATCGAAAAACCGGTCGCCCCGCAGCTGTCCGATTCATTCGCCGCCGGGGCTCCCGTTGGACCAGCCGCACCTGCTGCTCAGCCAGACCGAGCCCTCACCGTTCAATCTCGCCTGCCGCGTCCGGCACGCA
>Ga0169931_10006574_pt1 | contig 17475 bp, 12 predicted proteins | sample Kivu_15m_20L_FD_129675 | JGI IMG/M metagenome (GOLD analysis project Ga0169931, IMG submission 129675) | Freshwater microbial communities from Lake Kivu, Western Province, Rwanda to study Microbial Dark Matter (Phase II) - Kivu_15m_20L... | ecosystem: Environmental > Aquatic > Freshwater > Lake...
AGAGGGGACGGGGGTGAGGGGTGAGGGGTGATACCCGCTGAACTGCTGCTGCAGTGGTGCTTTGCGTACGGGTGGTCTCACGCGAAGCCGCGAAGCCGCGAAGCCGCGAAGAGAAACGCAGGGGGCTGAAAGTGCATTCTGTGGTGTGGATCAGCTGATGGTTGTTGCACCGCTGATAAACGCAGACGGACGCTGATGAGGCGGGGGCGCGGTTCGACTCGTTCGTCGTACTCGTGCTCGTACTCGTACTCGTACTCGAATTTTTTTAGCGTTCTGCGGTTGCCGCCGTTGTCCGGTGTGTTCGAGTACGAGGATATGTGGGTGAGGTCCTCCTTGACCGTCGCTGCATGAGGGCTCGTCAGGCCATTTGCCTTGCGCGCGAAGCCACGAGCCGCGACCGTGAGGGAGCGGGGAACGGGGCGGGCACCGCGTGCGACGCTGCTCCTGCGCTGCCGCTGCAGGCTCCTGATCTTGTTCGGCTCGCGCTGCTTAGTGGGATTCTCCGCCTTCGTCGGTCAGCGGCAGGCCGCCGGCGAACCACGGATAAATTGCCGGCACAACCAGCGATGTCAGCAGCGTCGAAGTAATCAGCCCGCCAATCACAACGGTGGCCAGCGGTCGCTGCATTTCAGCACCGTCACTGGTTGACAGTGCCATCGGTAAAAAACCGAGGCTGGCTACGAAAGCCGTCATCAGCACCGGTCGCAGTCGCGATAATGCCGTCAGCAGCGTGGCTTCAGGCAGCGGCATGCCGGACTTGCGGTGGTTCTCAGCCGCACTCACCCATACCAGTCCGTTCAGCACGGCCACTCCAAACAAGGCAATAAAGCCAACCCCTGCTGAAATGCTGAATGGCATGCTCCGCAGCCACAGGGAAAAAATGCCGCCACTGGCCGCCATGGGCACCGCCAGAAAAATCAGCAGGGCCAGTCGGGTTGAACGGAATGATGTGTACAGCAGCAGGAAGATCAGCAGCAGCACCACCGGCGTAATCAGCATCAGTCGCAGGCTGGCCGACTGCAGGTTTTCAAAGTCCCCGCCCCAGCGAATTTCATAGCCGGTCGGCAATTTGACCTGCTCGGCCACCGCCGCCTGAGCCTCTGCGACGAATGTGGCCACGTCGCGACCCCGGACGTTCGCCGAAACGAAAGTTCGCCTGCGATTCGATTCGTGCTCGACCGATGGCGGAGTCTCTTCGATTCGCACATCCGCCAGCTCTTCCAGCGGGACCGGAATGCCGCCTGCTTCACCCACCGGCAACTGTTTCAGACGCTCCACGTCGCTCCGCCACGATTCCGGAATACGGACCTGAATCGGATACCGGGCTCGGCCCTCAAACATCGTGCCGACCGTACGCCCGCCGAGAGCCTCGACAACGTTCATCACCTGCTGCGCACTGATGCCGTACTGCGCCATGGCCGCTCGATCCGGTACAATGGTCACCGTGGTCAAATTAGCCTGATAATCGGCCTTCACGTCCACAGCTCCGGCAATCCCCTTCAATGTCTGCTCAATCCTGCCGGAAATCTGTGCCAGCTGATCCAGATCGTCGCCGTACAGCAGCACAGCCACATCCGCCTTGACTCCCGCCACCAGCTCGTCGACTCGCATTTCAATCGGCTGAGTAAACCCGAAGGCAACTCCCGGAACTTCCCGATTCAGCTTCTCAGACATTTCCTCGATCAGCAGTTCGCGAGTCATTCCGGGGCGCCATTCAGTGTGCGGTCTGAGCATCACCCAGACGTCAGTCTGGTGCACGCCCATCACCTCGTTGGCAATTTCCGGTCGTCCTGTTTTGCAGAAGACCGTCAGTACTTCCGGAGTCGGTTTCAGCAGTGATTCAATCTGCTGAGACATCGTGATTGCACCCTCCAGCGATGCACTGGGCAGACGCACCGCTTCAATCAGCAGATCGCCCTCCTCCAGTCGCGGCATAAATTCGGCCCCCAGATACAGGGCTGTCGGAATACTGATGGCAAACACAGCAGCCGAAATCAGAGTGGTGATCCACGGGTGCCGGATTGTGCGAGTCACCACGGGGCGATAGAAGAACTTGATCCAGCGGACCAGAAATACGTCGTGATCCTGCATCTTCTTCGGCAGCGCCAGCGAGGCCATTGCCGGCATGAAGGTCATCGACAAAATCAGCGAACCGAACAGAGCAAACAGCACAGTCAGAGCCATCGGTCGGAACAGCTTGCCTTCCGTCCCCTGCAGCATCAGAATCGGCAAATAGACGATCGAAATGATCAGTTCGCCGAACATCGTAGGCTTTCGCACTTCAATCGCGGCATCCCGGATCACATCCTTGTGCGGTCGACCCTCATGATTGTGCGAAATGCGATGGATGCAGTTTTCAATCATGATCACGGACGAATCCACAATCAGGCCGAAGTCGATCGCACCAAGGCTCATCAAACTGGCCGTCACCCCAAACGCCTGCATGAGCGAGGTGGCAAACAGCATGGACAGGGGAATTGCCAGAGCGGTGATCAGGCCGGCACGCAGACTGCCCAGCATGATCAGCAGCACAGCAATCACCAGCGTGCCGCCCTCCAGCAGATTCTTTTCAACCGTATGCAATGTTCTGCCGATCAGGGCCGAACGGTCGTAAGTCACCTCCAGAGTTACTCCCTCCGGCATCGTCGGCTGAATCTCCTCCAGCCGCTGTTTGACTCGCCCCACAACTTCGCGGGAATTTTCGCCGATCAGCATCATTACCAGCCCGGTGACGGCTTCGCCGCGAGCATCCCGGGTGACGGCGCCCTGCCGTGTCAGCTGGGCTTCACGCACCGTTGCGACATCGCGAATCAGGACAGGTGTGCCACCCGGTTCCCGGCGAATCACGATCTGCTCAAGATCTTCAAGTCCGTTAACCAGCGCCTGACCTCGCAAAAATCGCTGCTCGCCATGATGCACGACATAGCCGCCACCCGCCGATACGTTATTGCTCTCCAGTGCCGCAAAGACCTGCTCAAAGGTTAAAGAATACGAATTGAGCAGTTCCGGATCCGGCTGGATCTCCCACGCCTTGTAGTAGCCACCATGCGTGTTGATTTCTGTGACGCCAGAGACTTCCCGCAGCCGTGGTGCCACATCCCATTCCAGCATAGTCCGCAGCTGCGTTGGCGAATATTTTTCGCCGCGGACTTCAAACTGCAGAATCTCACCAAGCGCTGTCGTCAGCGGGCCCAGCTCCGGCGTCCCGTAGCCGTTGGGTATCAGTGACGCCGCGGCACTTAAACGTTCGGCTACCAGCTGCCGGGCACGATAAATGTCCGTGCCCTCACGAAACACGATCGTCACGACGGAAATCCCGAATCGCGAGATGCTGCGGAGCTCTTCAACTTTCGGCAGCCCGCCCATCGTTACTTCCACCGGCTGCGTCACATAACGCTCGATCTCGACCGGTGACAGCGAACCGGCACTGGTGATCACTGTCACCTGCACGTTGGTCATGTCGGGGACCGCGTCAATCGGCAGATGCAGTGCCGCATTGATGCCCGCAGCTGCCATCAGCAATGTCCCGATGAGCACCAGAAAACGGTTTTCCAAAGTCAGCCTGATCAGTTGAGCCAGCATGGCAGAATTCCAGTCAGTCGCAATGGCCGCCGCAGCAGCAGCCAGACAGGGCAAGGCGTTCGTACGAGTTCAGAGCCGGACTACTCCGATTCTCCCTGCAACAGCAGCTCGCTCTTCAGAAAAAATGCCCCTTCGGCGACAACCCGGTCGCCCTCACGCAACCCCTGCACGATCTCAACCAGACCATCAGTTCTGAGGCCTGGTTTCACGTCCACTCGCTCATACAGGTCCTGACCGGCCGGCACAAAGACAAACGGCTGCCGATCATGCTCCAGCACCGAAGATTCCGGAACTGTCAGCGTAGTCTTCGGCTCGGCAACCGGAATCGCAACTCGCACAAACATCCCCGGACGCAGGCGTCCGTCCGCATTGTCAATCACCGACACCAGCGGCACGGCGTTGGTGGCGGGATCCACTTCACGACCGGCAAAGTGAATCGCTGCCTCCCGCGGCTGCATACCCTCCAGAGCCGGAATGACTCGCACCTTGTCGCCCGGCTGCAGCTGCAGAGCACGCCATTCCCGCTGACGCAGATCGGCCGCTACCCACAGCGTGGAGGTGTCAGCCAGAGTCAGCAGGGTGGCACTGGACTCAACACGTTCCGCATTCGAAATATTCAGCTGTTCAACGGTTCCGGCAAAAGGAGCACGCAGCTGAATGACCGACAGGGTTGCTTCCGAGTCCCCGGAGTCGGCGGGGACCGCTTCGTCGTCGGCAGATCCCAGCAGAGTTCGCACGTGCTGACGAGCAATTCGCAGACGACGGTCAGCATCCTGCTGACGCGATGCGGTCTGCAGCTGCAGCTGACGCGCTTCAAAAGTACGCTCTTCCAGCTGCGACGCCAGAGTTTCTTCGAGCTGATCGCAGGCCTGCCGCTTCTCAATCACCACTCGCCCCGGAATTACACCGGCCCGTGCGTTTTCTTCCGCTGTCTTCAGCTGCACTTCAGACAGCAACAACTCTGAATAAGTGCTCAGCAGCACCTCACGCGATTTGCCCAGCACGACCGATCGGAACTGCTGGCGGATGGCGTCAATCGAAGCCCGCTCACGAATTGACTGCGACAGTGCTGCCAGTCCTTCGCAGGTTTCGCGAGCCCACTTGCTGCTTTCCTGTGCCACTTCAAGCTCAGAGATTCGCTGCAGCACGTCCGCTCGCGCGTCACCCACTTCGGAACTGTTCAGTTCAAGCAGCACTTCACCTTTCTGCACCTGCTGACCAGGCCGGACCAGCAGACGAACGACAATCCCTGGAGTTGCCGAACGCACGACCACGTGACGACGGTCGTCGTACTGAATGCGTCCCGGGACCAGATGCTCGTGCTGCAGCGGCTGCTCTGCGGCTGTGGCCATCGCAAACCCGGCAGCCGCTGATTTTTGGGGAGTCAGCTGCACCCGCCGCAGCACTTCTGCAGGAGCGTCGGTCGAGTCACCGGCAGCCGAGGACGCAGCAGATGCGGCAGTGTTCGCAGGCGAGACATCGGCGGCGGAAAATGGTCGGGACCAGGCATACCAGCCAACACCACCCAGTACTGCCACAGCACCACAGGCTAAAGCCACACGTTTCATGGACATCGCTTTGCTTTCTGCAAGAATTTCAAACTGTTACACCGCCATGCGGGACCAGGCTGAAATTGCATCACAGCAGAAACGACATGCCCCTGAGCAGAATAGTGCGGCCGCCGGCGGAGCTGCCGGGTGACACTGATGTGCAGGTCAGTGACCGGGCGGAAGAGTCCGCCGACTGACCACCGGCCGAAAGGACAGACGGCGGCAAGGCATTGACGGTGTGACCGCAGGATAAAGCATCTGTGAAACGGCCAGAAGTCGATGCCAGCCGGAACGCAGAAATGTCGTCGTCACCGGATTTCTGCGGCGGAGCATTTGGGTCAAGAACGTCACGCAGCGGAGCAAAATGCCAGTGCGACTGACAGGTCTGACCGCCCGCGGGGGCGGCAATGTCATAATCGTGATACTGCAGCAAATGGTGTATCAGGCCGGTGCCTTCTGCCAGTTCCGCATGATCGTGCAGCACGGGCATGGGCCCGCGCCACAGACTGCCAGTCAGCAGCAGGCAGAAGATCTGCCGCCACAATCGGCTGCGAAATGTGAGCACAGAATTCATAGGTGAAACACGCAGATGACGAACGAAAGTTCTGCAGACTGCACGTCTGCTGCCAGCACCAGTATACGGTGTGGGCGGGGGAAAACTACTGTGGATTCTCGTGCGTTCCGCACACAGTTGCCAGAAAATCCGGGCTTGTTAAGGTCGAATTAAGATTCACGGGATGGAATTTCAGTCGCGGTCCGCTCGAGCAGACTGCCACTGTTCCATTGTGCAGATGACCTCCCGGGCATGCTGCCCGTTGTAATCCCCGACAACCCCGTCCGTCGCCATCCAGTCAATCATTCGCGCTGCCCGACCGTAACCAATTCCCAGTGCTCGCTGCAGCAGCGAGACGCTGCCGCGACCTTCCCGGATCACCACTTCCACCGCGGATTCATACAGGTCGTCGTGCGGACGGTCAGCAGGATCAGTGCCCGACCCGCCGGATGCCTGGCCGGCCTGAGCCGTCAGTCGCAGCAGCTCAGCACTGAATTCCGGAGCAGTGTCATTGAAGTAGTCAATCACGGAGTTGATTTCATCATCACTGACGTAGGTGCCCTGTGCACGAGTCACGTGGCTGGTACCGGGGGCCAGATACAGCATGTCACCGCTGCCCAGCAGCCGCTCAGCTCCGGATTCGTCCAGCACCACGCGACTGTCCATCTTGCTGGCGACCTGGAACGAGATGCGAGCGGGCAGGTTGGATTTGATCAGTCCGGTAATCACATCGACCGTGGGTTTCTGAGTGGCGAGTACCAGGTGAATTCCGACAGCGCGGGATTTCTGAGCCAGGCGAATAATGTAAGCCTCGACTTCCTTCCCGGACGTCATCATCAGGTCGGCCATTTCGTCCGCGATGATCACGATGAACGGCAGTCGGTCGGGAACGGCCGAGGCTTCCGGGTCATTCTCACCGATGCCCAGTCGCTCCAGAATTTCGGCTCGTCCCAGTTTGTTGAAGCTGTCGAGATGTCGTACTCCGGCGCGAGCCAGCAGGTCGTAACGCTCCTCCATGGTATCCACGGCCCATGCCAGCACTGCTTCCGCCTTTTTCATGTCGGTGATCACCGGGTGCATGAGGTGCGGGATGCGTTTGTACGGGCTAAGCTCGACCATTTTCGGGTCGATCATCAGCATGCGGACTTCGTCTGGTGTGCGAGTCATCAGCAGGGAGATGATCAGGGTATTGAGGCACACGCTTTTGCCGGTGCCGGTGCGTCCGGCAATCAGCAGGTGCGGCATCTTTGCGAGGTCCACGGCCAGGGGGCGACCACTGACGTCTTTGCCCAGGAACAGCGGCAGCCGCAGTGACTCGCAGCCCACACCTGTCGACTGCAGCAGCTCGCGGAGCCGGACCATCACCTGTTTGTCGTTGGGAACTTCGACCCCGACAGTGTTTTTGCCGGGGATCGGTGCGACAACTCGCACTGCCGGAACTCGCAGAGCGATCGCGAGGTCATCTTCGAGTGCCGTGACTTTGCTGAGTCGCAGTCCTTTTTCCAGTTCCAGTTCGAATTGTGTTACCACTGGACCGGTATCGATCTCGGAAACTCGTACGTTCAGTCCGAATTCAGCGAACGCCTGTTCCAGCGTATTGGCGGCGAGGCGTGCTTTTTTGGCCAGCTGTTCATAGGGAAATTCTTCCCCTTCCGTCAGCAGGTCGACGGAAGGCAGGCTGTAGCCAGGCCGTTCCGTTTTGGCCTGACTGGCCGGTGGAGCTGAGACAGCAGCGGGGGCGTTGATGCGAATATTGCGACTGGAAGCCGGCAGCACGGCGACCTTTGGCAGCGGCACAGAATCCTCGCTGTCAGCTTCGTCATCCTGAGCGGCGACGGGGACTGCCGGGCGACGGAACGGCAAAGTGGCCGGTTCGTCATCGGCCGTGACGCTGCTGCCGGTCCCGCTGCTGCCGACGGATTTGTCGGAGGCGGTATCGGTCGGGGCAGCAGTTGCGGCGCTGGCAGCAGCGGCAGCTCGGCGACCACGTGTTTTGGGCGTCAGAACGGTGCCGGCCGCAGGTGTCTGAGCGGCTGCCGTTGCGGCGGCAGCGGTGGTCTGAGTGTTGGCAGCAGGACGCAGCGGCACGGTGGCCGAGCTTTCGCCGGTGCTGCGTGGGGCGGCTGTAACGACGGCAGTGCCGCGGGATCCGCGGACCAGCCTTCGGAAAGACGAGCCGGCCAGAGTAGCCGGCAGCAGGCTGAACCTGACTGCGGGCAGCAGCAGGTCGGACAGCGGAGTCAGCACAATGCCGGCTGCGAACAGGCTGCCGCAAAGAATCAGGATCCCGACGGGAGAAAACATCTGAGTGAGCAGCAGACCGAGCAGGGCACCGACCTGTCCGCCGCTGCCGTAGAGTGAACCTGTGGAAAGTTCGGGCATGACGAGCTGCAGCAGGACGCAGCCCGAAGCCACCAGCATGACCAGCCCGGTAAGTACCGGAGCTGTTCCGCGGGATGGTTCACGAGCAAACAGTTTCAGGTCCCAGGCCGCCAGTGTCAGCAGCACGATCCAGATTCCGGCTCCCAGTATTTGTCCGCCGTGGAATGCGAGTGCAGCTCCGGCATTGCCGCAGATGTTGACCGGGTTTGCGCGAACCGGGAATACGATCGTCGACGGTGGATCCGCCGGATCATAACTCAGCAGACTGAGTCCGGAGAACACGACCAGAGCCAGCAGGCCCAGAGCCAGCAGGTCAGTCTTCAGTCGATCGGAATCAAACATGGGGGAACCATCGGAAGCGAGCAGGAAGACAGAAGTCGTGAACGTCATCCGTGCTGACGGAAGCGGCAGGCCTTCCGCGTGGAATAACTCGTATGAAACCCTAGCACTGCCCGACTGGTCAGACGTTTGAAAAAAGCAGCGGTCGCTGCAATCGGGCAACGTACCGCCAGGCTCTGACGGATTTACGGAATGCTCGGAGCCTGCCGACTTTAGGGCTCTGGTGGCCTGGTCCGGCAAACGGTTCTGCCGGCAATGAGTCGGAGCAAACCCGCTCCATCGGATTTTTTTCTGCTTGACGTTCAAGTCGTGTGACACCGGCAAAAACTGCCGGCTGGATTGTCCCGGGCGGTTCGCAGTGGCTGATTTTGGGGCGTTTGTGTGTTCTGGGGGCTTTGTGGGGGTCGGGTGTTTCGGTCAGTGCGGGGAATTCTGCTGTCGCCGGGCGTGGCTTCGTTAGAATTCGGCGGGGCAGCGGGAGTCCCCGAGATGGCCGGTTATCGAGAACATATTACAGTCAGCGGGTTGCTGGGGATTGGCTGTGGCGCGGCAGCTTTTTTGTCGGCCGGATACAGCTTTGTCCAGGCGGCGATCGCTGCTGCGCTGACATGGGTTGCCGGGATGCTGCCTGATCTGGATGCGGAGGGCGGTCGTCCGATTCGCGAGCTGATGACTCTGCTGGCGGCCCTGACACCGCTGTTTTTGATGCAGCAGGTGCAGTCGCTGGGGATGAGCAGCGATCATACTCTGTTTTTTGCATTGCTGACGTACGCTGTGGTGCGTTATGGGGGCGCATTTTTGCTGGCGCGGCTGACGGTGCATCGGGGCATGTTTCACAGTATTCCGGCGCTGTTGATATTTGCCGAGCTGACGTTTCTGACGTATCACAGTGACGACCTGCGTGTGCGAACGCTGATGGCAGTCAGTGTGGGGCTGGGTTTTCTGTCGCATCTGGTGCTGGACGAGATGTACAGTGTGCAGTGGGATGGTTCGCGGGTGCGTTTTGCGAAGTCTGCGGGCAGTGCCTTGAAGTTTTGGGGTGCTGCGGCACTGCCGAATGGCGTGGCGCTGGGGCTGTTGATTTTCCTGACTTACGCGGTGCTTGTGGAACTGAATTACATTCGTGATCCTGCTAAGGTACCGGCACCTGAGGTGTTCGAGGTGACCAGCGAGCTGCCGGATGCTCCGCTGTACCGATGACTGGCCGGAAAATCTGGTTGCGGTGGAGCAGTTGTTTGGTTGTCGTCTGCCGCCGGATCCCGTGCTCGGGCGGCCTTTGAACTATCGACGATCGGGGGCTGTGGTCCGGCTGTATTCCGTGGGCGAAAACGGCATTGATGACGGTGGTGTCCGGGAATCGGACGACAGATTTTTTCTGCTGCCGTTTAGTACGGCCCGTCCGGCCCTGCTGCCTCGCGGCCAGTGATCCTGCCTGCGGCGCAATGCAGCTCGCTAGGCATTTAATGTACGTGCGGCACGATTTTTTGCCCATCCGGTGGTTCTCTGGCCGCCATTGAGCGGCGGATAGATGGCATAAGTCTCTTTTATTATGGGACTTGTGTTTTTCGGCAGTTCTTCGGCACGCATGTTGCTTTTAGACCACATGGTTTGTTGGGAGGTAAGTTTTTCAAAGCTTCAGCAAGTCAATGGGGGGGCCTGGCGATGCGTGGATCAGAACTGGATTTTTTCGGGCTGTATGTTGGTTTTATTGGGTTTGCGGTGATGTTCCTGATCATGTCAGTCGCGGTGCCTGTGGTGCTGGCGGGGGTCGTGGCAGTGATGCATTTGCGTCTGCGAGCTGATCGGGAGCTGCTTGAGGGGACTCATACGGTCGCGGCTTACGGGTCGCGAGCCGGTGCGCGGCTGGGGATGTTTGCTGGATTATTGCTGTCCGGGGGCTGGGCTCTGGTGGCGCTGCTCAGCGTGGCAGGTGATCGGTCTTTCGGCTTTTACGGCACGCTGTTTTGTCTGGCTGGTGTGATTCCCAGTGCAGCCTGGGGCATGTTGTCGGGGTCCATCGCCGGTAATCGTTCGAATGAGCGGACGGCGGGGATGCTGGGGGCTGCGATGTTTGTGGTGATCGCCAATCCGCTCAGCGGTCTTTCGCTGGTCGGTGAGCTGGTCCGGCATCCGGAGAACTTTTTTGATTTGTTACTGCCGCTGCTGGGTCATCTGGTGGGGTTGCTGGTGTATGTCGCGGCCGGTGCCTTGACGGGGTTGCTGGCAGTGCGACTGGGTCGGGAGCGGCTGGCTGAGGGAGCGAGGCCGGTTCCGCGGCGAGCGGTCAGTCCGTGGGTGACTGAGCAGCAGTGAGGAGTGGTTAGTGGTTAGTCGCGTTGCGGGCGGTTTGGCTCACGCGAAGCCGCGAAGCCGCGAAGGAAGCCGCAAAGGGTCAGTGGGTGGTGGGCGTTTTTCGAGTACGAGGGGAGATTTTTTTTGGGGGCGTTTTTCGTGCTCGTGCTCGTGCTCGATTTAAACACGAACTGCCAGGAGTCCCCTTGTCAACGGTTGTCAGGGAGGGGGAAGGATAAGGGGGGGGCTGAGGCGAATTTGGTTCCCTGCATCACAGCAGTGAATGCAGGACCTGGCCTTCGCAAAGTGTCACCGGGCGTCCAAGGCGGTCGTAGATCAGGGAGTGAGGATCGATTCCGAGCTGGTGGTAAATGGTGGCTACCAGGTCAGCCGGCGAGACTGGTGAATCTGCAGGTTCTGCTGCGTAGCGATCGCTGGCTCCGTACACCGCTCCGCCTCGGATCCCGCCCCCGGCGAGGACGCTGCTGAACAGTTTTGGCCAGTGATCTCGGCCATCCTTGCCGGCACCGGCGCCGCCCACCACCGACTGACCGACTCGCGGAGTTCTTCCCATTTCACCGGTCCACAGCACCAGTGTTTCATCCAGCAGATTACGTTCGGAGAGGTCATCCAGCAGTGCGGAAAATGCCTGATCGGTCACCGGGCACAGTCGAGTTGACAGGTCGATGAAGTTGCGTGAGTGGGTATCCCAGTAGACGCTGACATTGGTGATGCCGTCGTTGGGCCAGAATACGGTGACGATGGGTACGCCGGCTTCCACCAGGCGGCGCGCCTGCAGCACAGACTGACCGTGGATATTCATGCCGTAGCGTTCTCGGGTGGCGGCTGATTCCTGACTGAGGTCGAAGGCGGCCGTGACATGCGGTGACGCCAGCAGTTCGAACGCCCGGCGATACTGTTCATTCAGTCCGACCACCGAGCTGCTGTCCGGGCTGCTGCTGATGGCAGACTGCAGAGCCGAATTCAGTGACTGGCGACGCTGCAGGCGGTCGGCCGACAGGTCCGGCTGCAAGGCAAACTCGCCCACTTTGTAATCCGGCAGGCTGGCGTCGGCATCGATTCGCAGCGGGTTGTAGACGGGGCCCAGCCAGCCGGCTCCCTGACCATGGCTTTGTTCGACAAACCTGGGTGCGCCGTTGGGAACTACGGGCATCATGGACACGAACGGAGGCAGGGGACCGGAGCCGTGGCCGTGCTGGCTGAGCACAGAGCCGATGGACGGCCAGTCGCGGTCGAGCGGCAGGCCGGTATCGCCGGGGCTTTTGCGACCTGTCAGCAGCCAGTGCGGAGCTGTGGTGTGGTTGACATCGTCGTGTGTCATGGAGCGGATCACGCACAGCTGTTCGGCTCGGGCCGCCAGTTTCGGCAGGTGTTCGCAGATCTGCAGTCCGGGTACTGTCGTGCTGATGGGCTGAAACTGTCCTCGGAATTCGAGCGGCGCCCCGGGTTTCATATCCCAGGTATCCTGCTGTGCCGGGCCACCCCACATGAACAGCACGATGCAGGCTTTGGCCCGGCCACTGGCTTTGCCGGCTGCGGGCTTTGCATTCAGGGCTTTGAGCCCGTCCCCGAAAGCTGCGGGCAGCGGGCCGGCGTTTGGCCAGCCCAGCAGCAGCGAACCGGCGGCTGCGCGAGCCAGATCACGACGACCCTGAAACAGACTGTGGGGCTTGTCAGCAGGCATGGCAGGCACCGACGAAAAGGCGAGGATCTGTGCGGGGAGGCCGTGGAAAACGCTGGCGTGAGACCTGTTTGGCTGCTGATCTTATCGCCCGGCCTGGGCTGAGGAAAGCAGCCGGTTCGATGAATTTGCCGGCGTGCCCGTTTCAATTGCGGATCTTCCCTGCCAGTTCGTCCGTTCCGCCCATTTTTGACTGGGATTTTTTGCCATTCCGTGTCAGACTGGTGCTCGCTCGCCGTTTCTATCCTGCCTGACTAAACCTGAGTGTCTGAACATGTGCCCAGGGTTGCTGCGATCTTTCATCTGTGCAGTTGTGCTGGTGTCGGCCTGTCTGGGACTGTCCTGTCCTGGCGTGCGGGCTCAGGACCAGCCCCCGGCTGCTTCTGAGGCGATTCGACACTTTGAACTGCAGATTCGCCCATTACTGGCGGCCCGGTGTTACGAATGTCATGATGGGACGCGGCAGAAGGGCGGTCTGCGGCTGGACAGTCCGGCGCTGATTCTGGCTGGTGGTGAATCGGGTCCGGCGCTGGTGCCGGGCAAGCCGGCGGAAAGTCTGCTGATTCAGGCCGTGCGGTACGAGGGTTATGAAATGCCGCCGACCGGACAGCTTCCGGCGACCGAGATTCAGCTGCTGGTGGACTGGGTGCAGTCGGGTGCGGCGATGCCGGCGGATGCGGGCGGGGTGGCTCGTCCGCTGCAGGCCGGGTTTACTGACGAAGATCGTCGCTGGTGGGCGATTCAGCCGCTTGCGAATCCGGTCGTCCCGGAAATCTCGGGGGTTCATTCCAGCTGGGTGCGCAACGACATTGATCGTTTTTTGCTGTCGTCGATGCAGACGGCCGGGCTAAGTCCCGCGCCTGAAGCTGACCGTGCGACGCTGATTCGGCGGGTGACGTTTGACCTGACGGGTCTGCCCCCGACGGCGCAGCAGATTGAAGAGTTTGTGGCGGACGAGCGTCCGGATGCGTGGGAGCGTCTGGTGGACCGCCTGCTGCAAAGTGATCAGTACGGTGAACGCTGGGCTCGGCAGTGGCTGGACGTCGTGCGGTATGCTGATTCCGATGGTTACCGAGCGGACGGTTATCGTCCGGACGCCTGGCGTTATCGGGATTACGTGATTGATTCGATGAATCAGGACAAGCCGTATGATCGGTTTGTGCAGGAGCAGCTGGCGGGTGACGAGCTGTTTCCGGAAAGTCCTGACGCACTGGTGGCGACTGGTTTTCTGCGTCACTGGATTTACGAGTACAACAATCGTGATGCGCGGGGCCAGTGGGATTTGATTTTGAACGAGGTCACTGACACGACGGCGGATGTGTTTCTTGGGCTGGGCCTGCAGTGTGCTCGCTGTCACGATCACAAGTACGATCCGCTGCTGCAGCGTGACTATTACCGCCTGCGTGCGGTGTTTGCGGGCCTGCTGCCGCAGGACGGCACGGTGATTGCATCCACCGCTGAGCTGCAGTCTCATGAGCAGGCATTGCAGCAGTGGCTGTCGGCGACGGCCGACGTTCGCGGTCAGATCGCGCAGCTTGAGCAGCCGTATCGGGACGACGCGCGGATCAAGGCCATCGAGATGTTTCCGCCGGACGTCGAGGCCATTTTGAAGTCTGAACCACACCAGCGGTCACCACTTGAGCAGCAGCTGTATCATCTGGCGTGGCGTCAGGTGGATTATGAGTACGAGGTGCTGGATAATCGCATCAAGGGCGATTCGAAGGAGCGACTGCTGGCGCTGCGGAAGCAGCTGGCCGAGTTTGATCGGCTTAAACCGGCTCCGCTGCCCACGGCACTGGTGGTGACGGACATCGGCCCCCAGGCGCCGCCGACGATCATTCCGAAAAAGCAGCAGACTGTGATGCCAGGTGTCCCTGAGATTTTGCGGGCGGCTGAGCTGCCGGCGGCAGAGGGTGCCGCAGGTCGGACGACGGGGCGGCGTGCCGCACTGGCTCGCTGGCTGACGGATCCGGCCAACCCTCTCGCGGCTCGTGTGATGGTCAACAGGATCTGGCAGGGTCATTTTGGTCGCGGGCTGGCTCCGAATGCCAGTGACTTTGGTACATTGGGAGGTCCGCCGACTCATCCGCAACTGCTGGACTGGCTGACGGCGGAATTTTTGCGGGGCGGGTGGCGGCTGAAGCCGCTGCATCGGCTGCTGGTGACTTCTGCGGCGTATCGGCAATCTGCTGAGCATCCTCAGCAGGCTCAGTATCAAATCCTCGATCCTCGCAATCAGTGGTACTGGCGTGGTGACGTGCGGCGACTGGATGCGGAGCAGATTCGCGATGCGATTTTGGCATTAACGGGCCAGCTGGATTCGAGGGCGGGAGGTCCGGGTGTGAATTCAGATGTTCCGCGGCGCTCGATTTATCTGCGTGTGATGCGCAATGCGCGGGACCCGCTGCTGGACGTGTTTGATCTGCCGCAGTTTTTTTCCAGCACGGCTGCGCGGGATACAACGACGTCACCCGTGCAGTCGCTGCTGCTGTTCAACAGTCAGATGATGCTGAATCATGCGGGTAAGCTGGCGGGGCGTGTGCTGCCGGCCGGGCAGTCGGGTGCGGGTGTCTCCGATGAGTTACTGCGGGAGTTATGGTTGTCAGCGTGGGGTCGTGTTCCGCAGCCTGCAGAGTTGTCAGCGGCGCGGGCATTTGTGGACCAGCAGGTGCTGCAGGTGCGCGAGGACAGTGAGCGGAAGTCGGAGGGTGGTGCGCTGCCGGTGGGCAGTCTGCCGGCGCGGCCCGGTCAGGCACTGCTGCTGAATCCTGCGGAGCAGCCGCCGCGGATGGTGGCTGCAGTGGCGCCGCAGGATGCAGTGGGCGGTTTTACAATTGAGGCCTGTTTTCAGCTGCGTTCTGTCTATGACTCGGGGGCTGTGCGGACGATCGCCGCGCGGTGGGACGGGAATTCGGATCACAGTGGCTGGGTGTTTGGTGTGACTGGCAAAGGGTCGCGTCGCAAACCGCAGACCCTGGTGCTGCAGCTGTTCGGAAAAACGGTGGCGGGTGTGCAGCGGGAAGCGGCGTTATTTTCGGATCATACAGTGGACTTCAATGTGCCGTATTTTGCCGCGGTGTCAGTGAGACCGGCCACGTCTGTGTCTGAGCCGGGAGAAGCGGTGTTTTATTTGCGGAATCTGGCGAACGAGGACGAGCCGATCAGTGTGGTTTCGGTGCTGCTGGAGCTGGCTGCGGGGCTGCAGAACGAACTGCCGGTGTCGATTGGCTATCGTTCCGGTGCGGACAGTCAGTTTGACGGGCTGCTGGACGACGTCCGACTGACTCGCGGCGTACTGGCTCAGGACGAGCTGCTGCTGACCCGTGAAGCTCCGGGGCCGGCGACACTGGCATTTTGGCGTTTTGAAGCTCAGCCGGGCATTCTGCGAGATTCGTCTGCCGCTGGTGCGGGTTTGCGGCTGCAGGCTGGTGCCAGTGCTCAGACGCCTGAGCAGGCTGGGCTGGCGGATTTGTGTCATGTGCTGCTGAATTCCAGCGAATTTTTATACGTGCGATGAGTGCGGTGTTGTTGGCGAGGCAGGTGTTGAGCAGGAGCCGCGAGCGTGAGGGAGCGGTTATGAATCCGGCGATACTCGGGCTGCATTCTTTGTTTTTCCGAAAGTGTTCGGATTTCATGGCGGATGGCTGTCGTGGAATGGCCTTTGCGGACCGCCATGCGGTAAAACGGCTGGAGCAGCTGTTTCGAATGCTGCAGCAACAGACCTGAAGGTTGCGTGCTGCGGGCGTCAGGAATTTGGTTCAGCTGGTTTGGCCGCGGCTATCCAGTCGTGCGATGGCCGCGTCAATTTCACGCTGTATTTCCGGCAGCGGTCGCAGCGGCTGATCGGCATCAGGGACTGCGGTAACTGTGTTGCTGGCGGCATCCCAGTGCACCGGTCCGAAGGCGGCTGGTCCGGGAATGTTGCTCAGGATATGTCCCAGTGCATCGCCTTTGTTGTAGTGCCAGAATTCGAAGGGGAAATGCATGAATCCGTGAGCTTCCATGAGTTCCGTGATGGCCAGTCGATTTGCGATGAATTCCGGTTCCACGAAGGGCGACCGCATGGGAGTCCGTTCGCTCATTTCCAGATACGGATTGCCGCGCCATACTTCGGTGCCATCACTGCGGCGGAACACGGAAATGTCGATGGCAGTGCCGGACATGTGAGTACCGACTTTGGGAACATTGGCGACCAGCACGCAGCCGCGGCGAAACAGTACGTCCGGGCCAGGCACTGTGCCGCCGTTTTCCCAGATGCACTTCTGCAGAATTGCGTCGAAGATCTCGGGCTTGCTGCCGAGGCGAGTCTGCATTTCCAGTGAGCGATAGCTGTCTTCGGTTTTCAGGATCCAGCCGCGGCTGAGCATTGCAGTGGCGATGGCCAGGACGTCCGGTACCAGCGAACGACGAATCCAGTGGATGCGATCAAGTCCTCCGGCGATTTTGCTGCTGGAAAACAGCATTTCGATTCCGGCTGCCGCTGCGGCGGCGGGCAGGCTGGCGAACGGCTCCAGGGACTCCTGCACCGGCCACGCCTGAATCTGCTGGACAAGCTGGTAGCCCAGTTCCAGTTGTTCGGTCCAGTAACTGCGTCGAGCGAGGGAGTCGGGTGCGGGCATGGCTGGGGCTGAAGCAGGGGGAGGGGAATGGGGCTGGGGAACGGCTTCGGCAGTATGATGCTCAGCAGGGGGCGGAAAAGCAAATCAGTGGTCAGTTGTCAGTGGTCAGTGGGGCGAGCCGCGGACGGAAGTCCGCGGGTGTGCGTGCTGTGCGGTATCTATGGCCTCGATGGTACTGCCGTGCGGGATGCGCATGCGGTGTGGGTGTGTGTTTTGTGGGTGTGTGGCCCCCTCACCCCCGTCCCCTCTCCCCCGTTTCACGGGGGCGAGGGGAGGAATAGTGGTGAGCGGGCGGTTTGGCTCACGCGAGGCCGCGAAGCCGCGAAGTAAGCCGCAAAGGGGCAGTGGGCGGTGGGCGGTTTTCGAGTACTGAATTTTAACACGAACTGCGGGGAGTTCCCTTGCCCCTGGAAGGGTGGCTTTTTCCGTAGCGATTGTTTTCCAGCCCGAAAGCTG
>Ga0169931_10006575_pt1 | contig 17474 bp, 13 predicted proteins | sample Kivu_15m_20L_FD_129675 | JGI IMG/M metagenome (GOLD analysis project Ga0169931, IMG submission 129675) | Freshwater microbial communities from Lake Kivu, Western Province, Rwanda to study Microbial Dark Matter (Phase II) - Kivu_15m_20L... | ecosystem: Environmental > Aquatic > Freshwater > Lake...
AGCACTGGATACCACGCCAGCGATACGTGCTGAACCTGGAGCGGCTATGGTCACTTCTTCAGCGCCACCAAACTCAACCACTGTGCCAGCGTCATAGGCCTTGTCTGCTTGATAGTTCTCTGCTAAGTCAGCGTACTGTGCTGTTGTGGCTTGGCCGCTGAACGTGGTAGCATGCACAGTATTAAACTTAAGCGAACTTGAGCCCAGATTGAGAGTGTTGTTGGATGTTGGTGTCAAGTTGCCACCAATGGTGGTGTTACCAGGCAGGGCCGAAGCGTCACCAATCACGGAGTAATTGGTACCATCTGTGGTCAATTCCCACTTGTCTGTGCTTTCGTTCCAACGTAATTGCACTGCCGGATCGTCGCCGCGCAAGACACGGATACCGGCATTTTCTGAAGGGCTGCCGGTGGTAAAGTCGCTGTTGAGGTCGACGATGTTGTCAGCCACGCTCAGTGTCGTGGTGTTGACTGAAGTGGTTGTGCCAGAAATGGTCAAGTTACCTGTGATTACCATGTCGTCACTGACACGCACAACACCTGTACCACTGCCTGTGAGTGTGAGGTCTGTGTTGTCGGTCTTACTGGTTACCGTATCGGACTTGATGCCTGCGGAAAAAGGCACAGCATTACCGCCGCTGGTGGTGACGTTGGTGCCTTCTTGGATCTGCAAGGTGCCTTTGATCTGTACCACACCTGTGCCTACAGGATCCAGCTCGATGTCGCCAGATCCCGAAGTTTGGAATACTAGGTTTTGGTTAGCATCGGCCGAAACAACGATGTTGCCTGAATCTTCTTGGAGAACTTTCTGTCCATTAACATACAAAGATCCGGGACCAACATAGATGTCTCGCCATTGTTTGTTGGCACTACCTAGGTCATAGGTGATGTCTGTGAGCGGTAGCATGGCGTTGGCGGTAAAGATGACAGCAGTAGTACCGTCAACTTTGATGTCGATGTTAGAACCGGTGCCGGTGTCGTTGATGGCAATTGAGCTGTCGTTTTTGTTGATCGACGACACTTCCACATTGCCCGATAGTGTGAGGTTGCCCGACGTTGAGCTGATCGCGCCGGTTGAGGCGTTAATCTCCAATGGTCCCACTTTTAGACCATTTTTTATTACAAAATAACTGTTTGCCATAGTTCCATATCTCCCTTCTGGCTTTTATAATATCACGGGAGTACGTCTCCCGTGATTGTTGCTGCTATCGTTTAAACTACAATATAGTCCTTCTTGACTATCACACTCACTGTGCCCGAAGCCGCTGCGTACTGCAACAGAACATTGGCGCCCGAAACGGTTGCTGTGATAGTTCCCAGAGAACCGTTAGTGGCTATGTTGCCATATTCGGTCATGGTCGCTGTTGTGCCATCGTGTATTACCAGCACTTCGCTGACTTCATAGTCACTGCCTGATGTAGCTTGTATCATATACTTGGCACTGCGATAAGTGGCTTTGGCAAACGAATCAACAGTTGTGGCCGAAGTTGTTGCACTTGTGGCCGCGGCTGTTGTAACAAAAGCACCGCCGGTGTTGATCGAAGTGGTCACTGATCCCGAACCGGTTCCTGTGTAGAAGTTGATACCCGAATCGGTGGGCTCAATTTGCATGAAACCGTTTTCACTGCTTACGCCAGAAATCGTGCTGGTTGTTATCAAACGACGAGTATCGATCACGTCACCTTCTTCGGGAGCTTCAGTAAAGGTCAGCGTTGTACCTGACACCGAGTAAGCTGTCACTGGTATCTGTAACACACCGTTGATTGCGACCACTGTACTGGCCGTAGTCGATACGTTTGCTAAGGTAAAGGCTGTCGTTGATCCATCGCCACTGAACGATTCGGCAGAAATAACTGTAAAATCGCCTGACATACTTTTCCAAGTACTACCTGTATAGACCTCAGGTGTTCCCAGAGTTGAGTTGTAACGCATCATACCCTGTGCGCCAGTAGCGGGCCTCTGGCCAGTGCTTCCTGATGGAATACGAACGGAATCTGTGCCGATGATATTGAGTCTCGCTCCTGCCAGCAAATCTCCTGCGGTGCCGTCACCGCCAATGATCACTTGATCGTAGGTGGCATCAGCCACAGAACGGAATAGTCCTGCTGTGGTATCTCCAGAATGGATGACGTTTTGACCTGCTGTTCCAATGGCGTTGATTATTAACGCATCAGCAGTTATGGTTCCACTGACTGTGGTGTTTCCACTTATGTTACCAGTTAGATCACCTGTGACATCGCCAGTTAGATCGCCAGTGACATTACCTGTCAAGTTACCTGTTACATCTCCAGTTACGTTACCAGTGACATCGCCAGTGACATCGCCAGTGACATCGCCAGTGACGTTACCTGTCAAGTTACCTGTTACATCACCAGTGACATTACCTGTCAAGTTACCTGTTACATCACCTGTGACATCGCCAGTGACATTACCTGTCAAGTTACCTGTTACATCACCTGTGACGTTACCTGTCAAGTTACCTGTTACATCACCTGTGACATCGCCAGTTAGATCGCCAGTGACATCGCCAGTTAGATCACCTGTGACGTTACCTGTCAAGTTACCTGTTACATTACCTGTAAATTCTGCTGCTACTAAATCTTTGTTAAAGCTCCAGGAGTCCGAGCCAGCATTATATATAATAGTTGCGCCAGCACCATCAACTGTTAGACCAGCACCATTGGCTGCGGCAGCATCGGCTGCACCTTTGGCTACAGTTAAGTTAAGGTCGGCAATGTCAACTGTGGTTGAATTAACCGATGTAAGTGTGCCGTTGACAGTGAGGTTTCCACCGATAACGGCTGTTCCGGCAACATATAGATTTTCGCCAATTCCTGCACCACCTACAACAATTAATGCTCCAGTTGACGAACTAGTAGATCCTACATTGCTGGTAATAGTCAACGGAACATTGGCGTCAATGGCGTTTGTGCCTACCGACAAAGCAGAAGTTACAACGGTATTTGCTGTGACTATATTTGCTGTAACGTCACCAACAATGTTGCCTGTGACATTACCAGTTATATTACCTGTTACATCACCTGTGACATTACCTGTCAAATTACCTGTGACATCGCCAGTTAGATCGCCAGTGACGTCTCCAGTTAGATCGCCAGTGACATTACCAGTTAGATCGCCAGTGACATCGCCAGTGACATCGCCAGTTAGATCACCTGTGACATTGCCAGTTACGTTTCCAGTGACATCGCCGGTTAGATCGCCAGTGACATCTCCAGTGACGTTTCCGGTTAAATCGCCTGTGACATTACCAGTTACGTTTCCAGTTACATTACCTGTAATATCGCCTGTAAAATTAATTGCACTCAGATTGCCGGTGAATGTTCCGGCAACTGCTTCAATGTTGGCAAATTCTGCATTTGCATACGCTGTGATATTGATCGCACCGGCTGTACCACCTGTTTCTGTGGTCAGTACGGCAGCAAACTTGTCTTCGGACTCGTCCCAAACAAAAGCAGCGTTTACGTTACCAACACCTGCAACTGAGGCCAAGTTACGATTGACTAAGATACCGATGTCATATGACGGAGCCCCGGTATATCCGTTATTAAATATCACCAATGGGTCGTTGATGTAGGTGTTAGTGCTCTGTATGGTGCTGGTAGTACCTTGTATATCAAGGTTACCAACGATCGTGACGTTAGAATTCAGTGTGAGATCAGGATTGAATACTGAACCTACCAGTGTACCTGGTTTGATCTTGGTGTACTCAATGGTCGAGTCCGTGATCTGGTTATTTTTAATTCGGGTGATGTTAGGCATCCTTGTAGCTCCTAAAATAAATTACTCTTAGCTATTTACCGAAATCGTAGGTAATCACCGCCTGTGACAAGGATTTTAGGTTCTGAGTCAGAGTCGGGGGAATTTTACAGCAAGAAGTAGTAGTACAAAGCTACAATAATTGAAATAACTGTGTGTATTTATATCACCAGGTGCTTAAAGCTGCTCTTACCCAGGTATTTGCAGCCACACACACGTAGATATAATTGCTGTCATAGGCCACTTGTCCAGGGCTACCACTAGCAGTTGCACTGGACGGAGCCGCTGACGATGCCAATCGTGTAGCCACTGTGGTAGCAAGGAATCTCACATCAATGATGTCGGTGGCCAGCGGTGTTTCCGTGAAAGTTATGCTGGTACCCGACACAGAATAAGCGGTGGTGCTTTGCACTACACCGTTCAATGAAACTATCACGCTTTCTGCGGTGGTTTCTTGATCTAATGCGAAAGTATCATCAATGCCATTGGGCGAAATTATTTGAGATTCGATGTTGTTGGTGACTCTGATCCAGCTATTACCATCGTAGAGTTCTGCTGTGGCAAGATCGGTGTTGTATCGTATATCACCGGCCGTGGGCGATGATGGTCGTTCGGATGTGTCTCCCACTGGTAAATTTATCGCAGCAGTTGAAGCAAAATCAATGGTGCCTTCGTTGATAATGGAATCGCTACTGATGGTGGTGTTGCCTATGACGTATCCATTGGCAGTGAATTGGCTATGAGCTGTCCCATCTATGACCACTCCAACATTGCTGGACGTTGCCACCACCGATGTATTGCCGCTGACTATGCGATCGTCGTTGAAATCTAGCAACTGTGTGTCTACATAATTTTTGGTTGCGGCATCTTGTGGGTCAACAGGATCTGCTAGATCGATTATCCTATTTGATGCCAACGAAACTTCGCCGGTGCCGGCTGGATTCAGCACGAGATTTTGATCAGGATCAACTGTGAAAATCGTAGTCCCACTGATCACTAGATTGGCGATATTGGCATCAAGACCGGGGGCTGATCCCACTCCCTTGGGGCCGATGTATCTCGCGCCCGACACATAGATTGATTTACCTGTGACATTGCTGGCTATGGCTGTGGGAAGATTGGTCCCGATAAAGTGTAATATACCAGCCTGATAGTCAAAGAACCATTCGTCGTCGTTGCCAGATCCTGCCCCAATTAATTGCGTACCGGTGGTCTGCGGAGTGGGCCACTCGGCATCGTCAACATAGATTTTGACCAGATACGTGGCACCAAATTCCGGAGGTATCCAGTCTGTGAGATTGGTTTTCCAGGTTCTGTTATCGGTGGCTGTGACATCTTCCTCGCATTCAACAGTGTTAGAATTGTTGCCTGAATCATCGTAGATCTCAATGACATCGGTACTGGCTACGGGTATCACTGAAGGTATATCGTTGGCTCGTTGCCACACTAGATCGCCTCGCATCAGCAAGGAACTAGAAATGCTTTCATTGTAGGCACGCTTGAATTCTAAGGTGTCTGTTTTGGCTACGCCGTAGCCCAACTTCTTCCAGAGATAATCAACTTTTTGTGTATCAGAGATGGCCATTATGCTGCCGCTCCTATACTGACAGAGTTGACGTAGTCCGTAGTAGCCAACTGTATGCGTACCAAACATACATTGCCAGTGGCATTGGAAAGATTCTCTCCGCCCAGGGTCACGGTGTAACTGCCGTTGATCGCTGTTCCTGTGGGTATGCGATCCGATGATGTCACAGCACAACCGTTACTGCCGTTGCCTCCTGCGGCTGTATTGGCACCCGGAACTCCAGATCCGGTGTAGTTGACTGTGGCGTCTAGCCATCCGTTTAACGTAGATGTGACGTCTATGTCGGTGCCGGGTGCAGAGATCCACAATCCAGAAATCTTGCCATTGACAATGATGTCAAAGTTGGCCAATGTAGTCCTACGGAAGGCAAAAGTAAAGTATTGATAACCTGTGCGTCCGGTAGCAAGGTTGGGCCCTGGTGGCAAATATGTAGTAAAATCTGTGGTGACGTTTTTTATCACTCCCCAGCGAGTGACAGCTTCATTGGTTCCGGCCACTGTGGTCGCACCGGTAAATGATGCTGAAGTATAATAATTAGTTGATGAATTAAATGCCGGCGTAGCATCATTGGCGCCACCGGTGTTAGGAATAACAACTCGTCGACCTGCATCCGTATAGGTTCCGCCCAGGCTAGCGGGCACAGCAATGCTCTCTTCGTTGACACCGGTTATGCTTGCCGAATATACATTGATGGGAGTTGATATCTGCTGTGATGTGCTGGTGCCGTTGACATTGGTCACAGTGACACGGAGATATCCCACTGCACGAGCAGATCCATTAATGTTGACATCAAAATTTCCCAGTGCATAAGAGGTGCCGTTTCCGGTGTCAGCTACAGGAATTCCCGAAGAAAGATATGTGACTGTTCCGTCAATGTCTGAATAGGATTTAGATTGTGTTGCTATCAACGAACCGGTGGTACCTTCGAGATCAGCACCATCGCTTACAGTCAATGGATTGCCGTTGTAATAGGTCTGACCAATCCAGTCAGTGACTGTGATTCCCGACGCCGTGACAACTCCACCGGTATTGTAATAAGGCACCCCCGAAATATAACGATAGGTTCCTGCGGTTTTTTCAGTAAGGACAGCCACGGATGCATCAACTGTGGGTACATCAGTGACGTCGTCGCGCACAAATCCCACGGTGTTGGTTGACCCAGCAATGCTGTGCGTGAGTTGAAAAGTGTTGTAGCCTACCGGCAACGAAGAAATAGATTTAGAAATTCCAGCATCAAACACCTTGTAAAATCCAGTGGGATAAGTGCTAGACGACATAGCAAGATGCGCATCACGATCGTCAATGACAACCAGACTGGTGTATGTTCCGGACTTGTTTGATGCAGAATCAAAAGTCACTGAACCATCACTGGCAGCATTGACGTTGGCTGTTAATGTACCCGACACCGATGTGTTTGCGTCGGTGATGGTATTAGAAACCACTGTACCTGCGATGTATCTTGTCACTGTGCTGCCAGCAGCTGGCATAGCACCGCTGCTGTTATTGGTGGCATTGTAGACCAATCTAGGATTGGTGCCTTGGCTGGCAGTGCTCATTGAAAGTGTTTTGGCACTGAGATTGTCAGGAGCAACTGGATTGGCAGCAATGGTCAACGATCTTGTTTTGCTGTCAGTTTGCGAGATAGTGTCCGGAGTTCCGGCCACTGACAAATTTACGTTTTTGATCCCGGTTGTGGTGTAGGAGTGTGTTATATCTCCGCCGGTAGCAGTTCCTGGGTCTCCTTCGTTGAGAGAGCCCGACGAAGTAGTATCTCCCCAGTCCCAAGTGTAGGTTTCAGCATGTTGCGTTTGTGGGGAGAATACAAATTCTGCACGGTCTTGGCCAAAATAGTCGGTGTAGACATAACCTGTGGTTGTATTATCACCAACACGATCGCTGACTACATTAGCAGCAATCGAAAAATCAGCTCTTACATCGGGTTCAACAGATATCACTGTTGGCAGTGATGAGAACGGTGACAGAGAGTGCCCGTTAATGACTTCCAATTGCACCGAAAATTCTTGGGTGACACCATTGAGTTGATCTTGCTCGTTTAATAAAAACGAGTATTCGATGGGCGTCAATGGATTTCCGGCCACACCCGTGGCAATATTTACTTGGGTGTCATTGCCATCTCCCCAAACCCAACGATATCGATTGTCGGCAAATACTGTGGTCGCTCCGGGCAGAGTGGCTGTGGTATTGTCAAATGATACCACACCTCCGCCAACCAATTCATTGACCACAGTGAGAGTATTTGCGGTAAATTCTGGCTCGTGTTCGCTGTAGACTTTGATGGGATAAGGGTCGCCTTGTACTGTGACCGGGCTAGGACCGGCTGTATCGCTGGTGACATCTAATCGCAATTCATAGAGAGTGTCACCCCCAACATTGGTATAGGTATGCGACTCTGTGGTCCAACTGGGGTCTGGAACTAGAGTATCGCCATCGCCCCAGTCAATGAAATAGCTGGTGGCATACAAACTGTCGTCGCTGATGAGTATGCTTTGCCCTGAGTCGATTTCGTCGGTGCTGACAAACAGTCCAGATATTGGTGTAGGGGTGTAAAGCGTAAAGTAATTGGGCTTTATTTCATCATCTACCGACCCACGAGCACCAGCATCGGGATCTCCATTTAATGTGCCGGCAACATTGTAGGCACGAAAAGAAACAGTAAATGTGCCGCCTTCAACATCATCGTAGGTGTGCGTTACTGTGGGACCATTGGTACTGGTATTGCCGTCACCAAAATCCCAAAAATATGAATTGGCTGTGCCGACATAACTACCGGTGAATTGCACAGTCTGCGGACTGGGTCCTGCTACTACGTCAGAAGTGAAATTGACTTGACCAACATAGGTACCTTTGGCGATGTTCAAGGAAATCTGATTGAGATCGTCGATGGCATCAGTGACCGTTACAGTCTCGGTCCAACCTTGATAAGATGCGTTGGCTGTCAGGCTTCCGTCGGTGGGAGATCCCAATATGATCTGCATGCCTGTGGCATTTGTAGCTTGTGCCAGTGTTCCGATGTCTTGCCAACTTAGAGTTCCGGACCCGTCAGTGGACAACACATATCCCGATGTTCCTCCACCAATGGCGAGATTGGCTTCGGTTCCAAGATTGATCTTTCCTGTCAGCGATGATATTGAGTCAGAAGAAACAACTATGTTGCCAAATCGTGCTTCTCCGTTGACATCAAAATCATACTGTGGTGAATCTGTTTTGATGCCAACTCGACCGTTGTTATCGGTTTGTTGTTCGTTGACGTCGAGATATATCAGGTTGCCTTCGAATCGTAGATCGACCCCTTGCCGTTCAAGGTTATTGTACAGCAATGCACCCGAAATTCTACCTATCGACATCTTGAGTCCTTATACAGCGTCAGTGCTGTTGAAGTTATACATTATGACTATTTTATTGGGACTCGATGGGAGATTTGGCGCTGGCGGGGGGCTGGTAAATCTAATAGCATTGCCCATGATGCTATAGTTGACATTGGGCTCTTGGAAAACTCCTCCAATGAAAACCAGTACATCTGTGGCATTGGCCACTGGATCGTCCATGACAAAATCTGTGATTACTCCGTCGCCGATTTCTTCTTGGACCAAGATATTTGTGTTTCCAATGAGTGCAATATCTCTCCATGCACCATTGAATGTGTATTGTAATCGGTCATTGTCGCTGTTGAATCTAATAAGGCCGTCAACCAGTGTTGACGGACCTTCGCTGGTCGCTGTGGGCAATCTCAGTGCGTATTTTGAATTTTTTAAATATCGTCCCATGTGTACCTATCAATCTTATAAAGTTGCATAGCTGACAGTGGCATGCACTACTCCGCCAACATTGGCTGATGCAAAAATATCATCACCATCTGACAACAGCAATTTTTCTGTGTCAACCACATAGGTATCTGTGGCTTCAATGATCAAATTACCATAAAATTTATTGCTGTCGGCAGCCGTGTCACCATCTGCAACTGCATGCAAGTTTATGCTGACCGATCCGGCAGAAGAATTGTACAGATAAATTACCGTGATGGCTTTTTCTCCGGCAACGTCAATCAATGCCGCTGCGGATGTTGTTAGTGTTGTGTTGGTTATGGCCATTGTTTAATCCTAAAAAATCAATGCGTATAAAAATGCTGTGCGTTTGGTCACTAGCTCTTCATTGGTGACTGCACTGTTAGTGACATACAGTCCTGATTTGGCTGTTCCGGGTTCACTAATGGTCAATGAAACGGCTGACGCCACGTTGCCAATGGAAAAACCATTGATGTCAAGATTTCCTCCCAACGTGGGTTGTGGGTCATCAATTACTGCAGATAAACCAGTTGATCCCGAAGAGCCTTGCAATAGATAACGCCACGTGACTCCGTCTTCGGTTGCTTCCCAGGCGCCAATGGCTTCATTGAATCTCAAACCAACATTAGGCTCAGACCCTCGATCTATTTCGATACCAGAGTGTTGATCTACTCCGGTGATACCTGCGCCCACTTCTCCGTCATTGAGAACAATGGTTTTATCTTGTATAGCGGTATTTTGTATTGAAGTTTCTGTGGCCGTTCCGCCAACAATCAAGTTCCCGTCAATTATGACCTGTGGAGCTCTAATGGTATAAACATCGCTGACTATTTTTTTAGCTGGCATTTCGAGTACCTTTTGTGATCTTTAGTATTTATGAGCACTAAAATATCTAGGTAAACTCAAAATTATGGAGAAACTATACCAACTACGTCATCGTGTGCATTGCTGGCTCCCACTATCCAACGGAATCTTTCTCCATCGGCTCTCCATACATGCCTGTTACTGATGCGTACTATGTTGAATGATCCTTGGACAGCATGGGTGGCTGTGATGGTCATTTGCCCTGGTCCGGTGATACGTTCAACTAGTCGACAACGACTTTCACCTTCGTCGGTGGCTACAACAAAACTTTTCTGTGTGACTGCGCGGAGTATATCGCCCACCATTCTACGTGTTCCTCCTACTACCCAAGCATCAGAGGAAATAGCGTCTTGGCTACCTTGATAGTAGCGTGAATTTAATGATCTTGACATAATATTATTTATAGCCAACAAAAAACCGCCTTGCGGCGGTTTTTTGACCTTCCCATCCCTGAGTTGGTGTTTTTCTCTGATTAGGAGAAAGACAGATTGCTGATAGCAACTTTGCCCAGATAGTCGGCAGCGTTACCCAGCGACGAGGCTGTGTTTGTCAGCTCTACGTAACCGTAACGTGTCATAAAGCCCACGACTGGTTCGAATGTGCTGGGGTCGAGCACAACGCCAGAACTCATTAGAGGTACATATGGGCAGTAGAACGCAGCGGCATCAGCTTCGCTGGAACCTTTGTAACCAACGAGAACGTCAGTTGAATCGGAAGCGTAGCTGTCAACGTAGATGCGCATTGCACCGTTCAGTGTACCAACAAACTTGGTGTTTGTGGGAGCTTCAAATGTGCCTTCAGTTGTGCGGGCAAAAGCTGATGTTGTTGCAGACTGTAGAACAGTCAGAGCAGCTGGGCTAACAACGGCCCAGTTACCAGCACCACGACGTGTGCGCTGAGCGATACGGTTTGCAACACGGTTGATCAGAACTGCAAGAGCAGCGTGCTCGTCACCGACGAATGCTGCGGCACGACCGTCTACTGCTTGTACAGCAGCTTGGTCAAATGTTTCTTGAACTGAACCAGCCAATGTGCGGAGGCTACCAAGAACTTCTTGGTCGATCTCAACAGTGATCTCTTGTGCAAGAGCGGCCATGATTTCTGCTTCAACGTCTAGGCCATGCATGGCTTGTGCGTCTTGAGCAGCTTCAAATGTCCAACGAGCAGACAGTTTACGTGTTTTGGCTTCGACCACTTGCTTGAGGATCTGCACGTTGATCTTGCGACCAGGTGCGCCTTCAAGTGTTGCTGTTGAAGCGGCTTTACCATTGGGATCTGTGCCTGTACCAGAATAGGCAGTGGCGATCTTGAATGGGCTCAGTGCTTCTTCACCGGCTGTCACGTTGTCGTTGCTTTCAGCGTAACGAACGCGAAGTGTGTGGATCTGAGCAACAGGACCTGTCATGGGTTGAACACCAACGATTTCGTTGGCGATAACTGTAGGCATTACTCGACGGATAACTGGAAGAATAACGCGGTTCAGTGTGGCAATGTTGCCGGATGCTGTTGCGCCACCAGTGGCTGCTTCAGACAGATACTTCTTTGTGTTCTCAAGAATAACAGACATGCTGGTACGCTTGGAACCTTGGAGGCCTTCGAGCAGAGCTTCTTTGGTCTCGCCCCAGCGGCTCTCTAATAGTGCTTGTGTCATTTTACCTTTTCTCCTTTAGGGTAAGTTATTTAAGCCCTGCCAAACGCTTGATTTCGATGACATTGCTGACATCAGCCTCAGCGGCGGTTTTAGCAGTTTTATCTCCGGTAACTTCAACACGACTTTCGGCGATCACTTGCTTTTGGCTCGATGATTTGCCTTGTGTGTTGATAACAGCCGGAAGATACTTTTCAAATGCAGCTTGAAGTTTTTCAGTCTGCACTGATTCTAACAGCTCGCTCATTACAGCGGCTTTGTCCTTGTTGAGAGTCTTCAGCAGCGAAGACATAACGTCTTTGCGCTCTGACAGATCTTTGGCAACTCGGATCTCTTTTTCTTTTGATTCTACAATCGCTTTGGTTTCTTCAACTTGACGAACCGCTTCGTTGAGTTGTTGATCCCGTTCGGCGACGGCTTCGCGCAATTTAGCGATTTCTTTGTTCTCATTGAGATGAGTAACACTAAATTCACTGGCAAAGGCCTCAAAGATTCTACGACCGAACATGTTTTCACGTGCGACCGAGATATCTTCTTTGAGCTGGGTCAGTTCAGACTCTAGCTTGTTGGCAACACTCTCTTTGACCAATGCGGCAGCTTTTGTTACAAAGTTCTTTTGGAGTTCGGCCAGCTTTGTCTTGGCTTCTGCTACCAATTTCACTTTGGTTTCAACCACTGCACGTTTGTCTTGCTCGAATTCTTGGATTTCTTCGGCCAGAGCGCCAATCACAAACTTTTCGAGTTTGGCAATGCTGTTCTCGTAGGTTTTGCGATCACCGCGCAGTTCTTTGATTTCTTCGGCCAATTTAGTGACCATGAAATCATTGAACTTCTTAGAGCTTTCTGTCATGTGAACTTTGAATTTCACACGATCTTCAGCCAAAGCAGCTTTTTCTGTCTTGAATTCTTCGATTTCTGCTGTGAGAGATTCTGTTACCATCTTGTCCAGAGCTTCAACCATTAATGCTTTATCGTGCTGATAGCGTTCCGCAAATTCCTCGCGGAGTTCAGCGCGGACTTGCTCGCGAGCTTCTGTGAGCCGGGCTTCCCAAGCTTCAGAAATTGCTGTGCGAGTTTCCTCGTTGATGATGCCACTATCTAGCAATGGTTTGATAGCATCTAACATCGGATGTTTCTCCTATAGTTTCAATTCGTTGATGAGGCGTACCACGGCCTCTTTCATGTACTTCTGTACTCTTTGATCTGTGTTGGCTTCACGTGCCATTTCCATAATACCAGCACCACCTTTCATGTTCATCAGGCTTTCGTAGATTGCCTTGGGATACGCATGAGGTGCACTGGGTTGTGCAACCACGTCCACGGTAATGATTTCAAATTCACTGACGTGTCCGCTTCCTTCATTGACATTGCCAGAACCACGGCTTGAAACACCAAGTTTCACACCGGCTTCCAGCATACTCTTGACTAGATTTCCCATGGGGGTAGGAAGAATCTTGAGCTTGCCGTGACCGCAAGGGCCATCCATCCACATTTCTGTGATCATATGGCTTACACGGTCTAAGTTGATTTTTAAATCATCGGGATGGTCTACTTCGCCTAACACTGAATAACCACCTTTAATTTGTTCATTGATAGTAGAAACAGCCTTTTCAATTTCGTGAATAGGATATACTCTCTCGTTGGCGTTTTTTACTCCGCCTTCGATGAATATACCTTTCATGTAGAGATTCTTACCATCATCACTGCCTTCAACTACCATGCGGGCGCGGTCAAAGGTAAGATTTTCTCTGAGATATGCGGCCATTCCTTACAGTCCTTACAGTCCTTTATTCGCCTGTTTTAGCAGCAGGAGCTTTTTCCAAACTACCAGCTTTGGCACCAGGAACATTTTTGTTACCGCTGTTGATGGTAGCAGGAGATTTGACTTTGCCGCCTTGCTCTTCACCACCTTGAGCTAGGTTCTTGGCAGAACCGCCCATGTTATTTTTTTTGGCGACCACACTGGCTTTGTTGTCGGCGCCTTCGGTGTTGGAAGGAGCAGCAATCTTTTCCACGTACTCACGCAGTTTATCCAGCTCTTCTTGGCCTTCTTTGACTTCGTCTTCTTCGGACTCGTCTTCTTCTTTGGTTTCTTCCTTGGATTCACCAAAGGGTTTTTCTTCGCTGTCAGATTCCTCTGGGCCCATTTCGCCCATCAGCTTGTCAAATTCAGCTTTGAGCTCGTCGAGCGCATCTTCGAGATCCATGACTTTGTCTTCGAGATCTTCTTCGCTGCTTTCTTCGCCGGGCATTTCATCAGAAAACTCAGCATCCATTTCGCTGTCGTCGGCGTCGATTTCTTCGCCTTCGTCGTCGCCAAATTCCATGTCTTCTTCTGAAATTCCTTCTTCGTCGGCAGTGATTTCGTCGACTAGATCTTCAACTTCGTTGCCACCAACAGCCTCAAGCTGCTCGTCATCTAGTAGGCTTTCATAGATGTCTCGACTTTTTTCGACCACAATCTCGTGAAACAATTCACGAGCTTTAGATTCTTGATCATTGATAATGTACTCAATGAGTTTTTCGTACTTGTTCATTGTAAAGGACTCCCTTAAATGTGTATTCCGTATGACTATTTACAAAACTACGTAGATAACCGCGAGAAAATCACTGATTTTTGCTCAGTTTTATGACAAAATATTATGTAAGACTACGGAATTTTAGTTCAGGCTAAAGCCGGGGCGCCTGCTTCAGCCGGGGCGGCGTACTGTTTAGATACCGATTCAAGCTCTTGTTCTTTTTCAAATTTACGCACATCGTTGACCATCCTGATACGGTTGATTTGCGCAAATGTCAGCCGCGTTTTTCTTGTGTCGGTGATGTCCAAAGAAGAACCATCTTCGGATTTTGTGCCGTAGCCAGTGGGGAGGTCTTTTCCAAATTCAATCAGTAGCATAGAGCTATTTACCCAATTTGACCTTAAACCGCTGGTGCTGGTGGAGGTGCTGCGGCCACTGGTGGAGCTGCCATTGGCGCACCGGGTGCTGCTGGTGCTCCTTCGCTGCCGGCCACTATTTCTTCGCCTTCGGCCGGGGGCGCAAACATTTCTGAATCAGATTCAATACCTCCCGGGGTGATTCCCACTGCACGTAGACCGGGTGTTTCGCTGGCCGATAGCTCGTTATGCTCTTCTTTCCACATGATTTCATTTTCGGCTATCTCTGACTCGCTCATGCCTAGATAACGTTTCATCAAGAAACGCTTGCTCATGTAAGGAAACCCTTCGAGCTGTGTGAATGTGTTTATCCTAGCACCGTCGACGTCAGCTTGCCGATATTGCGCAAAGTTTTGAGGTTCTTCAAAAACCAGATCAAACAATTGATTGTCGATGTTGATGCCGCGCCAGCGCATAAAAAGTTTAAACTCTCTATCCAATGTATCAACTATCAAGCTCTGCAAACGCTTGCAGTATTGATTGAAGCGCCATTCTTGTATCAGTGCGGTTCCCACTCTCCCATCGGTGACACTTTGCGTGCCATCATCCATCCCAGTGGGCAAATAGCTAGATGGTATACGCAAACCACGGAACAGTTTATTAGTGAAGAATTTTAAATCGGTGATCTCACCAAGATTTGATCCTCCGGCCAATGTGTCCACTGAGGACCCACGTCCATCAGCGGTCTGTGGGAAAAAGTAATCTTCGTTGGTGCTGAGTGGATTATATGTGGCATCCATCATGTTGGCACCACCACCTGTTTGAGTGGGAATACGACGCTGATGTATCTCGTTTTTGATTCGTTCGACAAAAGCCATGGCCATGTGTGGCGGCATATTTCCTGTGTCAATTTTAAATATGCGACGTTCAGGAGCACGTTGCACTCGATAAATGATAATGGCGTCTTCCAGCAGCTCTTTTTGTTTGAAGACCTTGAAGATATTTTCCAACACTGAGTTACCAAACGGCCAGAACATGTCCAGGCCTTCTGTGAGGCTGACATGCACCACATGTTCGGCATTGACTGCTGCTTCGTTCTGAGCATGACTAAAACGGCTTCCGCCTGTGTAAGGAGTACCGGGTTGTATATAACCCGAACCACCACCACCTGGACTGTTGCTGTAGGTTTCTGTGGCTGCGATGGCTGTGACCGTGAGGTTTTCAAAATTGGGATTGATGTCTTTGATCACATATTGCTCGGGCTTCTTACCTTCGGCTTCGTTGACTATGACCTTGACCACTTTGTTCATTTCTACCCAGAACAATTTAAAAGTTTCAGGGTCACGTATAAAGACTTGATCACCGTATTTTAGGGTGTTACGCACTATCTTAAAGATGCGTTTGTTGAGTTCATTGAGATTGACCCATTGTTGCAGTTGTTCTTTGAGTATTTTTACTTCGTTGTCAGTGGGTGTTTCATTGAATTCTAGCGCAAATGGAGTGTTGTTTTCGCTGTTTTTTTGTGTGCAGAATTCTCCCAGGATGTCCAAAGATGCATTGATCTCTGAGTCCATGTCCATCTGTTCGTACTGGTTGTACCGATCCAATCTATTAGGATGCCCGGTATAGACGTCAGGCAAATTGCTGGCCCAATTACGATAACCAGGTTCTGTCATGCGCGATGATCCCGATATGGGGCTCAGATTCGACATACCATTGTTGATCGACGATGTTTTAAAATATTTTTTCCAGGACATTGGGAGTTTTCTCTTAGGGTCTTATATTTACCGTGATTACAGCATGTCTCGCATCATTTCTTGCGCTTCTCTGCTGCGTTCCATTTCTCGTTTGAGCTCATCCTGTTTGGTGATAAACTGCTCAAACAAACCAATCATTCGATTTTGTGCATCTAGTAGATCGGTTTTGCCTTCGCCGGCCAATGAAACTCCACCAGATTCTACTCGGCTGCGTCCTTCTTTGAGTTGTGACAATGAATCAGTGAAACCTTTCATCATTTCTGCGAGCTGTGCTTGACCTGAATCTGATTTTTCCAGTTCTCTGACTTTGGCTGTGGCCATCTCGACCAACTTGAGCTGCGCTTCGCCAAAACTGCCACTGATGTTTACTCCTTCAGCCATGGCATCTCTAGTGCTGCCGGTGATCATCGTGGCAGCTCGAGCCAGTTTGTCATACCAGTCTGGTTCAAACTGTATGGGTACTTTTTCATTTTGTAGCGGGATAACAGCTTCTTTGCCATGCAACACTGCGAGGTGTCCTGACTCAGGACCTTCTGCGATGCCGCCTCCGGCATACTGTGGCAATTCAAAACCTTCGAGAGCCATAGAACTGCCAGCTTTTCTTTCTTGATCTGCTTGGCGTGCTGCTGCAACTTCTCCTTCTTTGGCAAGTCGTTTTTCCATTTCCAATTGAGTTTCTGGAATATCGGCCCCTAACTTGCGCATGACATTGATCATGCCCATCATGGCATCGCCCAGTAACTCGGAATATTTTGGCATCATCTGCGTGGCCAGGGTCTCCAGCTGGATGCTGAATTTCATGGCCGCATCAGTGGCATTGGCAAAACCCTGGCTGGCAGCATCGGCTGTGACTGCTTGTGCTTCGTTGGCTTCGGCTGATTTATCTACAGAGTCAGTGTCGTAGAGAGCCGATGATAATATTTGATTCTGGAAGTCAGCAGCACCTTGTAGCTGAGTGGCTCCCAGTCTGGCAGCCATATTAAGTTGGGCATTGCCTCCTCTGACTAATTTTTCTTGTTCCTGCTGGGTGCGGGCAGCTTGTTTTAATGTCTCTGATTGGACAGCACTGGCATCTTTGGCCGAGTCTTTGATGTTGTTGTAGCCTTGCTTGAACAATTCACCCAGCTGAGCATTTTGGCTCATGGCAATGTTGGTGTTCTGATCTG
>Ga0169931_10006576_pt1 | contig 17469 bp, 11 predicted proteins | sample Kivu_15m_20L_FD_129675 | JGI IMG/M metagenome (GOLD analysis project Ga0169931, IMG submission 129675) | Freshwater microbial communities from Lake Kivu, Western Province, Rwanda to study Microbial Dark Matter (Phase II) - Kivu_15m_20L... | ecosystem: Environmental > Aquatic > Freshwater > Lake...
ATCAGTACATCGAATGCTCTTAAAAATAATGTAGCCTTTTTCTTCTTCGCCTCGTCGCTCAAATCTACGTCGCATATAGCATTTTGAGTAGAGGCATTAGCTTCACGAACACTACGAAGTGCACCATTAACTACCTGCATATTAGTACCAACTCTCGCTGGAGTCGCTATGGCTTGAATACCATATTCGGATGAAATTTGAGCGCAGAGTATTAACAAATCGGTACTGACCATCCTAAGGTCTAGAATTTCCCTACCGCCAGTCCGTATTGAACATGAATACGCCCAGTCAAGTGTCCGTGACCAAATTCTGTCGAGCCATAAAATAGAGTCGACGTGGGATTTATCAAAATTGCCGTCTGAGCATATATCGGAATTTTCCGATGGAGATACTGAAACGGAAGCTGATCCCAACGTTAAAAGCTTATGAAAGAATAGACGTAAGATTCTATCCCAACCACGAATAGCAAGAATCAATGTACCTATCCATTGTTTGCTCAAGGAATCTCGTGAGTGATGGCGAGTAACTTTATATCGATCCTTGTCCGAGTCAAGCTTATCAAATGATTCGGACTTTTCAAGTTCATGGCTATCAAAAGCATTCGCATTAATTATGTCTATTATTCCAAAAGTTGTCGATTCTATGCTTTCACGCCATTGTTGAGCGGTAAAGCTTTGGCCTAAACCTACAATACAAGAAAAGAGTGTGTTCACCGAGCAATTTCTCACCTAAATAATACAAGAAATGCAATACTTTTAAAAATACTACCAATAGTATACATTTTAGGACAAAAGGCCTTACCTCTTGCCTCTTGTCAGTGGCTAATGCCGCAAGTTTCGACATCACATGGTGAAGTGAAAATGCTGTAGTATCTCGGTCGGCAATAGTCCAAAGCATACCAGAAGCCGTTAGTGATGTGTTTACATCGTGCTCAGAGCTTCCGAATGCCGCGCAGCAATCCAGAAGAGCGGAACGTGGAGACAATCCTACTGAATCGCTCAAAGCAAGTAAATCATTCAGATAGTCTTTTTAAACGAGTTATTGAATTAGAGAATATTATGACAGAATCATTGGTTTTCGGAGTAATCATATTAAACTCACCATCAACAATAAGTTTCAGAGATCTGAAAGCCATATTACATATAGGTGCCCATAGAGGAACGGTTCTATCGATGCCGTAAGTTGCATCATTTTTAAAACCACCTGATACGGAGGAAAGTGCGTCGATTACTGAAACCCACGCTTCAGCTGGAATATCATGCCCAGCAACTTCAAGAACTGAGTTGATAGTTGTGAGGCAAGCTTCTGCTATTTCTCTGTGAGCTGTTGTTCTTAGTGTTTGGCACAATGGTGCAATCAACTGTTCTCTTGATGGACGAACTTGAGCGTCGCCTTGCAAATTGTTAGACTCTTGATTCGTAGATACCATGAACAATTCATCAATCGATGACACATCAACCACAATCGTGGATGGAAAAGTTACGGGCATACGCGACATTGACAATCCCAAAGAAGCTAAATTTGACAACATGTCTAGCGAGAATATTCTAATTTCCGACAGTTCAGATTTGCATATGAGCTCATTCCAGTAATCAACGATTTGTGAGTAAAAGGCATCCAAACGAAACGAATTTTCAACCATGGATAGGGATAAAAGAATTAATGAAAAAGGTAGCGTGCGAAGGGAGTCACGAAATTTGGTGAGCTTTGATGAAACAAGTTTGTCGTACGCATGATCGTAAAACGCCCAGCCTAGAGGTTTCAAGTTTTTGGTCGAAGAGTCGCTGGGTAACCCCCGAGTAAAAAAAATAGCTTTGCCTATATCACGCTTACTAGAAGATGTTTCGAGCGACGAAGGACTTTTCAACCCTGAAATCACATCTAGGGTAGACGAGTCCTCATCTGTATGATATAGCATACATAAAGCTTTAAAATACGAAACCAATGATTCCACTGAAAAACAAGATGAGAATTGAGCAAGGCGACACATGCACGAGCTGAGTGACCGCGTCCATGCATTCTCTTCTTCTGAGCGTGAGCTGGTCATGTTCACAGCCCGCTCTAGTGTAGTCAGTACGAGAAACCAGTCTTCGTCCAAGCTATCACGATTTAAATGTGTAATGTAAAGTAAAGCCGTTAATGAAAGCAGCTGCTGATCAGATATAGAACTAATTAATGTCATCAAAAGTTGCGATCAGTCACTGGGTAAAAGTATAAAGGTACATGGTAATGTGTTAGACAAACTTGCACACACCTTTGCGCATTTATCTGAGCGGCATTTGTCAGAGACAGTGATGAGAGTGAGCCTAAAAGAACCTTTCTATGAAATTCACTTTCATATCGTAACGGAAAGCAAGTGTTGGCTAAGAGGATATATCCCGATAAAGCAGTGCGCATGACGAAATGGGAACCAGGAAATCGTCTAATGAAATGCTGTAAAATAGCAAGTGATTGGATGAAAAATGAACATGACTTTGCTACTAGCTCTAGTTTGACCTTTTCATCAGAAACATCTGCAAACGACGACAGAAATTCAGCAAGTAGTAAAATGCAATTGAAAGCAACCCAAGTCGTTTCTCCTATACATGTGAGTCCATGCGGAGCATCGTTGCCAAGTTGATCCGATATGTGAACAGAGGCTACTGAAGCCTCAGAAAACGATCGAAGTCTATTCGTAGGACCATTGGTCAAGCCTTCGACTGTACTCCATTCATCAAAGTTCTTTGTTGAACGATACTCGATGAGATACCTAATGATGTGATATCTGGTTCATGAAACATTTTTATGCTTACCTTTAAAAATTCGCGGGACTTCGCAATGGTAGTGGGATAGATTCTGTGTATTGCAAAATCACCTAAATGTTCAAAGAACACACTTTCTTTTGATATGTCACTTGTATTATTCAAAGGATCTGCCATTGTTTCGGACTCACAGAATCGAACGACAGACAAAATACCGCGCTTACAGCTCGCTGAGGCAGTTGCAAAGTCAACAGCGGCTGTGGTGATCAAGTTAAAGAAATCCATATCTCCTCCGGAAGTTTGGATGAGATGGAGAGAATAAAAAATCTCTCTTCGATCGCTAAACAAGCTATAAAAAAATTCCAAGCACACAGATGCCCGCCAGTAAACGAGCAGCGGTATATTAAAGTCTGACGTATACTCTCCCTCCATATCTTCATCCTCTAGACCCAAATAAACAAATCCATCCTTTTTTTATCCAAGAGGGATACGTTAAAGAAAACTTGTGGAACAAAATTAATGCAATAAACTTGGCAGCCATACCTCAAATGTTCCAGTATCACGAATCTTTTCACAGGCATCAACAACAAATTGAGTCAAGCAAGACAGTAACTTTTTACTCTCATTCTCCATTGTTGTAGATGTACCCGGATTCAAAATAGCATCGTCCACTGCCTCGGCATGGTTTGCATAACCATAGAGCTCTATAATAGTCGCGATTAATTTGATGAACCAAAGAAATACGGATAAGAAACTCACGGTCTCGAAGCCTTTACGATCTGGTCCAGTCCATGAATTACGATCTTGGTTCAGATAATAAATAATGTTGGGACACAATTGATTTCGTAAGAGTGATGCAAAATCTAATTGTATTTGGATGGATTCATCGCCCTCCTCGACCGCAGTGCTTGTTGTTGCTGTTCTAGTATCCAGACATGTAGTAAACAAATCAACTCGTTGTCGTAAGATCATGACAAGTAAATCCAAACAAGCACTACGTGGGGGTGGATATAATTTATGACCAAAAAATCCATTCAAAGCTAAGGATAAAGATCCAGGACGATGCATATTCTCTTGGTCATCGAAGTAGTTGGTAAATATAAGTCTCAAAATATCTTGTAATGTTCGGTATGCTAAAGATTGAAGATGAAATCTTGTTCTAGCATCCACAGTACTCGTACGTATAGAATTTTGTTTTTGAGGAATCCCAACATCATCAGAATCTTCGACTTTGACAAGGTTATCCTGAGTTTCATTGGATGATATATTGAAATCAGAAACTTCATGGCACATAATGGCCTTTTCGAAGATTAAGGATATTAGTTGACGTAAAGTTGTAGCTGCAGAACGTCGAACCGCTTTAGCCGCTTGTAATGGTCCTGTTGAGGAACCTCCTTCTATGCCATGTGTAGCTTTGCCACCTCCTTTGCTGTTGCTGCTACTATTATTATTACCACTACTACCACTACCTCCTCCTGCTGTTGTCATCAAATCCATGGGTAATATTGAATCCGTTGCGAGTAGAATCATCGCAATATGTATCGATGCTGTATAAATATCTTCTGCCAAGTCATATCCCCGAGACTCAACTATTCGTACAAGTAATTGTAATATTTTGTGTGCACTGATTTCTTCTTCCTTCCAAGACCGATGATGACCAGCTGCATGTCCCGTACTGCTACTATATCCTCCTCCATGTAAACTCATCGAGAGTGCACCGGATGCTGCATGTGCAATAGTACTGGATGTTCCCTTGAATCCACTAAACATGGCTGATCCCATTCCAGATACACTAGACAAGATAGCGGATCCTATACCTCCCGTACCAGTTGTAGATGAGGAGGATGAAATGGTTGAAGTGGACATGGGTAGTCCTGTGGAGGAACTGGTAGTGCTCAGATGAGTCGAAGAAGACGAGGTGGTGATAGCCAGCTGTTGCTGCTGCTGTTGAATATGAAGTATTGTAGCTCCAGCTACATGATTCAAGGCATGCGTACATCCATGTGCATGTATACTAAGTATCCGTAAAACATGTATGATATCTCCTGAGCTGATAGCATCTCCGTCAATCAATAATTGAATCGCATTCAAAACGATGGAGAGTATCGTATGATTGATATCGGGATAATTTGCAGCCCATAAAAAGGGTCTCAATATATCCTCGGATTGAAACATAGCCGTCGTTGGGTGTTTGATGGAATTGTCCGACGATGCTTGTCGTACGGCGGCTACATATTTATTTTGTAAGGTTCGTAATTGCAAAGTTGCACGTTCGGAAGCTTCCTTAACACCTACAATTACAAACAGACAGTGGACACAGTGTAAATGATTGTTTTTCTTTCGTTTTAAAAAAAGAGCTTGAAAATGTAATGATTCATTGGACCGACCGTACCAGGATACTTCTTTCGAGCTTCCCATCCTAATTCACGAAGTTTCTCTTCGACTTGTGCTACAAAGTTCATCTTGGCGTCACTCTTTGTCTCGTTCTCTCTCTTTTACTCAGCTTGAGTCTGTAATACTTTATAGAGAAAGAGCTGATTGAGAAGGCTGTCGGGGCTGTCGTTGTCTTTCTTAGCTTAGGAGGGTCAACGATGACAATAACGAGATGGGGGTTCTTGCAAATCGTATTTCCTGTATGTATGTGATCAGACAAACTGATGGTACCATTGGTATGTAGGTTCTACTGTACTCTGTAGGTGCCAGAATGAGCCATTTGGAAGCACGATCAAGTATCCGCTCTGCAAGCAGTATCAAACACAGTAACACAGTCCACATACATACATAGACAAAAATTTCATCACCGTCAACTAAAAATACCTTGTCTATAAACGTCTTCTTCTTCTCCTTCTTCTTTTAGTTGGTATATATCCCGCCTAATTCTCGCATCATGAGTTTGTTGCGAATAGCTCAAGAAGCTATCAATCAAAATCTTGATAATGATAGAGGAGATGCATCCGCCGCCCACACAACAACGAGAGACTGGACTGTTTCTACAAGCAACGACAACAACAACACGTCTAATCAACGATCGATGGCTATTGCCAAGTATTTCCTTTCGCAGATCTTTCCTCCATGGACATCGGATTCATCCTTTTGGAAGGAACATGAGCACGAGGATGATATCCATGATCGACTTGTAAAAATAGGCAGAAATATTGCTAGTCTCGTTGACATGAACGAGACTAGGAATCATGATCCGAACGAACAGCAACAAGTGGCGTCTACAACAGGAGCTTCTCAATATGAAGGTGATACTTATCAGCAGCATATTGAAGACAATAACTCCAAAGAATATTCATCCAAGAATATTCAAAATGGTCCTAACACTTCAGCTGTTGTTGAGGCGGCGTTGAAGATACTTGTAGAGGAATGTTCCGTCGTATTCTTTCCTCCTACTTCCTCAAGCCTCAAAGAATCATCATCGTATAGTAAAGCTCCTCCTGTTCCGAAAATTCGGTTTGGTAAAACAGAGTTACAAATTTCCATGGCCACCTTGGGATGTATGCGACTTCAACAAACTTGGGCACAAGATACAATTTTAAATGTGGATCATGTTTTACCAAAATATCAACATTCACTTGTACGATTATTGAAACATGCCCTGATAGATTTACGTATCAATCATATCGAAACCGCAAGAGGATATGGATCTAGTGAGTTACAATTAGGACATGCATTACAACAACTCTTCCGAGAAGGTTCTGTCAAACGACAAGATATTATCTTACAAACGAAGATTGGTATCATGAAACCCAGTGATTTTCGGAAAACCTTGGATAGAAGCTTACAACTACTACAGGTGGATTATGTTGACTTACTTTCTATCCATGGCTTTAATTTTGATTCACAATGGGATACAGTCATGACCGGTACTACTCACGAGGAATCTCTTTTGGATATTGTTAGGGAATATCAACAACGTGGTCAAGTTCGCTTTATTGGTTTTAGTACACATGCTCGCGTAGATCTCATTGCAAGAATTATTGAATCAGAGCAATTTGATTACGTCAATTTACATTACCACCCATTTGCAAGTTATACAGCCTCTGGAGAAGGTTTGTATGGAACTGGCAATTTACAAAATGTTTTGCTCGCCAACAAACATGATATGGGTGTTTTCATTATCAGTCCATATGACAAAGGTGGTAGACTCTACGCCCCAAGTGTCAAATTAAGAACATTAACACTCCCAGAGATGGAACCTATAGTCTATGGAACCTTATGGCATTGGGCACATGTGACTTTATGTCATCACAAGAATACTCAATCATTATCATCGGCTCTGGATCTTTCTATTGCGCCAGAAATACATACTATTAGTTGTGGTGCAGCACGTCCCAGTGATCTGGATCAAATCACATACGCTGCACATCTTTGGACCCATGATCATGAGGCTACTATCCAGAAATTACTTACTGTGCAACAACGTATACAGAATGAGCAAGTTCGAATCCTGGGAGGGGATTGGTTGGAAAAATGGTATATTGGGTTATCCAATTGTTCTACGGAGGATGATGCATACCAATTCGCTCAAATCGTTTCCCTATATAATATGATTCTAACTTTGGGTCTTTTAGATTATGCTAAGGATCGATATGGGACATTTGATAATAACTTAGAGAAATGGGATTTCAATCTATCGACTCGAGAGAATATACAAACCAAAGTGAATAAGATTGGATGGGGGTGAGTGGCTATGACTTTTATGTATTTCGTTTTTTTTCGCGTATTGAAGGTAATATGTACTGAAAATGAGAGGAATTTCTTAATCATGATCATAGATATATGCCTGGCTTGGCCACTGAATATGGTAAAGATTATTCTCAGTTTTTATCCAAGGTGCCCGAGGATAATAAAGAGAAGGTTCTGCAAGCGATCGATTTCGTTCGCAGAGTTTGCTCGAAGAATAAAGTTGAAGACCATATTCCAAGCATCCAACCAGAATGGGAAACATCGTATGACATGAGACCTTGGACAGCCTATCCAGATCAGAAAAAGTAACCATTACTTCTTAGATGTGCTTTCTTCCATGCGGTACATGCGTAATCAAATGAAGAGATGAGTCGCATTCGACATTGAGGTCACTGTTAAATTAAACTGTTAAAGTATTCAAGAATATTAGAAGTCACAGTTAACCTCATAACTCGGCAAAATTAGATCCTTCTCGTGTATCCCACGTGTATTTCTGCACGTTGCTGGATAAAGGTATGGCTAAAGAAATCACGTTGTAAATTCTTCAACAGTTCGGATCGATAAAATCGAACTAGTAGGTGAGCTATAATACTCGTGTCATCAAGGCTAAGGAATGCGTAAGCTATAATCATTCATTTGCAAGTGCTCATAAGATTTATGGATTATCATAAAGGGTATAATATTTAAGTCACAGAAATTATAATAAATTTCTTGTTGAATTTTTATCGGTAAACTTCACGATACACTGGTGAAGAATAATACTCTAAGCATATACATTCAGTGTATGACGAAATCACGCACTATACACTCTGTATTCACTTGTCTAGATATTCTCCTTATCAAGCTCATCGAAGTAGGCATGATTGAGGGCGTCTTTTGCAGTAATACGATCCTTGGGACTGTACAGTAAAAATTTCTCAAGCAATTCAAGGCCAGAAGATTCCAAATTATCTGTCACAGCCTTGCTGAAGGGCGTCTTGTACCATATGGGGAAATCTTTGTTCCAATCCTCTAATTCTGTAACGCCTGGCCATACAGAGTCATTGGGTGTTCCCAATTGTCGAAAGATCTTGTACAATTGATCGATTTCAGAATCACCCGGAAACAGAGGTTTCTTGGTAACCATTTCTACAAAGATTGTTCCGATCGCCCAAACATCGACGGGTGGAGCATAAGTAGGTGATCCAAGAAGAATTTCAGGAGGGCGATACCACAAAGTTACAACTTCATGAGTTAAAGGTCGAATAGGAGGACAGAAGGCTCTTGCTAAACCAAAGTCAGCCAGTTTCAATCGTCCATCCTTGGAAACCAACAAGTTTTGGGGTTTTAAATCTCTGTGCATAACTCCACGAGAATGGCAGAAGGCTAGACCACGAGTTAACTGGAATAGATAAGACTTGACAAGAAGTGGAGACAAGGGTCCATTACATGACTCCATGTATTTTTTCAAATCTCTATCCAAATATTCAAATACCAAATAGAGTCTTCCCTCCGATTGAACGCAATCTTTAAGCTCCACCACATTATCATGACGCAGTTCTCTCAAAAGACTGATTTCACGTAAAGCTGTGGAGGGAATACCCTCATCCTCGACCTCCAGGCGTATTCGCTTTAAAGCTACAATCTCATCTGTGTTACGATCCTTGGCTTTGTAAACAACACCATATGTGCCCTCACCTAGATTCGAGCCGGGTTTTTCGATCTTTTGATACCTATTTCATAAGTGAGGTACATGAGCGAATAGAGATTAGAATTTGTTCGAGTATAAACATGTTAAAAAAACAAATGACAATGACACCCATAGTAAACTTAGAACGAATTTTTCATGCAAGTGACTGATAGTGATCCGCTTACGAGCTGTACATGATATGCAACTTAGTTTCCCATTAACTAATTCAAAACTTGTAAGCTCCTTGAACTTAAAACTCTGTCCTAAGTGTATGGTTTCATTGGGATGGGACGCTCTATCGACTTGGACTCTACAACTTCGTCGGAACTCAGGCTCGTAAATACACTCACCGTTCCATGATACATTAACAGGTGGAATAGAATGAAAGAGGCTATTTGTTTTATACCTCCTCGAGAATAATCCTATAGTTGTTATAGCATCAGCGTCAGAACTACAGTAAGGAGAAAAAGCTTCGTACAGTATGAAGAATGAAGTATCGTAAAAGCAAGACAGTGCGATGAAGTACCGGTCAGCGCTGAAATAGCGAGCGCTCAAGTCTCAGTCAAACCGAATTTTTCAAAAACGGACTCTGTGCGCCTGTAGTACTTGCGTCCTATGTAGATGTAGATTCACATACACGCAGCAAGTTATGTTGCATACATACGAACACACTGAACACACTGGCTAGTAGTAGTAGGTCCTACATACGCAATTTTTTTTTATCCCGGATCATGGCGGGAGGCGGGAGCGGGAGTTGCGGAAAAGTTATACAGTATTTACATAGGCCTTTCTTTTCTTCTTTACTTTCCTCTTCCTTTTAGTTTGAACTCATCTGCTTGTTGAGTTGAATACACCAGCTGATGCAACGCTCAACGTCTAAGGCTGCATAGAGGTTTTTGGGATAGGTACCACCTAGCCTAGCATTATTTAAGGAAGAAATGAATTCTTCGTGTTTTAGAGATTTACTTCAATTGCGCATGAGTTAAATGGTTGCGCTTTATTGTCCGGGCTACTCGTACTTTGAATCAACCATTTCTTCAAGCATTAAATCAGCTTAAAGGTTTATGATCATCTCGTTTTAGGTCGATTTCAATTCATCGGTCATCAAATCAAAGAGAAAAGCGATCGGTGATGGTTATAGAAACGGTGACGGTGATGGTGTTAGAAATGACGCTACGCTACAGAATTATTTTGATGTACGTTGTGGTCGCGATATTATAGATGTTTCTTTATATTGAGTTTTCTTCATGGTTCCACTCTTTCTTGTATTGCGGGAATACCTTCATTTCGAACTCACTCTGACAGTCCTATACGATTATGACAAGTTCTGTTGTTGATTAATACACACGTCCCATAGTCGAACCCAGTTGTCGTGTGATGAAGATCTTCCTATAAAACCGACGAGATGCATTCGTGTTCTGCGATAGTAACCCTACATAAGTAAAACGTCATATTTCATTTTCTCTACATTGAGATATAGATGAAGAAGATTCGATCGTCAAGAGTTTCAAGAATGGGCATCGATTCCATGTCAAATAGCGTTTCTTAACTTCATTTGTAATATCCATTTGATTTAACATGATACATCATTTTCAAAAATTCGAAAAAAAAAGAAATCCGATGAATTTTAAAATAAATTTATGTTATTTAACAAGTGTTTTTGCACCAAACAAAGATACACTGGAACATGGATAGTAATATAACAATACTGTATCATTTCCATCTAGAGAGATGATGCTGAACTCCATTCATAGCCGATCTTTGGAAATAATATCATCATGTCATGTTCAAATTGCATGTAGTGATATTCCAACTCATGCTAAAGTCTCTCTCATCCAAAATAGCAATTTGAAAAGAAAGCGAAAACAACGAAGACTTCCCCTTTGTCAGAAACAAAATCAAGTACAGCGATATTCGACTCTCGAGTGCTCAAGTTTGGATTCCAAGACCAAGTCTACTTTTAGCACACCAACAAAATCACCTCCACTACTCCTTGACCTTTCCTCGATGGAGAATGCATCCTACGAGTCGATAAAACAAATCTTTTATAAAAAATATATGAGTCATGGATATTCCTTCTTCCTCAAAGCTGAAGATAAACAACTATCTACAGATTATCAATTTTTTTTGTTTTCTCAAGTCAATAATAAGAATGGTATGACAACGGGTAAAGGAAAAGTGAATCAACAAGCGAATTTAAATACGATGAACCGAATGGACAATTGCGTTGAGTTAGGATGTAGATATTGTAGTAGTCAAGGTAAGTTTCGTGTTTCGTATAATAGTTGAATCAGAACTCCAACTGTGAATAGTGATGAATTAATTCTTGTCGTTGTTGCCGTTTTGTCTTTTTTATTATTTAAAAAAATAGAAAATGGAGTGTTTTTTCAGGCTGTGGATATAAAAGATCTCCAAAGTTCTTGTGTATCATCCATCCATAATCATCTTCTTACATGTACTAAATGTCCAGTAGATGTTCAGGGTGCACTTAATTCCTTGAAACAGAATCATCGTCATCAATCTAGTTTACTGAAACCTGCAAGACAAAATGGATTTTATAAGCGTCTGTGGGAGCGGCTGACTAATCCTAACTATGGCGGTGAGAGACGTCAGACGGCGGACCTTGTTTGTGAAATATTACTCAATATTCTGCTGCGTGTTTCTCATATCTCATGAGAATTGTCCAACAGCAGCAATACTGCAAAATTGAAAATTGAGTTATAAATTTTAAGAACACAACCGTGAAAAACAACAAAGCCTACCGGTACAGTACTGCAAAATTGAGTTACGTACTACTTACTGTACGTCTTCGATCTATTCCGTCCGTCCTCCTATCCCTACGTACTGTATTGCAAATTTGAGCGGTGACCGAATCAAGTGTCATGTTTATGGAGACTGCAACATCCAATAAATCCGTAAAACGCTAACTAACTACAGTATCACTTCAAAGCCAACGCTTCACCTTGATGGAACGGATATAGTAGTAAGAGGCATGTATCGCAATTGTAAATTATTTATAGTTTGCTCAAGAAGAAGAAAGGCATGGCAACGTACTAGCAGCTACTCCTTTCCAAGTGATTGTCATCTTTCTCACAATCAAATAATAATCAGAGCTTCATCAACTGCACGTGATAATGCCTATGGACTGTTTGCCATCGAGGGCCTTCGTAAACCCTCCGACTTTGTTCGATTAGCCTCCAACGCCATGGATAAATGCAACTCCCTAAGATCATCTAGCCTACTCACGTCACCCTCGATGGTCGAACAAAAACCTACCGACGTTCTTCATCTACTTGATGAGATATCCAATACCATCTGTTCCGTCATTGATGCTTCTGAATTATGTCGATCGGTGCATGTAGATACGCATTGGCGTCATTCAGCGGGGGACGCTTTTCAAATGCTCTCGGAGTATATTGCAGAATTAAATGCTGATGTTGCTCTATATAACGCATTATTACCCATCACATCGGATCCTACGATTATGGCCAACCTTACAGAGGAAGAAAGACGAATGGCCTTGGGACTGAAACGAGAATTCGAAAGAGATGGGATACATTTAAGTGATGAAAAAAGAAAAGATTTACAACAACGGACAGGACACATTGTTCAACTGGAAACCATGTTTACAGAAAATATTACCCAGTGTTCCAAAACTTTTACGGTACAAGATCGAGAAGCTGTTACCAATATTATTCCTCTAGAAATAATCCATAATAGTGTTCATCCATCGACGAATTCTTATACGAATACTCATCCAAACTTACATGAAAATCCTACCAATACCTTGTCTCTTTCCACAGATTCATATATTCCAAATGTACTTCTCAAATATTCAGACTCATCATCATTAAGAAAACAAGTGTACATGGAGTTACATACATCTTGTCAGGAAAATCTACCCGTTTTAGATGCGCTCATTACTCAGAGGGATGAATTGTCTCGTCGAATGGGATTTCCTAGTTATGCTCATCGTTTCCTGTCGGATAAAATGGTACAAAATCCAGAATCAGTCATGATATTCTTACAAACGATTATGGAACGATGTAAAGCTCAATATTATAAAGATATGGACTTGCTTTCCAATCTTAAATATAAACTAGAGGGGAGTAGAACCTTGGAGCCTTGGGATATGAATTTTTATAGTTCACTTGTAAAGTATCCTCTTTTTGGAGATGAAGGGACGAGTGATACCGCTCTCGTGGGGCATTTTACCTTAGAGAACTGTGTACATGGAATGAAAGAATTAGTACAACGGCTTTTCGGTATTGTGATGACGGAAGTTCCCATGGACCCGATGGAGAGATGGGACTCTAAGGAAGCCCCTTGCAACTTACAGAAATTTGAATTCTACCATCCAGAAAAAGACACCTTGCTCGGTATTATGTATCTAGATCTTCATCCTCGGGAAGGGAAGTACGTCCATTCAGCACATTTCACAGTACGGTGTGGATGTTCTATTCGGGATTCTACAAGCCTAGAAAATATGTATCAGCTACCCACAGTGGCGCTCGTATGTAATCTATCCCCGTCCTATGCCCATTCGGAAAGTCATGGACTGCTCACACATTCGGAAGTAGAAACTGTATTTCATGAATTCGGTCATGCTCTTCACTCCTTACTTTCACGAACATCCTTCCAACATTTGTCTGGAACAAGAGTAGCTATGGACTTTGTAGAGACTCCTAGTCATTTGATGGAACAATTCGTTTGGGATAAGGAGTTTCTCAATATAATTGGTAGGCACTATACCACCCACGAACCTATAACCGATCGAAACATGGATAGATTACTTCAATCTCGATATTGCCTAAAAGCTATTGATATACAAACTCAAATAGTCCATAGTATATTTGATCAAACATTATTTGGACCAAGAGACAAGTGGAGCACTCAAAGTACTGTTGACGTTTTTGCTAGCTTGCATAGAAAATACAATATCCCTTACGCTACTGGAACTCATTGGTTCTCTCGTTTTGGTCATTTAGTTACGTATGGAGCAGGTTATTATAGCTATCTGTATTCCAATATTTTTGCAGTCGACATTTGGGCGTCTAGGAATTTCGGATTAAAGAGACAATCAGGTACCGAACTTTGGCAGCGTTTGTTAATCCACGGAGGATCCAAAGATCCTAATACGATGCTGATGAATCTACTTGGGCGTGAACCTAGTGTTGATCCTTTTTTTAGCACTCTCAGTATGGAAATTCAACTATAACGTTGGAAAAAGGTAATGGGGAATTGGCAGTTTCAATTTCTTATTTTTAAGGGATTGTTCATGCTACACAATCGTGAAATTTTAGGAACTAGGCTTAAAACATAATGTTATCAATTGTACGAAAAAGCGACTTTGACTGGTGGAAAATAGAGTTTCACCCTCATATATGAATGAGGTATTATAATATGATCTGACATATATGAATGAAGTTTTATGATCTGTTTCCATGTAATAAAAGTAAGCTTGCTATCATTCTGACAACATCGTCATAACCTTTGTCTGTTAACTTGGAATGTCCCGTGGAGAAAATCATCATCTTGCCTGTGACAAAAGTGCTTATACCTATCCGTTGATACCTGGTCATTCAGCGATAAAAGAGATCAAGGCGATGAGAATCGAGATGGAACTTCAACATCATATTTAAGATATAACGAAGATTGAAAACGTCTATCAGAGGGTACATAGAGCGAGAATACATCTTCAATCAGTAGTATCGAGAGCGACAGATACTGAATCAAATAAGGCGTAAAGATATCCCAATCAATCGTGTGTGTTTTTAAAGTCGTGCTCCGACGGGTTACTAAACATCTAAACATACAGAACGGTGAGAGCAGTGTGAACTACGTACGATGTTACGATTTCGTTGAATTCACTCTCTGTAGTTACAATCAATATTCTCTAGGATAATTCTCCACCTAGTTCAATCTTCGTATTAATAAAATATGATGTTAAAGATCTACAACATCCATCAAATTGCTTCATCGTCGCTGAATCAGTTAGATTCAAAAGCATCATGACTCCGGCTTACTTTCCACGTTCTACATACTTACTCCGTAATTAATTCGCTTGGATCTGGCACGACTCAGAACTCGGGTCCTTCAGCACGCTCCTTCGTGCTTCGTGTTCGTGTCCTGATCGCGACTTTGAATTCCAGCTCCATTTTTTAACGTAATTAACAACTGGTGGGCGGTACTGGAGTGTAAGAAACGAGGTGTGGAGACTACCGTCTGCGTACGTACGAGATGTCTACAGTGAGGTAGTGAGTTTCCAAAATATGAGAGGCCTGAATCCTGACACCCCCCCGGAAACGAGCAATAGTAGTACGATTAGATTGGTGGTTTAACCAGTAAACGAGCGCGATGGCGTCGAAAAATATCTCCAGGAACAGGTTTATTGAGAATATCAGCGATGTTCAGCTTTCCATCAACATGAAAAATGTGAATGATTCCAGCTGCAACACATTCACGAAGTTTGTGGTAGGCCAATGCATTATGACGTTTCTTGAGGGTGTTAGGGAGCTTGGAGCAGGTAGATATCACTGATTTATTGTCACTAAATAGAATTGACGGACCATGAATGGGGACACCCATCATACGAAGTTTGTATTGATATTCAAGCACTTTCTCAGCAGCAATGCGAGCGGCAACGATCTCAGACTCGAAGGTGGAAGTTTCAGTGGTGTTTTGCTGTTTCGAATGCCAATAAATAGGTACACCATTAGCGACAACTGTTGGTGAAATCGGAAAAGATGATGTCGTAGGCACCATTGAAATTCCGAGAGTAGAATTGAATTTCAAATATCCAAATACGCGTAAGGGTCGAGCAAGATGTCCTGTTCTAGGTGGCTCAAAGACACGAGAAAGAGTTGATACGGCAAGGAGAATATCGAAACGACCAACCGTAATTACCCATTTTCCTGCATCGGTTAGAAAACGGTAAATGGAGTGGAACTTGGGATCGAAGAACTGAGTATCTTCATTCTCGTGGTGATCATCTGTCGCCATAGGATCGTCGAAATGTTGTAATTCAACGTCGCAGGGGGTTTCAATCTTCTTGCACGTCTGATTAATGTATGTCTTGACACTGATAAAAGGACAACCAGCTTGGAGTGAAAAAACGTCGCCGCCAAGAAAAACAGTGTTAGTAGAACATGTGTGAATAAAAAATGGTTCATGAAGAATCTTGATGATCGTGTCTGTGCAGTGCGCAAAATTCATGAGATCGTCAACATAACGTGCAATATACTCATATTGTCCTTCGAATTCATGATACCAAAAAGCAGGATCAGCCTTACTTGGTTGAAAATTCAATGTCAAATCAGCGATATTGAATGTTCCAAGTTTGTCATCGTGATGGATGATATGATTGATCATAGCGGTAACACATTCATGAATTCTGTGACGTTGATTGAGAGTTCTTGATAGATCTGGACAAAATGTAACAAGCGATGTAGTGGCGCCGAGAAAAACCAAAGGGCTATGAATAGGAATACCCATCAAGCACAAGTCATAGCGGTATTCAATGAGGTTTTCAGTAACGGAGCAGGCTGGAACAATCTTGGGTCCATTTACGGACGTGTGATCCACTCGCACAAAAGTGTTTGTCCATTTAGAATAACCGAGAAGTAAACGATAATCCGAAAATGTTGTCTTGTCAAGTAATGTAATATAAACAAGCGTAACGTGATGATCATCCGCAACAAAAAAAGTTAGAGTCGGCAGGAAACATAATATGAATTGAATATCGCTCAACGAAAAACACGAGATCTGATGAGGGATCATTCACAAACATCATCAACGCGGCAACATATCGAGCGGTTAATCCAAAATGTTTGTTTGGAAAGAAAATTATTAGCCAAGAAATATCCCCAGGATCAAATTGGAGCGTGAGATCGGTCTTGATTGGAGCAAAAACGTTAAGTATTATATATTCCGCATGATCATCAGTGAACATGTATTCAGGATAACCGGGGTAACCCGAGACCTCCTCACGAGTATCAGAGACTGCTCGAAGAGTATCGGCATACGAAGACATATCGGTGAGGATAATCATACGTTCAATCGTAGGGCCGTAGTTTCCAGCCATAGTATCGTTTTGTTGAACACGCGATGCTTGACGAGTTACCTGAGTGGTGATTTCGTTGTATGAGAACCCAGCTGCAGATAAAATGGGTGTCTTTTGACCATAAATAACGAAGTTAATTATATCGATGAACGAGGTACATGTTGCAATCATAGACCCGGGATATTCACGCGATGACTGGATGATAGGTTGGCCGTTGATATCAAGGTAACCCTGTAGGAAGACTTCGACGTTGATATCAAGGTAACCCTGTAGGAAGACTTCGAGTCCAGAACGACAATGTTGCA
>Ga0169931_10006577_pt1 | contig 17467 bp, 8 predicted proteins | sample Kivu_15m_20L_FD_129675 | JGI IMG/M metagenome (GOLD analysis project Ga0169931, IMG submission 129675) | Freshwater microbial communities from Lake Kivu, Western Province, Rwanda to study Microbial Dark Matter (Phase II) - Kivu_15m_20L... | ecosystem: Environmental > Aquatic > Freshwater > Lake ...
AGCGTAACTTAGCAATCTTTCACCTATACGATTGCTGATAATTTGACAGTTCAATAACAATCAGGAGTTAAAATATAGTTAAGTATGGCTACAGCTGTCAATTAGTATCTGAGTGAAGCTGGTCTTTCTGGATCTTTCAATATTACTAAATACGATAACCTCACCTATAACATACTCTTTTTCAATGGATACAACTCGTCTGGCCCAGAGTGCTATCAGTACTGGGTAACAACTAATCTACTCCCCTATGCGTACCCTTGTGATGATTTGTCCAACAAATAAGTAGATCAACTTCCTCCTTGTGGAAACTACTCAAATTGTAACAATCAGACTATTCAATTTAGCTTATAACTCGAGGAATAGTTGTTCAAAACTAGTTACTTAGTGTTTCAAAACTTGAATAATGTTTCAGTAACTCTTAGTACTACTTTTAGTTTTCAAATGATTGCTAACAATAGTTGGTTCTATTGGGGAGTTGCGCTAACCTGCTTGCTTCTCATCACTCTTGTCATTTACGCAGGCTTCATATTGTACTGGCTCTTGAAATACAAAAAAATTAAAAAGATGTTCTAACAATTCAAGCTGACTCAATAGCAAATGATTAAGATCGATTGATAAGAAAACCCTGAGTTTTTAATGATTGATTAAATATTATTTTGAAATCGATGTTTTAAGATAATTTTCTTTACACTAATGGAGATTATTATTTAATTATGCAAAACGATCATGAATAGGAAGTTTAAAATTAGTTGTAAAGCCTAGCTTATCCAGTTTATCCGGCTGGATGCTAGTTCTAAATATTCCAAGCTTCAGTAATATTCGTCTTAACTAGCATAGACCCCTATATTAGTGTCTGAAAAGATTCGATCAAAGTTATGCATTGATTTCAAATTTACAGAGTAGCAAATCATCTAAAGATAAAAAAGATTTGATCTAAGAAAAATACGATAATACAAAATTGATATAGCTTATAAACGCAACTCTTAACAATATTTGTTCAAATACTCATCGATACGAATATAGAAAATATTTGTAAAATTTAGTTGTTTCCTTCACAGGCAATCTGAAAGTACTAAAAATTTAGCTTCAATAACCTAGAATAAGTTATTGGCAGCATTTATTAGAACCAACACAGACGAAAAACACCAAGTAGTCATTGTTTTGGAGATTATACTACTCGATTAAATAGTAATAGAAGCTCACTTATATGGACATTCTTTATCAGCATTACCACAAAATTCCTAACTCTGAAACGTTTATGTTACTTTACGAGAATACATTAAAAAATAAACTTAGACTCGATGGATTCATTCATAAAATATAGAACAAAATACCTTCAGATCACAAACATTATTTAGCCGTCTTGGTAATCAAAATTTTATAAAGGCTTCAGCTACATATGGATGTCGCTACTTATGGAATAGAGGAGTTAACGATTTTCTCAAAAACGGAGGCGACATAAATTGGATAGTAAACGGAATCACTGAAACTCCTCACTATATTCAAGATATGGCTAATTACAGTACGCTTATGGCTTTCAATTTCAAAGAAATAATGACATAAACTATTTTTTAAAAACATCGAAATAGTAATAAAGGAGTCGATAACGCCTACAAGTTGTAAGGTCTGATCATACTATGCTACTATCAAGCTTTGTCGTGTTTAAACAATATTTGTGGATTTATTCCTGAAAATTCTTACTACTAAAAATATCTTCCGGTTCTTCCTTACTTCCCTCCTTCAGGCTTACCATCATTCTAGTCTATTTGCCGTTAATGTTCAGCTATTAATTAAAAATAGAACAAACTGGCTGAAGAGTTTGCTAATCTTTATAATTGGTAATAAAAAAATGAAACTGAAAAAAGTTTGACTATTAACTCGATAGATTTTAAATTTCATAATCATCGCAAGTATAATAGCAATTAACGCATCAAAAAAATAAATTCACTTAAGACTTTACAAAAAGATAATACTTTTCTGTTGGGGCAGTTCTAAGAAAAGGAAATATCTAGAAAAGTTAATCAGTTAGAAAGTCTTAAAAATCTACGCGAAAGCTATAAAAAGTTTGTGCATTTTGATAATACCTCATAGCTAGAATGCAGCTCAAGCAAAGATTAAAGCAGTGTTGAAGAAATTGAAGACTCTTTAGTCTTAGCATCGGTAAAAATAATCTTAGTTAGTAATGGGATTTTAACCTTAATGCTTTGACATTGATCTAAAGCATTCTGGGAAGCAAATATCGAAACAACATTAACAATTTTATAAATTCATTGAGAACTTTGAACAAGTAAAAAAGTAAAAACCTTAAACACTATTACTAATTTTTCAATAATTACATGCACTAATATGTTGATTACAAAAAACTGGTATATATGTGTTAAGATAGCTAAAATAAATAAGTATTGTTTAGAAAAAAAATCTTAAATTGATTACAAAAACACCTTTTTTATTTACTGAACAGTCGTTCGCAAAGATGAAAAAAGACCTTAGCTAGAAAGGCCACAATGTTATAGATTTTGTTTTTGAAGCAATAAGCTTTAAGTTCGAACTCAGCCTTAATCTCATTACATATCTCTTCAACAAGAATACAGAGTAGGATCAAGAAATGGAAGATTACTGAAAAATAGTCATACTATGATGCAATATTCATTGTAAATATTATTTTTATCACTCATGGTTTTCTAACTTTATCTTTATTAGCCTACTTCATCTCTTAAGAACTGGTTTTCGATTTTAAAAATTTGCTAATTTTTGTTTTTTAAAAACATTATATCATCGATTGTCGTAGCTAGCTGGCTTCAATCATCTTTAGCTAATCCTAAGATATTTGTTCGGCTCCTGTAAGTGACTTTATTGATATTTATTATGAAAAAGATAAATTAGGATAAATGTCAGCGATTTTTTGATTAAATTAAGATCTATTCGTTTTAACTGTACTAGGCCTTAAATTGCTTTAATTTTAAGCAAAATTTTATATTAATTCGTCTTACTTTCCTACTTTTTTTGTTTGTTTATTATAAATTTGCATTAGTCGTGATCCGAGAAACCATCCTTGCTTATTGTGATACCTAATTTGTTATTATAAATCAAATATTCGTTGTTTTATTTATGCACTAAGTTTATTTTTTTTAAGAAATTCAAAATAGTCTATAAGCTATTCTTAATGATCTTTGAATAGCATTTTTGTGCTGAATTTTTCAATAAAAGTAAGACAGTTTTGAATTTAATTAATATTTGAATACATGCTGGTAAGCTCTTTTACAATTTTTTTTTATTCACTAAATAATGCTACTTTTATATTTATTTTTTATTTGGTTGAAATATTATCATTACTCATAATTATTTTATTGTCGATTAAATTCTATATATTAAAAAAAATACTTGCTTAAATTGCGAAAAGTTCATCCATCTTTCAAATATTTTCATTATTTTAGAGAATATAAAAGGCATTATAGTGTAAATTTAGCCTGGAGTTGCATACGGTATATTACTGACAACATATCTTATTAGTTAAAAGCACATCTAAATTTTAGTTCCAATCGGAAAATCAATATTTTTTCCTAAATATCTAAAATAGAAATCTAAGCAATAGCTAGCTTATGTTATGCTCATTAAAGCTCGAGGATAGATACATTTAACAATGAACCATCTATTAAAATCTCTTATTTATAAACTATTTTGATTTTATTTCACATGAAGATTAAAAAAATTATCTGAAAGTTTGTTAATCTGCCGATTTTGCAAGAATTAAATAGGCTAGTTATGTACTTATGTTTCTAAAGAAGAAGATAAATCTTTTGTGCTATTTTTTGATTCATCTTATAAAATAATAGTCGATTAGTCTAAAATCCAAAAAAAAGCAAATATATCCTGAGAAAGAATAAATTAAGTATTAAATTTAAAGACAGATGAAAGTTATTTACTTAAAAGTTTGCTTTTTTATATGTAAGATTTTTATAAATCGGTTTGGAAAACTTTTTTTATTTAATTTTTTATATCAATCCATTAATCAGATTAAAAAAAGCTATAACCTTTATTTGAAATTTGTATTTTAATACCTAATCTTAAAAGTAAGAAACATATTTCAATCGGAATTTGTGCCTATAAGAGAAGACAAAAGTTTTATTTTGTAAAGAATACAATATTCTTTTAATCCAAAATACATCTGACTATTTAAAATAACTTTTTCATATCTTTAAACAAGTAATCTAAAGAAGAACCTAAAATTTCGATATTTTCTTGTCGAAAATCTCGAGTAATCTTTTATTTTTTCCAGCTATAGCCTTTGATGATCTGAAAAAAAAGAGTTTTTGAAATTTAGATTTCTTTTTTCTATTATTTTTCGTTGAGATAACTCAAAAGAGCTTAGCCTAGATTGTTTATAGCATGAAAAATTCTTACTTATTGTCTGTTTTTCTTGTGATCTATTTAGAATAATCTGTTATTTTACTCCAAAAAGCGATAGTTAGGGTAATCTTGTAAAATATTATTATATTTAGTAGTCTAATGATTGAAAATTTTTGATAATAAGTTTAGTTAACCTAAACATTGATTACCCTTTACAATAAGTGAGTTTTTTTGATTAGAAAGATTAATCCTATAAATACAATATGAAATAGCTCGACATATGCTACCCATTTTTTTCGTTTAATTAATTATTAACTTACTAAGAAGATTTTCTAACATTTAAATTTTTTTGCTTTCCGAAGATGAATAAACTTAGTTAGATGAAACGATTTTATATAAAAAATTAAATAAATAAGCTATAGACAGTTTCTTGTAAATAGGACAAAGTTTTATTAGAAATGATTACACGTGCCTAAGTATTTCATAGTTCAGTTAATTATTCGATAAAAATTATAGTATGAACAAAGGCGAAATATTCTAACTTTTGAAAAAGTTTTCAATTTGATTAAAAATTGTCAGTTCTTTTTTTGCTAAAAGCTATTTTTAAAGTTTTGTTTTGCTTTCTAAAAAGTTATTAAGTAAGTAGTAATGATTTTTGTTATTTTTTTGAAGATAAAAATTTAAAATATTTTTTTGCATACGGTAATTGAAACAGTTAAGAAGTTTGTCCAACTCAAGGCAGATATCTGGCTAGTAGCTGTATAATTAAAAACTTGGCAGCAAAAAATCATAGATTATTAAAGCAATAAAATTGCTTTAAGTTAGCTTCAAAGTATGTTATTAATTTTTCCATATGTAAGTTAGTAATCGACAAAATTTTATGAAAGTAGATTTCCTAAAAAACAAAAGGATTTTTTAAACCTTTAAGACTTTTTATATAATTGTTAAAAGATTAGGTTAAAGATGTTAAAATTGAGTAAAATAGCCTTTAGGAAACTAAGCTATTTGTATTCTTTTTTTGAAATGCCGCGAATAACTAATTTTTCTGTAAAAAGGATCTATGATCCATTCTAACAATTAAGACAAAGTCAGAAAAAGTTTAGGATGATCGATATATTGTATGAAAGAACTATTAAAAGAAAACTTTTTACATACTTTTACGAAATGTTACCAGTCGTTAACTCTTAACAACTATGACATTAACTCAAGAATTCTATATTCAGAAAATTATTTTTAAATTGGATTCGAGTGCACAGAAAAAGAATTGTTTAACGAGGAAAGTTGAATATTCATTTCACTAATTATATGCTAGTTTATCGAAAATATTTATGTGCTAGATTTTTAGAAGATTTGCTTTAAATTTATAATGCTATGCTTAATAAGTAAAGCTAAGGCATGAATATTTTTATTGTCTTTATTCTAAATAAAATTAATGCTTTTTAATTTTTTGTTTTCATCGATCTATTTATAATTTTTGTATAAGTGTTCTAAAAATATTTCTTCAGTGAGCATATTTTTGAACTTTTACAAAATATTTTTTAAATTAAGTTCACTTATATTTCGAATCAATTTATTAATTACTAAATCCATTACTTGCAAGCCATTTAAATGATTGTTTGAAATCAAGATGACTAATTTATTCCAAAATTAATCTGATTGCATGTGTGATTACTTTAAAATATATTAACTGCAAAAACATATTATCGATGCATAGCCTGTTTTTAGTTCTTTTTCCTCTGAATTTATTTTTTTATTGAAAATCAAAACCTAGTCTTTATTTATATTTTATAACTCATTTTTTACAAAAACAGGAACTAAATCTTAGCGATTCTTCAATAGAAGTTTGAAATCTAAGTTATGTTGAAAAGTTTTGTAAACTTACTTTATTTGACTCTATTTTTACAGATTGCCCTGATAAATTTGGGCCACGCATTTCAAGCTATTTAAGTATAGTTCCATGTATAATTTGTTTTCTTAGTTAGAAATATCGATGAGTGCTATAAGATTTGGGTTATGCTTTAAGCAATACACATTTAACAAAATGTAATGTTGTAGGAGTTTTTTCGTATCTTTGAGAAGCGCTTTAGGAGGTTTTGAACTTAATGCTAGCATATTTTAACGTTTTTGTTTAAAGATGCGCTCTGCTTCAGATTCTAGCAAGAGGGCATAGCTTTGAGTTGCCATGTATTGTATACTTATATAGAAAGTCAATTTTGTGAGTCAATATAAATCAAGTCAAGTTCATTTTGTATTTATAATAATCTAATCAAAATATGATATGGGTAGTGTGTTTTTGCATCTTTGTTTGCACTAATGCTCAATTTTAGATCTTTTAATAAATAACGAAAAAAGTAAAGCAACCATTTTTTGCTTCTAAAATTGTAGTGGGGAAAACAGTTATGAACAATGATCTGATCATTTATATGCTAACAAGTAAAACTTTTATAAAAATAGAAAAATAGCGACATAATTACGATTAACTTAAAGAATCAAACGCCATTCTTATAGACAGTTATATGCATTCACGTTAGCCTTACAGTGCTCAATTAGTATAAAAATTATACTAAAAGATTTCAAACATTAACTAAACAGACGCTTTAAATAATTTTTTACAAAACGGAGTAATAATTTTTTATCCGATTGTTAATATAGATGGCTACTACTAGTTTCATAAAAATTAAGTTAATAAATTCTAGCTACGCAAGAACATGAATACAGAGAATAGAAAATGTCCATCTGGTATGGCTGGAGTAGATATTAATCGCAATTTTCCTAACAATTTCGGTATAGTGTCGACATCAGCTTAACCATGTAGCGAAGAATATCATGGAAAATAGCCTTTTTCTTAAAATGAAGCAAAAGTTTTTTAAAAATTATTCAAAGATTTCAATATAGTAATTGCTATTGATGTACACTCATATGGTAATTAATGGGTTTATCCTTACGCTCATGACAAAACAGCTAAAAAGTATTAATCGCATAAACTTTATCCTTTTTACAATCAAATCGAAAAATAGCTTTTAAGCAGAAACAAAAAAGTTTCAGGATGTTTTAAAGCTTTGGGATATATAGCAGATGGCGTTGTAAAAATTTTACTATTTAGTATATCGACTGGGCTTTGGATCAAGGTGCATTCACTTACGCTTATTAGGTAGGCACAGGATTCGATTCAGATTACAATATCGATAAATAAATAATCTCATCGATAGATGACTTCTTCCTTATTTTTTAAAAGACCAAGCCTAACTATGAAGTCGCCTTTCGATAATAAAAATTAGAGATCGTTTCTAAAAGCTTAATCTAAATATCTCTAAATCTTTCTTTCTACAACATGAAACTAAAAGAAGTTCGATTTTTTTCTATAAAATTGTCATCAGCTTAAAAGTTTGATATTAAGATTGAAGCTGACTAGAAAGGAGTATATATATTATGTCGTTAAAATTCACTCAAACAACAGTTTTAATTTCGCAAAACATATATTTATTAAGAAGGCAAATATTTATAAGTATCTTTTCTAATAATAGGAATCGTGATAATTTCAATATTTCTATTCATTCTGATTCGACGACAAAAAAATCAAATAGAAGCAACAACAGATGTTCCTCCAAATACGATATAAGTAAAATCTTTTTAAAAACTTGAAGTGATGAATGATGATGAATGATTCTAAATATATTTGATTGATAAGATAATAATATAACTTAAATGAAAAAGAAAGAAGGCAAAGATAAGGATCCCAAGCAGAAAATCGATTACGTTGAACTGATCAATAAAAACTTGCATGATTTCAAAATGACTTTCGACTATACTGGCTATCAGTTTACTCGTCTAGATCTCAGTGTATTTGTGTATCTATTTAGTCTAAAACACTTGATCTCCTTTCGCCTCTATTCAAAGAATTCAAATATTTATAGCATATCGATCTATCTAACAACTCAGTAGCTGATATCACGAATCGTAACTTCAATATATACAGAAGTGTCGTCACTCCCTAATCTCGCCTCTCTTAATCTTGAAAAAAATAATATCAAGGATTTTAAAGCACTTAATATTGAAGAGGCTTGGAAATCTTTAAGGATTCTCAATCTAAGCTATAACAAAATTTCAGAGCTGTCACCTATCGCTATTGCTACTCTTACTGAATTGTCTCTCATATAAAATAAAATATAAAAACTGTAAACTTTTGGAGGTCATCCTAAACTGAAGAAGCTTGAACTAAGAAGAAATAAGATAGTGAGTCTTCAAGGCCTGGCGAATCTTCCATAGTTAACATAGATTTATCTTTCTTAGAATAAAGTTAAATCTCTAGCTGGACTAGATGCTCCTAATCTTCGTATTTTGCACTTACGAAAAAACTAAGTAGCTTTACTTATATTCAGATTCTCAGTTTCTAAGAGGCTTTCCCTAATTTTTAACAATTACGATATCTAAATCTGAGATAGAATAAAATATAAAAGTATGAAGAAATATACAAAACAAAAGATCTTGTCAATCTTAAAGAAATCATCTATTCGCGTAATATAAATAAAACACAGAAAACCCAGTCATCACCAAGCATTAATATTATCTTTTTGATACTATCAATCACAACCTGAAGCTCAAAAGAATCAATAAAATTGCAGTAACAAAGAGCGTAAAATTACGAGCCTTTAAGCACGCTTAAGACAAATGGAAAGCTGCGGATGACTAAAGAAAGAGAATAGAGGAATAAGAAAAACGTAAAGCTTAGGCATAAAATCCTCCGGCTGAAGGCTGATACTCATCATCTAATCATCTATTAGATATCAAAATTATTAATTAGTTTTTCTGTATCAATTAGTTGATGAATGCTAATAGATATAGCTGACGTTTATTATAGAATAAATATAACTGAATGGAAAAAACTTTGACGCATTTGATGACAAAACACTAAGCCGTAAGTGACTAAGTAGAAGCTAATCCTTGGGAAGTGATTCCTATTAAGAATTCAAAGTAGGCCAAAGACACGATATAAGTACACTTAGGGAATCGAAAAGCTACTATTTTGACTAAATTCAAAGATTTTCCCAATCTTTAGATAGTATGGCTCAATCAAAATGCTTTGAAATCTTTAAACGGACTTTAATCTAATTTTAGAATAAAGCATTTGTTTGTGCAAAAAAACAAAATAAGCTCTATTGATGGAATTTTTGATCATCTAAAATACATAGAAACCCTTGTATTATACGATAATGAGCTAAGAGATCTCGATAGAATACTAAAAAATCTTAAAGGACTAACCTCTATGAAGCATTTAGATTTGTTCGACAATCCAGCTGCTCACGAGCCTAATTATAAATTTAGAGTGCTTAATGAGCTTCAAATGCTGGATATACTTGACAGGCACAAACTTTCTATTGTGTAAAAAGACGAAGCTGTCAGGTTTATGAGTCAAGCCAAAGGAAAAAAGAAACAACATAGACCTTTCGCGTGGTGATATTAAGATGAATATATTTTAAATTTTTATTGAACGAATCAAATGTTTTACTACTAAGGAGTTTTGGGATTAAGTACGCTATTCCAGTAAAATTCCCATTCATTATAGTTATTTTTGTCATCGACAAGATCAGCTAGTTCAAGTAACTTTTGAATACTGCAATTTTCCAACATTTTGCCGACCTTTCTAGCTACATCTTGGCTAACTTCATATTTTTCTTTAAGCAAAGTTTGAACATCTTAAGTACTCAAATTTCCAACATCAATTCTAAATATTAAAATTTATACTTTAAATCGAATCTTTGAGGAATATCTAGTTGTTTCATATGATGAAAGCATGAGGTAGTTCCGATTATAAGTAATCTGCATGATTCTTTGGGAGGAACTCGCTCTAAAAGAAGCAATAGACCTTGAAGGACAATATTGCTGAATCTTCTGCCAATAGGAGAGTAGTTTATTACCCTTTCGATATCGTCAAGAACAATGCAGGCGTTAGTTGTGCGATAGGCGTCTTAGAAAACTTTACTTATGCTGCGAATTTTTTATGGCTAGCTTAATCCTACTAAACTATCTGGTGAAATAATTTTTAAGTAAGAAAAAACAGTATGTCTTGAAAAAGATATAGCTAGAGTAGTCTTACCACTGCCGGGTGGTCCTTGCAAAAGAACAGTTCTTTTTTGACTCGAAGATTGCTCATTAATCATAGCAGTTTCTTGTAAAGTGTTCATAACTCTGTCAAAAGTTGGACCATAATTTATTATTTTTTCTCTGAAATAAGCGCTGAATTTCTATTAGTCAACTCCAAATTGAGGTTTTACTTATTCTAAGGCCTTGATAAAATCTTGCATTTATACTTTTAATTTTTTTTAATCGATATTAAGATCTTTGCTAAAATCCAATATATTAGTGGTTCGACTGATCGAGTGCGAGGAAGCACATTTCACTAAAGCTTCAAGCTATGCACCTGTAAAATTTTTAGTCAGTCTTGACAGTTCGTCTAATCGACAGTTACTGCTTAAAAGATTATTATCTCTTAGATTTTTAGTATGAATTTTCAATATCTGTTCTCGACCATGGGCGTCAGGAAGTTTAACCTATACATGAACTTCAAAGCGTCCTGGTCGCAAAATAGCCTCATCAAGCAGATCTTTTCTATTTGTCATACCGATTACAACGATATTATTCAGAGCTTAGACTCCGTCAATATTAGTGAGCAGTTGATTGACGACTTGATCGCTTACTTGAGCCCCTACTCCTCCGTTCATTCCTCTTTGTTTACAGATAGCATCAATCTAATCGAAAACAATTATATGAAGAGGACTGCGATCCTTTAATTTTTATTAGTCTTTACGTGCTTCAGCAAAAAGTTTTCTGATGTTTTATTCAGATTCTCCTACAAACTTACTAAATATCTATGGCCCATTTACGATTTTAAGATCTTTTACATTTAAAGCTTTGGCAAGCTGTCGAGCTATGAGTGTTTTTCCTGTACCTGGAGGCCCATATAGCAGAATTCCTTTTACATGTTTGATGCCAAAGCGTTCAATAGTGGAATTAGAAAATCTTCTCGAAGCAAAAGTTCTTCTGAAAATGTTAAAAAGCTATTAATCTAGACCTCCAATACCCATGTCTTAAACCGTAAAGTCTGGTCTAAAAATATTTGTTTGATTTTGCTGAGTAGATTACAAAATAATCATCGAGTTTTGAGGAACAACGATTTATATTTGAGTTTACGTTAGCAGCTTCCCCAGCTAATGTTGTTGTTTAGTATTATCACCTGTAAGCATATTCATGCATTTGATAACTTTTAGACTATAAATAGTTGCATCAATCGAAAGATATTTGTTTTCTTATACGTTAAAAAAATAACCAGTTTAGTTTTTTCTAAGATTTTATATGATTTTGTAGTCTTAGACTTTCACTTTGGAACTCAGTTTAGGATGAATCTGTGAAATCTATAGTTTTATATAGGAAAGACCGTTTGAATCAGAAAATTATTATTTGACTGGCTATACTTTAACTTTTTTATTAAGATCTGTTGCCAAATACTATCGAATATTTTTGCTCATTCCGATTTTTTAGGACTAAATCTACGCCAAAAAACTACATTTAAACACCCTGCCATTTATTATTACGTTGACTTTTTTTGAAGGATCTTTTGCTAAAGATGTTGGTAAATAAACTGAATTGTTTTTCGCCAATTCGTTGGAAACATTTGTCACTGTTAAAATCATATCCTCAGAATTAAAAAATATAATCTATAAGCTTTGTTTTTTGAATTAATAATTGATCAAAGTTGATGACGCTAAGCAGTTTCATCAACACGCGGATAGGATTTGGAAAATTTCAAATACAGTGTTTTCTTGTTCTTTGCCTTATTGATATGAACGATGGAGTTCAGCTCGTCCTGAGCTCTTTTCTCAACCCCATAATCATAGCCATATTTCCTGATGCCTCGCATACTGTTATATAGTCCATGGCTAGTATTTTCTATTTAGGAATTCTTTTGGGATCAGTAACAAGCGGTTTACTTGCAGATAAATATGGTAGAAAAAAGCTTATTGCATATGGATCAATAATGCAGCTAGTTATAAGTTCCTTATTTTACTTGGCGTTTAACATCAGTACAATGTTTGTTCTTCGTTTCTTCTATGGATTTGCTTTTGGCTTTACTGTAGTTATAACAACTAGTCTTTTTGCATAGGTAAGCCCTTAAGAGTACCGAGGAAAGGGTATTTTGCTAATAAATTTTTGTATTTCAGTCGGAAAAATTTATGCTGTTGTCTTAGGCTATATATTTCTTGAACCTAAGTTAGGAGAAACAAAGTGGCAACTCATGATGCTGTGCGGAGCTCTCCCAAACATAATCGTCTTCATCGGAACTCTTTTATTTTTGGAAGAATCTCCCCGATACTTGATGGTTCATAGATAATTTCAGGCCGGAATGGGTGTTTTAACAAGAATGCTACAAAAAAACAAAGGATAAAAATAGTAAATTTCATAACTTTAAAAATAAGATATACTAAACTAGTTTTAAAATGTACAATCTAATACAGATCATCATAGCCTTCTTATTTTATTTGAAAAGAAACATCTTAAACTAACTTTAGGGCTCTTCGCATGCTGGATTATTATTAATTTTTGCTACTACGGTCAGCTTGTCGTCTAGGCACTACATTTAGGTCGCAAAGGTTCGTTTAACTTGACTAAGTATTTCTTTACTATTTTCGGATAAATTCCTAGCCTGCTTGTTTCTTTGTTTTTAATCGATAATCATAACTTTGGACGCAAAAAATCTTTAATTTATTTTTTTATTGGAGCTGGAATCATGCATCTTGTTCACGCAGGAAGTAGATACGTCTTGGCAGGAACACTCGCAAGATTTTTCATGAAAAATGTATTTCTAATGCTTTATCCACTGACTACATAATCGTTTGAAACTAAGATGAGAACCAAAGGATTCGGTTCTTGCTCAGGAACTGGTCGAATCGGGGCCATCCTAATGCCTTTTATTCTGTTTCCGATGGACAACTGGTGGGCTCCTTCTGTCTACATTCTTTTTTGTATCATTTCTTTTGTAGCTAGTTTTACAACCTATGCGACTATGGAATAGACCCTAAATAAATAGATAGATCAAAAAAGAAATACGAATCATTCTTCTGCTATCGAAATGTAAACTTTAATTAAATGAGTACATAAAATCGAGACTTTCAGAAGTGATCTTATATTGTATAGTACAAGATTAAATAGGTGTAAAATCATTCGCTATTTTAGTTTTTGTTAGCCTTTTTTAATTTTTATAATTTTTGTTTTTCCTTTTTATATTCAGCTAGTAGCATAGATTTTTTTATTTGCAATACTCTGGCCTTTTGCTGTAAAAATCTTAGCTCTTCCATCTTGTTTTTTTACTCCTTAATCATTTTTATATGATTTATTATTAATAATTATTGTAGCGATTGATTTATAATTTAGCGATTTAAGTTGTATAAATGAGCAAAAAGTATTTTATTAACAACTTGGACACAGCCTTCGGACAGACACTTCTCGGCTAGCTCGTTAAATAGCCTACATAGGATCCTATTCATATGTGCACAGTTCGAAACCCAGTCGACTTAAAACCTCAAGGTAATGTTTTTCCTAAAAAGGCATTAAGAAAATACTAAAACGAGAAAAACCAAAACTTTTTAGAAAAAAAGCTATCGAAGAGTGTGAAGTTTACGTATACAACATAACTCAAACTTAAATAAGTGACATTGAGTTCGGCATAGAAACTATGGGAAAACCTTTCGAGGACAACAAAGTATTTATTTTAGTTAGTGACATTATGGTTTGGGCTCAAACACCAAGAAAAATAAAAAAAGATCCTCCACCACCACCTGCTTAAGAAGGGGATAACTAAAAACCACCTTAGCCAAAATAATAGAAACCTTAATCTTAGCAGGGCGAAGAGCATTAGCATAGCTAATCAGCGTAAGTTCATTAATAGGAATCATCATAAGAAAAAATAATTGAATATACTTTTCTTGAAGACGTCGACTATGAAACTCGAGTTCCCCACTCTCAGTATGCTTACATTAAACAAATTGAAGATAAAGTTCTAGCTATTAAGAGAGAAAATGTCAAAGTTTATATTGTTTGTCCAGGAATCATATACGGATGTGGTTAAGATACTTTCTATCATATATTTAAAGCAAGCTGGCTTCAAGAGCCCAGCAATATTCCTTATCTCCAGCAAGGTGACAACTAAATACCTACCATTCATCTCAGAGATTTGGCAAAATTTATTATTAAGATTGCAGAAAGCCCACCTGAAGGATCTCCTTATTTACTAGCGATTGATTAAACATAAAATCGAACGCAAAAAGCACTTATTGAAGCTATTTCTCAAGGTGTCGGATCTGGAAAAACATAAAGTGTCAAATAATCCTCTCTGTTATAAAGTAGTTAAAGATACTTATTGAATCTAAATATTCGAGGCTCTAAAATATTGTTGGGAACTCCATAAGAGCCAGTTGAGTTTTAGTGGACTGCTCGTAAAGGACTCAAAGACAATATTGCTTCCCTCTTAAAAGATTTCAATCAAAAATAACATTTACGACCGATTAAAATTGTGCTTCTCAAGAACGACTAATAATGGAAAAATTCCAACATCGAGTTTGTACTGAAGGCTTTTTCGGAGTACTATCGCATACCAGTTTTAAACGTAAAAGAAGTTTTGCAGACTGCAAAAGAAAAGGCAGATGAAGATTTAATCAATGATTTAAGAGAATAGTGGAGCGGAATTTTAAGCTATATTGCTAACTCGCTGCCAATAAAATAACTTGATTAAACTATGAAAGTTTTCTATAGAGCAGTCAGATGGAGACTGACTCAAAACGATTGTGCCAATAGAGGATTCATTCTTTACAATTTCCCTAACTTCACTCCCTAACTCGAATATATTTTCAAGAAAATTTCATTGAAAAAACTTAAAAGAAAAAAACCAAAGGTCAAACCAGCTCCTCCAAAAGCCTCATAAAAATCGATCTCGGACGGTTAGCCAGCAGGTTCTTAGGCAGTTATTGAGCAGGCCTAGAAAGAAGAAGAGCCTAAATAGTAAGAACCTGAGTAGGAAGGTGGATAGTAGGGAGGATAGTAAGAGGGTGCTCCTAAGATTGAACCTTACTACCCTTAGAGCTTGATTTCTATCAAAAAGATGGGGTCAGCCTCGAACGAATAGGTTATTGATTTTTTCACAGCCGGAGGTATGGAAGAGCTGGTTTATGACTCTTCGAATCGTCAACATCATGAAATTTTTGAAAGTTTAAGGAACTATCTTTAAAGAGTACATATGTGTTTATATAGAATGGACGGCCTAACAATTATTTAGTTCCCGAATAGTAACTACTAAACAAACATAAAACTTTTACTCTTACTCAGAACACTACTAGTCTTTAGACGAGACAAAACTAAAAAAATAAGAAGAATCAGATAGACAATGAGATTCAAGCAAAAAGGCAGAAGTTGGCAGCTGAGGTGATCGAACAAGTTCGAAACGAAGGCTAATAGTAAATAAAGAAGATGCCTTTCAGAAATTACTTGATGTAGTTCGTTGTGCCTACCCTAAACATGGGTCTATTGTAAGTATCAAACATCATTCCTAACGATCCTGTCGACTTGCTAGCAGAATTTCTTTATCAAAAATCTTACGATGTCTGATTCTATGATTCAAATCAACACAAAAATAAACATATAAATATAGAATATCATTTCGAAGATGCTTTTATTTGAGTGTAAAGTGCTTTTTGTTCAGAACTAAGATGTTTAGGAATGACTATTTTCACCGTCACAAAATGATTTCCTTTGTTATTTGTATTGGGTATATAAAAGCCTTAGTTTTTCATAGTGAGTCTTGCGCCTGGTTGTGTACCGCTTGGAATATTAAGTTTACTTTTAGTACCCTCGATGTTTGCTACCTATTTATCTCCACCTAGAATGGCATCTATGGCTGAAATCGATATCTATGAATAAACATCGTCTCCTTGTCGAACAAAATTCGGGTTTTTGCCTACATTCACCTTAATCAATAAATCTTCATTAAAATGTCCCTTGCCTGGCATGATAATAGCCATTCCATCTCTGATCCCTCGAGGGATTTCAACGTACTCTTTTACTTTCTGTTTTTCTGTTCCTGAGCCTTTACAGCTAGGACAGACATGCTTTATGGTCTCTCCAGTACCCTTACAGGTTCCACATGGAGTTTGCATCATGAAAAGTCCTTGTCTTACAGTCTTGAAACCTGTTCCATCACAACTTTGACATTTTTAAGGCTTAGTGCCTGGCTTACATTTGCTACCATGACATGTCGAACATTCAACTGTCCTTTCATAGTTGATTTACTTAATAGAAATTAAGTTACTCTTTTGCATCCTTTAACACTTTAATCGAAACTAATACTTATTGTTTTTTCATTTTAATATGTTTTTCTTCTTCCGTTTCGCTGCTGATTGAATTCTCCGCCAAACATTTCAGCAAAAAGATCTTAAATATTGACTTCTTGTGAATTACCACGACCATTTCTGAATCTACCTGAACCTCCGAATTGATTAAAAAAGTCTTACTAAGTAAATTGTTGACCGTTTTCAGTATAATTATTATAGTCAGCTGCGTTGCCTTAGCCTGTATTGCCAGTTTGGTCATAGAGCTGTCTTTTGTTCTGATCTGATAGAACCTCATATGCGCTATATAATTAGTAATTTACTTATTGATTTCAGTAAACTTTTGCTTTGCTTCTGGGGAAGAATTTTTATCAGGATGATATTCTTGAGCAAGTTTGTAATAGGCTTTTTTTATATCTTTAGCATCAGATGATCTGTTAACTCCTAAGATGTCTTAATCACAATAGATTTACCGTAAAGATTAGCCTGGGCTTTGGAGGCTGTTCTGAAATAAAGATTTTTAAAAGTAGTGCCTACGTTTTTGGCAAAAGTTGAAGCGAATCTATGCATTTTATTAATTAATTTTAATCAAATTAGTTATGGTCATAATAAGTTATATAAAGTATGATATATTCTAGAATTATCACGAAAGAATATTTTTATTTTGTCAAAATTGTTTAATGTAATTATTTTTTCGTTTTACAAATTAGCTCTCATATAAAAGAGCTTTTATTTTATTGCAAATGTAG
>Ga0169931_10006578_pt1 | contig 17465 bp, 2 predicted proteins | sample Kivu_15m_20L_FD_129675 | JGI IMG/M metagenome (GOLD analysis project Ga0169931, IMG submission 129675) | Freshwater microbial communities from Lake Kivu, Western Province, Rwanda to study Microbial Dark Matter (Phase II) - Kivu_15m_20L... | ecosystem: Environmental > Aquatic > Freshwater > Lake ...
GATACGATCGGGAAGCGGACGTACCAAGCGTTGATTGGGGAACGGATTCACGCTTTCACCGCAATATCCCTCCCACGTTGTCGCCGTCCAAGTCCCTCGAGCATTGTGGCTAGCCAGCGCCAAGCGATTGGGTCGCTCCAATGCGACTCGAAACGGAATGGTCACGGTTGGATTGCCATTCTGCTCGATACGAACCTCTCCGGCATCCGAGTAGCGATCCAGTGTTCGGTACTTCGCCAGCGCTCCTGCTAGCAACCGTTTCGCATCCTCCTGCGACCCGGGGACAACTTCTGTGTTGTCGCTCAAGGATGCCGCAGCAGCAGCTTTCGCGGGCGTCTCCTCTTTGGCAGCTGGAACAATGCTCGGAGTTGACGACGGTGCGCATCCGATTTCAAAACTAACGAGCAAAACGACAACGGTCGCAAGACTCAAACGTACGCAAATACCTTGATGCAAATAGCTAGTCATAACGCGTATAAGATCCCTTTCCTTGGAATTCTTGGTTGCGATGATTATAGAAAAGACAGGCGTCGTGCGGAGTCTTAGTCGGAAGCGAAAATACCGGCTTATTCTTTTTTTTCATCGCTGGAATGCCGACATTCAAGGAGGCGGTGTGATGCTTGCCGTCGGGCATCCCATGAATCGCAAAACCACCCCTTGCCTCATTGACGAGCTGCAAAGTGAATCACGGAACTTGCCTTTCAAGATTCGCTCTCTGGCTTGCATTGGCAATGTTCTGCTCTGCTGCGTCCGCTCAAGACTCCGTTCCGTCAAGTTCTCGGCAGCGTGAACAGGGAACCAATTCTGCTAATAGCGAGCATTTTCAGACCGCGGGCTCGGCAGCCGATGGACAAAGCTCCCGCGAGGCTCGAATCACAGCGATTCGTAGCATTCCTTTCGATCAATTGACCCCTGAAGCAACCCAGCAACTTCGGGGAGTTATCGAAAATGCGAGCTATTTCCGCCGAATGCCTACTCAGACTGTTCCCTGCGATGAGGAGATGTATTTATTCCTGATTCGTCATCCGGAGGTGGTGGTAAGCCTATGGGATGTGATGGGGATGACCAAGGTCTCGCTGGAACGGATCGGCGAGTTTCAGCTTCGCGGAAATGACGGCGTCGGAACGACCTGCAACATGGACTTGGTTTACGGCAGCGAGAATCTTCACATCTACCAATCGAAGGGGTCTTACAGCGGCAACCTGTGGGCTCGTGAGTTGCAAGGGCGATGCGTGGTTTGCGTTCACAACAAGCCCTCTCAACTAGCCGATGGTACCCCTGCCATGGTGGCTTGGATGGACACCTTCCTGAAGTTGGAAAATGCTGGAGCCGACCTTGCAGTCAAAGCCCTTGGTCCCTTCGTTTCCAAAACAGCAGATCACAATTTCTCCGAGTGTGCAGGATTCCTTTCACAGATTTCCCAAACCGCCTGGACGAATCCTCAAGGTCTGGTTCGGGTGGCTTCCCGACTCCCACGGGTGACTCCGCCGGTCAGGGAAAAGTTTGTGACAACCTGTTTGTCGGTAGCTCGCAAGGAAATGGACGAATCCGGATCGCCAGCTACTAAAAAAGATCCGGTGGATTCAGACGAATCTCCATCTCTTCAAATCCTATCTTCGAAGAACCGGAAAGCCGCTCGCTGAGGACGCGAGCGGTTCGGATTTGAAATCACATGGATTTAAAACATATCCTTCAGGACGTCTTCAAGAGCTACGGCCCAATCCGGTTGCTGACCCTCTCTTTGTCTTTGAGCTGTCGCAGAAGAGATTTCGTCGATCGAATCGTCAGCAGGAATTGGTCCCATCTCTTGATGAACTAGGCTTGCAAGGAAATCATCGAGGCTGGCGTTTGCAATGCGATTGACCTGGGGCCGAGCTTCGCTCGATCCTGAACGACTGTCGCTATTCGTTTGGTTCGTTGCCGGTGCTGGCGAAGTCGCGGTCGTAGCGAACCATAGATCGCGATTGTCTGCACTGCCCTCTCCTTCACCCTCGCTACCGCCACCAGGCAGACTGTTGTTGATGAAGTTTATGATGGCAAGAGCGTCATCCGGACCAACAAATCCATCGCTGTTAACATCCAAGAACGGAAGAGGATTCAAAGGATCAGGCGGCAGGGTAAGTGGAGTGACTAATCCATTGCTATTGATGAAGTTGACTACTTGCAAGACGTCGATCGGAGATACGAATCCATCTCCCGATACGTCCAAGGCGTTGTTTGGATTGGTGTAGGGATTGCGTCCGATCGTGATCAAATAATCTTCCACTTCACCATCGATCGCTTCGCCGGTGGGTGAGGCGATAGCAGTAGCGTCACTGCTGAATCGAACTCGAGCAGCGACTGGACGGTCAACGACAGCCGTACCGGGTACCTTGAAGGTGATTGGCGAATTCAATCCATTGACGATACGACCGGTGATGTTAATTCGCTCGGTCGCTTCGAAAATACCATCAGCGTCGTAATCGATCCAGGCTGACGCAAAACCTGGTCGGCTCAGACTAATGCCTTGCGCCGTTAGTTGCAGACTTCCCGAGAAACCTGTAACCAAGGTGCTGAAGGTAACTCCATCATCGACATCGGCATCAATCAACCTTGCATCCGCATCCGCACTTACCGTCGGTCCCAACGAGAAGCCACGGACGACTTTGTGCCTCGGACCGTTGCTATCCTTTAAGGTCGGATACAACGGATCGGGTGCGTCGCCATAATCGAAGCCTTCGCCGATGAAGATATTGATCAACGATTCGCCGTTCAGTTCGGTTGCTCGCATCGGATTGCCGGCACGGTCCCGAATGCCCTGAACTGCTGCGACACCATTCCCTGTGACACCCGTAGCACCCTTGATAAGTACACGAGTGCTAAACTGCTGCGGATCAACTCCAACCATATTCGCAGCATCCAGTACGGATTGGATTCGCTGTGCAACTTGTTCGGCAGTCGTGATTGTCGCGAGGTTGAGCGTAATCGGTGTAGTCGCATTGCGACCTGCAACACCCTCAATCGCCAAACCGCTAGTGCCTCTCGCAATGCGGACGCTCGGATCGGTTCCTACCGAGACAGTACCATTTGGGCCAACGCTTGCTGTGACCCCCAAGCCGGAACCATTGATGGCCGAGGCGATCAACGCGGCTTGGTTGCTCAGAGATGCTGTATCCAGAGAAACGAGGATGTTTCCCGGTTGGATGGTCGCATTTCCATCAATCTCAAACGTTGCCGACAGGCCGCCGCGTTGGATGGAGAAAGTTTGACCATCGAAGAGCCCTTGAGGAACTCCAGCCACGGCCGGAATCCTTACTCCGTAAACCGGTGTCGTTCCAGTCTGACCGACCGATGCGATACCGCTATTCTCCGTAATGAATTGAACAGGTGCTTGGCTGAGTATTTGGATCGAGTTGGTTCCGAAGGGTTCTGCGGTCAGGTTGAGTCCTTCGGCTCGAATAGCGTCGGCAATCTTGCCAGCCAACACTGAAGGCAGATCCTGAGTGTTGAACGGTATGACCCGAACTCCCGTGGTAGACAGGTTGTTGTTGTCGAATTCAAACTGAACTCGACGGGAACCATTATCGATTCTGAAGGTGGTTCCATCGAGTATGTTGTGTGTCAGCCCATCCAGCGAGGTAGGTATATTGAGGCGAAGACCGGTTTCTATTTCAAAATAGTTCGGCGACTTGTTCGCATCCAAAATGGTGTAAACCGTTCCATCAACCATCTGCGTTGGAGCTGCGGCGACGATCGACTGTTCTTGTCCAACGATGAAGCGAATGGTGTAGAAGGCTCCGGATTCCCACAATCCCGACAGAGATGTCAACCGGATCAGTTTGCTGGTTGCGTCGTATCCGAAACGGTAATCCCGTCCTTCCAAGAGGACTTCGCCGTTCTTGGAAACACTGATCGCGGTAGCCAGAACGGTAGCCGGATCGATATCCGATCCTTGCGAGACGTTATTCAGAGCGGATGCATCAAGCAATTGGATATCGATCGTTCGCAAGTTTGAACTCACCAACTCGATCGTCCCTACCGCCGGATTTCCATCGAGACCAGCGGCATCGTTATCTAAAGGATTGATCGACACGGCGATGGGCCCCAAGAAATCGGAGCGATCTGCAGCCCCTCTTTCCTTGAAGATCGATTCTCCAATACCTGGAGGAGCGGTGACGGTAGGGTCATCGACTCGCAAAGCTCCATAGATATCCAGCGCCGGAGCGATGATTGGCGATGCGGCCAATCCGAGGTCCCGCTTCACTGCGAGCATCGCGTCGCGATCGAGCAGACTGTCGATCGAGGAGTCGATCGACGGAGCCCCTGGAATAGGATAAGTATTCAGCAAGCCGATATTGGTAAAGAGCGGTACGGACGCGCTAGCGATGATTGGGAACTGGCCAACCGAAACCCCTACAGCATTCGTCGTATTGGCTTGGTAGAGGGTACCTCCAATAACCGTCGTGTTGCTGTTCGCCGAAACGTTGATCCCTTCCACGCCGTTGACCAAGATGTTGTTCATCAGCGTTGGACTCGCATTGTTTTGGACCCGGATACCGGTCCCGCCTGGAGTGAAGCGGAAAGCGCTTCGAGACGACAAAGCTCCAACAGCATCGATATCGGCACCTACGGAGTCTCCGCTGATTCCGCCTTCATTCGGTTCGTCGGTGAGGCGAACGAAATACAGTTGACTCAAGGAGTTGAAGCCGAACTGATCGAGGTCGATGAACGGCGAGTTGTACGAGGCAGAGCCTACCGAAGTGTAGTTAACTCCATCGGAGCTCACTTCAACTCGGACCAGTTCTGCAGCTCCTACTTCGTAGACCGCCAAATCTGGGCTAGCATCATCGGAGCCTGTCAAAATATTGTCGTCAAAGCGAACGACTAGCACCCCTCCACGGCCCAAGGAAACTACTCCTTGGTTAGGCCGAGGCTCACCAACGCTCGAGTAGTTTGGAACTCCAAGAGCCTGGGTTGCATCTTGCAGGCCGGTCAATGGAACCGGCCCACCGCCTGCTCGCGGATCATACGAGACAACACTATCCGCGAACGAGAGGCTACCTGTGCGGTAGAATGCTCCGTCAATCGTCGTTGAGGCCGGTATCGAAATCGTCGAAATCCTTCCTCCCACTATGGTGTTGTTGACGACTCTCGCGAAGGGCACAGGGGCTTGTGGCAAATCGATGGTGGTAGCCACCTCTCCCGAGATTCGGATACCGCCAACGCGATTCGCGAACAATTCGTTGTTCATAACAACCGCGCCAGGGATCAGTCGCTGATCATTGATAGTCAGCAGATTGCGTACGCTTCCCTGATTTGGAGCCCGCGAAACAGCGTCCCGAGCATCTGCCGACAGGGAAATTCCAACATCAGAGGAGTTGGAGATGCGAGAGTTTTCAATCAAAACCTGTCCTTGATCCCGCGTGATATTGCGATCTCCCTCAAGAAGCTGCGACACAACCGCGCCAACTCTCGGGGTTACCACCACCGCTACCGAACCGCCAATCGAAATCGCGTCAGAGGCTTGACCTCCTAGTCCGACAACCGGGCGGGCAACAACTCGCAATCGCGTCTGCACCGCAGGGGAATTGATGATCGCCAAGACACGAGCCGCAAGTGCGACAGCAGACTCACTGACAGTGGGATTGAACGGAATCGCGACATTGCCTGCGCGTACTCCGAAATTCGGGGTACCCACAATTGCAGTCGAATCGTCGAATTCCAATTCCACGGAGTTCATCCCGTCTTCGATGCGAATGGTGTCTCCATCCCGAACCGAGCTGCTCGCGTTGAAGCGAATATTTGGCGAGCGATTGAAGATAAATCCGATATCGGGATTCATGCTCACGCTTACCGAGCCTACCAAAGAGACATCGGTTGAGTTTCTACCTGTGCTCGACCCATCTGACGACAAAGCTCCGACATTGAGGATGCTTTGAACAACGGACGAATTCACAGTGTTGCGGAAGCGCTCAGCGATGACGAACGCCGATTCGTTTGCAATCGGATCAAAGGTTATCGGTAGGTTTCCAGAGCGTACCCCCCGCCCAGGCGATCCAGCAGGTAGCGAGATATCCTCGAATTCCATCGTGATGAAGTTGGTTCCATCGTTGATGGTGAGCGTGCTGCCGTCGGAAATCTTCGAGGCATTGTTGAAACGAATTTCAACCGTATTGTTCAACGCTTGGTTGGGATCGAACGCGCGATTGAGATTGATATCCGAACGAGTCGGTGCTCCATAATCCGAGCCACTTCGAATCTCGAGTTGATAGCTTCCTACCAGAATCTCACTACCCGCGCTGGGGACTTGAACGAAAGCCGTGTTGGCCGTAGCTCCTGTGACGAATTCGCCTCGCTCGGCTAAACCGATCATGAAGTCGTCCAGATACAAGCCTTCAAATGCATTGTTTTGAGCTCTCACCGCTGGTCGGGGCGATGTCAGACTGTATTCGGACGTATCATCTCCCACGCGAGCCCCGGTCGCAAAGAACGGCCCTGGCGACCCAACAGAGAACCCGGTCATGTCTAAATAGTCATCGCGCTGCGAGATCGTGGGGTACTGATCTACGCTATCCGACGACGATTGCTCGATCGTTCTCGCCACAGCTGTGGCTACTTGAGCCGAAGTCATCGTCTGCAGAATCTGGACCGGAACCGTCTCTACGGTCGCAACGCTAATTCCACCACCGATCAACTGCAAGTCATCCTTCACCATGCGAGAGACATTAAGAGTGGCCAAATCACCTCGGAATGTTACGGTAAGAGATGAACCTGGAAGATTCCCCCCAACCACCAGAACATTGCCCGTCCTGACGTTGGAAAGCCGTTCAAGTGCAGCCTGCACATCAGCTGCGGATGCGTTCCAGGCGATCGGCAGAGTCCTCGCAGTCGTGCGGCCATCGTTGAATTCGAGAGTAAATGTTCCCCCTGTCGGAGTCCCCGTCGTCGAAATTCGTTGAACCTTATTGCCTGTTCCTTGAGCACCCTCGAATTGGATTTGGCTTCCTGATGCTAAAGCGACTGGAGATAGTCCAACTATCTGCAATCGATTGTCAACCACCGAAGCCGACGTCCGTGGAGTGATCTCCATGGTCATTCGATACAGCCCGGTCACACCAACGGAAGTACGTCCCTGCTCGACGTTCGGATTGTAGTTGTTGACTTCGGTGTTGGAGACTGCGACGTAGTATTCTCCTGGTGTGGGTACCGTAATATTCAGTTCAACATCCAACCCCAGGCTCTGGTTCGTTCGCGCGATCTCAACGCCAGCAGAATCGAAGACGCGAATCCGGGGATTGACCTGCGAACCGACAGCGCTCGAGGAAACCTGAACCCTGAGTGCCGAACCCGCTTCAAGATTGACTCGCAGCATATCAACATCGCGCCGCGGAGTTTCAGCATCCTCGCCGGAACCGGGAACGATATCGCCGATAGCTCCGTTTGCAATGACGCGAGTCCGGTTTGCTGCGACATTGTTTACTGGAGTCGCCGAGGCAATGATCTCGTTCCGATCGGACGACTCTGGGGACAACGTCAAGTTCAGTGTCTGGAATGAGTAGGTTGCTGCATTGATCGCCGCCAACGTGGCGGTCGCGACTTCAGACGGGGTGTCCGATGTTGTGAATCGAATGACATTTCCAACCGGCGCGGTCCCTGTGCCGTTCCAAAAGACAAAATCGGTCCCGGCAATGGTCATCGTCTCCAGGTTGCGAATCCCCGCACCTGATGGGAACACCATCGTCGGCCCCATGTCCAGTTCAAACGATCGACCATTGACCGTGAAGACCTGCCCATCTCTCAATCGAGATCCTGCGACCGTCCGGAGCTCCTGTCCGCGACCACCGAAACCGTTGTAACCTAGACCTCCCGCCGTGCTGAACTCGAATCGGAAGCGTACTTCTTGATTGCCAGCCAGTCCCGCGAGAGATACGCGAGCTTGCCGCCAAGCGATCGAGGGATTGTTCACGGCTTCCCCAAGGACTGTTCCATTGGGAATCGCCCCTGTCACATTGTCGACCAAACGCTCTACGGACGTCTCGCTGTCATTGTTGGTCGCGAGCTGGATCCAATTTCCGTTATCTCCTGCTGCATAGACTCGGAACGAGTCTGTCATGGCTTGCGTCAACGTTGACGCGCCCTGATCGCTGCTGAGGAAGTAATTGAAGTACAATGTCGGAACATCTGCCGCAGCAATCCCTGCGAGCGAAATCGGCTTGCTTTCCAAGACACCGATCGCTCCACCGGGGAAATTGTAGCTGTTGCGGAGAGGCGCACCTAGCGCTCGCGGCAATCCCAGCGGATCCAATGCGTCCTCCAGCAGAGCATTGTTGTGAAAATCCGCCCCTTCAAATCCGAAGTACCAACTCGTGCCACCTTCTATCGCGGCATTCCCTTCGATATCCGCATTCACTCCATGCCCCGCGTTGCTTTGGCGTCGCAAAGAAGGGTGCCACAAATTGAAGTCCAAGTTGGAGAACGCTACACCGTTGCCGCTTACACCTGTATCGACGAACGTTGCACCGTTTGCAAATACCGGCTGTAGGTATCCATCGGTATCGAATGCATAGATGCGACCACCCGCGGTCATGCCGAACAGTAAGTTACGGTACGCACCGCCAGCAACATTGGTCGGTCCCCGAACCAAACCTGCGAACGGAATTCCACTCAACTCATAGCTGGTCTCAACAAACGATCCGATGGCACCAGGCGTGTTGTTCAACAATTGCCCTCGTCCGACACGATACAAGCCTCCAACGTTCGAGACAGCGTACAGAGCATCGTTGACTCCAGCTATGCCGGTAACCGTCCCGTTCGGAGCGAGTACTCCGATCGGACGCGTCGAGCCCGATATAGCACCGATCGATGCTGGCCCTTGCAAATTCACCTCATTGTTTCGACCAGCGATCCCGCCAGCCCCCCCTTGAACCGCACTGATACCCGGCAACAGTTGCGAGCGGATCGCCTGCACCACGCGAGCAGCGATCGTCTCGGCTGTATCTTGAGCCAAGAAATTGATCGGAACCTGACCGGAAATTCCCCCATTCGCAGTCGTTTGACTTGCGACACCGCGATTGATCAACACAGCGAAGGAGCCGCTTGTGGCACCGCTGAAGTTCATGCGGTTTCCTTCGAAGCCAACTTGAATTCCGCCCGGCACCGCTTGACGCACCGCGCGAGCAAACTGCTCATTGTTCATCGATGCGTTGTAGAAGACCGTTCGCACACCTGGCGTGGTCACAGCAGTATTACCAGTCTCGATTTCGTAGATGACGCCGTCGATCTGGAATTGATCACCATCCATCAGTACTCGCGAGGGATTCGTTCCAAAGCTCAGGAGCAGTTCTGGACCTGAATTGAATTCAAAGACGCGCGAAACCGCTTGTCCATTCACGTTCGCGTTCATCGTGAAACGATCACCATCGTTGATCAATAAACGAGTCGTGCTACCTACCGATTGTGTGGCTTCCGTGAACGCCAAGCGAGTGATCGGAACGCCTTGCTGAGAATTCGTATCGATGAACCCGCGCTCGGTGACAATGGTACCAGCACCGAGGATCAAATCCGTCAAGTCATCTCGGTCTTGATTGAAGTCGCGATCTCGGCCAGGTGCACTGAGCCCTGCCCCTGTCGTCGGATCGAACCGATAAAGGATGTTATTGAAGTACCGAACGCCATTGTTTCCACCAGCGAACTGTGGCGTACTGTTACGATTAGCAACAAGGAATCCGAACTCAAGTTGGTTGAAACCGCTATCGTTCAGCGGCATTACCGTAGAAGCCTCGATCGTCATCGGAGTTGGGCTGTCCTCCAATTCCGAAGCACCGTCCAAGTCCTCCACGCCAAAGTCGATACCGCCGTTGACGACTCCCACACCCGTTCCGGGGTTGATCAAGATGTAACGGGATGTTTCCAAGTTGTCGACGGAGAAACCTCGGTAATCGCCGTTCGGCCGAATGAAGGTGTCTCGCATCTCGAAGTTGGCGATCCCCACCTCATTACCGATCTCTCCGGTGAATGAATTACCTAAGAGTGTTCGAGTATTGCCATCAGAGCTGGATTGGCTGATATAGAACGGAACATCGCCCAAGGTGTATTCGACACGCGACGAGAGATCCAAGAACTGCGAGAAAACGGGGGGAACGGTTGTCGAACGAGCATCGCCAACTCGATCCTCAACAAGCAGTCTCGTGCTCGAAACTGGCAGGATCCGTACGTTCGCATTACCGACGGCGGTATTGAGACGATTCGCTAGTACCGCAGGGACTTGAGTTCGATTGGTCAATGCCAAGAAATATCGCCCTTGAGGCAATTCCGATGGACCGAGGAACGGATCCAATGATCCCGTCGAACCCCGTCCGAGATCCGCATTGTTGGCGATGGTGATCGGTGCATGGCGATCATCGAGGATATTGCTGTTCTCACCCATTCGAACCAAGGTTCCGTTGGACGAGAAGAGATACATCGACATATCAGCGCGGCCGATGCCGTCTGCGTAATCGATATCGAAGATGGTAGAAAGATACTCGCGAAGCGGTGTCACCAAACTCGGATAATCGATGGTGAATGTAAACCAATCGATGTCGTTTGCACTGCTTAGCGATCCGGAGACTGAAATAGCCTTGCGATCTGTTTGAAGCAGATTGCCGAGTTCCTGAGCGGTCAGGAACGTGTTGTTTGGACCTGCCGTGTTGGTCGTTGCCGTGGGTAGATCACCCGCGATTTCCCCGCTTTCACCGACGAGCGGAGAATGCCTTGGAACGCCGTTGAGGCTCAAGCCGGTGGTCGCAAATCGAATGTCGGCGTACCCGACGTATGTTCCTGGAAACTCCTGGTCTTCGCCTAGACGCACTTGAAGCTGATAAGCGCCCCGCGATCGCCCTTGACCAACCGACGAAGGATCACTCAAAGCAGGCGTGGATACTGGCTGGCCCGGAAACTGGTTGCTGGAACGCACACGCACATGGTAGAGAGTTGCTTGATTCGCCAGGCCTGGCAACCTCACTCGGAAACCCGCATCCTTTACGTTGGTGCTGTAATCGTCCCGCGCATCCCCGCGTGAGCTTTGCGGTACAATTCCGAGCGGGCTCTTTCGCAACGGATTCACGCTGTTGCCACCGAGCGCTGAGAACAAAGGATTGGCGACTCGATCCACTTCCTCCGCGTAAGAATTGTCAGACAGAGCTAGAATACTTCCGTCAGCAGCAATGAGTTCCACAACCGTGTCTAGGCTTGCGTCGGTTCGATCGATATCCAACCAAACCTCGGTGCCGCCAAATGCCCTAAAGCTGTAGACATCCACATCGGAAGGTTTGCCGATCACCCCCTGCACCTGGAACCCAAGCCGCGTGTTTTCATCCCCGCTCTGTAGAGAACGCGCCAGTTGACCGAGATACTGCGCATTTTCAGGGGTGTCATTTACCGATGCACTCGTTGAACGAGGCAACTCCTTCTCGCTTGCGACCCCAACATTGCGATCGTTCGAATAGGTCTGCATTGACACTCCTTGCCAAGAACCGATCGGCACGGTCTCGTCGACGTTTTGGGGAATCAATTCCAAGAATGTCGTGATCGTCGAACTCGTTGCCGTCGGACTCACTTGCCAAGCGAGGGCGGTTGTCACGTCTGCTAGCCCGAATACTCGGCCGAGATTTGGATCGTTAAACGGAGGCAAATTGGTCTGATTGATATTGCCTTCGAGCGTGTAATTGGTGCCATTTCCTTCGATCGCATTGGCTAGATTACGAAATGAATCCGCTGCGAACCCGACATAGGATGCATTGACAAGTTCAGGGCCAGGTTCGAGGATCCCCCCTTGTGAGAAGCCAACTCGCTCAGGACCGTCGATCGTAAAGACGCGGAAATCGTTCTTGCCCGGCGTTCCGGTAATATACAAAAAGTCATCGCTGATGCGCTCGATATCTTCATCGAGGTAATTGATGAATCGTATGTTGCCCAGCGGTGCACTGCTTTCAAACGTCACTGTATTGAACAGTTTAGCAACGCCGTTTTTGAACTTCGATTCAACACGCCATCGGACCGTCTCGTTGTTGTTGCCAACAAAGTTACCTTCGCTGATCACGACGTCCGGCTGAATCAAAGTCGGCGGCGTCGTGATGTTGGTGCTTGCCAACGACACCGCACGTCCATCGCTTCCCACGTCGACGTAGTTGGTGAATGCGAAGATGACATTTTCATTCACAAGCTTGTTAATCACACCCTGAGCGGTAATACCTCCATCTCCAAATATGTTTACTTCCCCACCATTGAGAATTCGGGCAGAGAAAAAGCCAGGTCGGTTGACATCCACATCGTTGTCGATTAGCGTTCCGCGATTGTTTTCAGGACCAGTCGGAAGAACAATGTCCGCAATGTTATTGTCGGTCACTCGTCCATTATTGTCCGTGTCTGTGTTCGGCCTACCATCGATTCCAAACCCAGCTCCCACCGAATCGTCAGCGATGGATGTCAGGATCACTGGATAACCCGGTTGGCCAAGAATTTGGATACTTCCGCCAATCCGACTCTGAATGTCCAGTGGAGTTCCGGTCGCATTCAATCCTGCGAGATCGGTGGTACCACCGAACTTTACGACCAAACTCTGGTTGGTCGCACTCTTGAGTTGCAGACCACCATAGGTGTGATGATTGTCGGATGTAATGAGCGACTGCACGACATGCACCATGTCTTGGTCATCCCAAACGCTCTGCGACGTGAGGGTCTGTCCTCGAATGAGCATCCCGTTGATCGCGTTGTTCGAGACAGCGTTACCTCGAACGAGTGGCCCTTGATTTTCCAAGGCATCCGAGGGTGTGCCGAGCAAGCCGGTGGTCCGACCCAGATCGTTTACAAAATCTTGAGTCAGAGAATTTACATCGATATTAATCGCCGCGCCGGCGTTGGAAGCGATTCGGTTCCCGACCAAGATCGGCTGGGCGCCGCGAACGAATATCGCTGCTGCGGCATTCTTGCCTCGCCCATTTCTCGTATCCCCTGCTGCATTCTCGCCGCTTGCGTTTTGCTCAACAGTGGAACTCACCAACCGCAAATCCCCTTGATGGACTTCGATCGGATTGAATTGAGCAAATCCACCCTCGATACGATTGGTACCGCCGCCGAAAGATATCCTCGCTTGCTCGATCGATCCGGAACTGCCATGACCGATGAACACCCCGCCCCAATCTCCAGCTGCTGCGGCCGTTCGGCCTTGGTTGCCTGCGGTGTCGAATGTGCCACCGGCCCCATAACGCACATCGTTGATGCTCGTCATGATGATCGGACGCTCTGCAGTACCCTCTGCCATCAAGACGCCGCCATCGAGAACTTCAATGCGAGAACCGCGGTTCTTGATGATCGCACCTGGATCGATTGCAAGGCTTCCGTCCAAGCGTGGACGGATCTTCGAGGTCAACTCTGCAAGAACACCCCCTGTCACGGTGCCGTTGTCCACGAAACTTATAACAGATGAATTGATCTGAGCCACGAAGCGATACGGGCCAACCCCAGTGGTTGTACTCCGATAGATGCGTCGGCCGATATAAGGCAACGAACCGGCGATGGGTGGCAAATTGTTCAGATTGATCGAACTGCCATCGACGACTGTGAGCGAATCGGTCGGCAACGATGCCAAGCTCTCATTGCCGTTGGCATCCACGTAGACGATTTTGTAGTTGTACGTTCCAGCAGCTAAGCTGCCGCCCGCTGTTTGGCTGAGGACCACGATCGTGGAAGGAGGCGATGCGACATCCAGAATGCCTCCACCTGCGGTGCCTGCCACCACCAAATTTTCCCCCAGAACGTAAGGGATATCGACTTCGTTGAATCGAGCAGCAACGGTGACTGTTTCGAGGCTCTCAGCCGCGCCGGTACGTGTCTTCACGAACAAGCCATTGATGGTGTTGTTCACCACGCGATTGCCGCGAATATCCGGACCAATTCGCTCGTAATCGGGAATGAACCCGCCGCTAGATTGGGATCGCGAATCACGGAAATCATCTTCCTTGAAACTATTCGGAGTGGCACTCATCGCCGCATCGGCACTCCGGGTGATCAAGTTGCTCGCGACGGTCGGTCGGGAATCAATCATATGGATAGGTGTAATCACCTGAGATACACCATCGACCAAGACCTGCCCACCACCGAATCGAATATCGGAATGAACAACGGCATTGAGGAACAAGCCAGCTCGTTCTTTGTCCGTTCGTGTTTCATCGGAGCCGTCAATCCGATTTCGGAAATCAATCCCTCCCCAATCGCCGGGTGCGGCGGCGGGAGGAGTGCGATCCGGGTTGACTCCCACTCCGGTAGAGTCATGAAGCGACGTCAGAATAACCTTGCTGTCAGGAATCCCCAACAGTTGCAGCGAGCCGCCGCTTCGGTTGACGCTGACAGTCGAACTGCCAACACTGATCCGCGATCGCCCCATCTTGATGATCGCGCCAGCATCGATCATCACGTTTACGTTTCGAGGGACATCAAACGATGAACCGTCGGCCATGGGTTGACCGAAACGATTGAACCCGATTTCGTAAGCGCGATTTTGCGAATTACCGAGGATCCTGACTGCGATCACTCTCTTTCCAGTTGTATCCTGCGTCGCGAGGGTATTCGCCTGACTGAGTGCCTGACTAATGGTGCTGAACGGAGCAACCAGAGTTCCTGTCCCACCCGATGCTGCCGTTTTGTCGACCCAAAGAGTAATCGCGCTGGCCGGGTTGGCGGAGCGATCAGGGCGGGTCGGGACGAACCAGTAGTTGAATACCCCGCCAGGCCGGCCGTCACCATCGCCATCCAAGGCAGTAGGCAACCCCTTGGCATCCACCAACGTCGAGGCTGCAGGTGGTCGATAATCAATGCGAAGTTTGTACTTACCCTCAGAACGCCCCCCCAGTCCCGAATCGGCAATCGATGGGTCGTAGGAATTGTTCCCCTTGGCGCTGACGCCAATCGCGTATTCCCCACCGGTGACAAAATCGAGATCGATCCTCGGATCTTTGCTGAAGTAGTCATCGTTGGCCGACAGTTCAACCCAGCGTGGAGATGAAGAACTCCCTTCATTGCGGTACAGACGCAACGCAGCGTCCAACAGACTGGAGTCCGACTCGCGTTCCGCAGAAACCTGCAGGGAAAGCTTGCCACCGACATCGGGAACTGTGAACTTGTATAGGTCGATGTCACGGCTTTCCGGACGGAAAAGGTACTGACCGTGAATGATGTCAGCATTGCCGGGAAAGACATTTTCAACATTCGGATCGGTGACCGGGTTATTGTTTTGAATCGTCGACTGAGGCAACTCGTCCGCAGTACCCAGACCCAAAAGTACGCCGATACCTCTCATGAACGAGCGGAACAATTCCGTTCCGAAAAGATTGTCGCTTGCGCGATTGAAGTCCTGGCTGTCGATGATCACTGCCGATTGGCTTGAGTTCGACAACAGTGGACCGGCCGCAAACGTTCGAGGTCCAGGCTGATTAGGCTCCACAGGTGTCAATGCTGTTGCCGGATCGATTGCCTGCATGTCCCCGACAGCGATGGTGAAACCTTGGTTATCGCTCTCGACAAACCTCGCACCCAGGTAACGCTCGTACAGAGAGATAACTTGCCGCACCATCACCTTCTGTGTCTCAGTGATGGCATTCAACTGGACACTCTGGTTGGCAGTACCGAGCATGCTGGCAAAATTGTAGGTGATGGTTTCGATACCATCGCTATCCACACGAGTCACATGCTGCTGGTATCGGTTGTTGCGATTGCCGGTTTCGTTGTTCGCGCCGGGAAAGTCGAGTACATACGGAGTCGTGTTCTTGATTTCGGACGAAACCACAGCAGCTTTGGCGCCGGTGCCTGCAAGCCATCCTCCCCCCAGGTCAAACGCAGAATCGAATCGGTCTCCTGCATCAACGGTTGGGTTGATGCTCGCGACCGCAGTGTTCACCGCTCCATCGTCGTTTCCGATGCGCAGTCGCAACGTTGACAGCGGCACGACCCCGGCGTTTGGATTCGCCGGATTCACCAGTTCGTCGATATTTCGATCAAAGGACAATGCAACTCGATTGAGGCTGGCATCGTAGTTGACGGCAAGCGGCCGAATCGCGAAATCATCGCCACCGAAGACCGTGTCTGCGGTATGAACCAACTGATAATAAATCGGCTTGACCGCTTCAACAGCATTGAGCCGGTCACCATTGAAGTAAACATGGATCACATTGCGCAGCTGCTGACGGCTTGAGCCTGTCCCAACGACTGGTTGAGGCACCACTGCTTGAACGGTTGGCCCTAAATCCAGGTCAAATCGAACGCTACGAGATTGACCACCATTGAAGGCGGCACCTGTGATATCACGCAGCGCGAAGGGACCGCTGCCAAATATATCGATAACATACGAATCATCAGGGAGCGTCTCACCAAACCGAACGATCACTTCCCGTCGTGTATCTCCCAGCCCGATAAAAGCGGGTGTCACAAGCTGATCGTCGCCACCTACTAAGACCAAGGGAGAATAAGTCGTTGAATTGCCGCCGATGCGAGTCAACGAAGAACCGCTTACCAGCCGACCTACCACCAACGCACTGGCTTCGCGAGAACCATTGACCGCATCCAGAACCTCCTGAACCGTAGTCAACGCCCGAGGGTTGCTGTTGAGTTCCACTCGAATCGTCTGGCCATTGACAAGAACGTTGGGTGGACCGGGTACATCGAAACTTCGGGAAGTGAACTCAATGCGAACTCCGGTAGCTGTACTACCGGTATTGACCGTTATGAACTCCGCTTGAAGCGAAGCATCACCCGAATTGAAGTTGGTCGATGCACGAGCCGAATCCGCTCCGACTAAAAATAAAGAGCGGCCGACGGGGATCGTATCGGCAACGATTGCCGCTTCACTGCCTCGCAGTAAGCTGGTCACGACCAATGATGCTGCGGCTCCATCCTCGCGCATCGCTCGCACTAGATCCCCAGCGGTTGTCTTGAAGCCGGGGGCGATATTCACATCGATGGTGATGCGTTGACCTTGTACGGTAATGATTGGAAAGCTTGCTGGTTTCCCATTCAATCCAGTCGTTCGAGAAGATTGAACAAACCGAATCTCGGTGCCATTGCCCTGTTGTCCTGGGAGAGAAGCGCTAAAGTCGACGACCGCTGCAGCATTGGTTCCTAAATCGGTTGTGATGTAAGCAGTGCTCAGTGCGCCATCAAGTCCTGCTCGCTTGATCTGAATGCCGTTGAGTGTTCGCGCATCGATTTCTGCCCCATCGCCGAAGCGAAGGACCATTTCCCGCGGACTCACGTTCAGAACTGTTGGCGCTGAGGTAGCCCCAAGGGCGAGAACGGACCCCTCATTGGGCTGGACACCGATCAACTCGAGCCCAGTCGTCATCAAATTCCGGACTTCCAGAGATTCCAGCATCGATCGCCGCAACTGCTTTATCTTGCGGGTCTTAGAGCGATCCTTGCGAATGCGATTGCCGGAGGAAGAACCACTCCCGAAACCA
>Ga0169931_10006579_pt1 | contig 17465 bp, 10 predicted proteins | sample Kivu_15m_20L_FD_129675 | JGI IMG/M metagenome (GOLD analysis project Ga0169931, IMG submission 129675) | Freshwater microbial communities from Lake Kivu, Western Province, Rwanda to study Microbial Dark Matter (Phase II) - Kivu_15m_20L... | ecosystem: Environmental > Aquatic > Freshwater > Lake...
CGGCGGATCAGCGAACGCTGGCGGTTGGAATCGGGCAACCGCTGGAGAAAAGCGCTGCGGCGGGCGAGCCAGGGGCGGGCAAAAAACCGATCCAGTTGACGCGACAGCCAAAGCGCGCGGTAACGGTCGTAACCGGCGAAGAGCTCATCCCCTCCGTCCCCGGAGAGCGCCACGGTGACATGCTGTCGAGTCAGTTGGCAGAGGTACCATGTGGGGACGGCGCTGGAGTCCCCAAAGGGTTCATCGAAGTGCCAGACAAGGGAATCGAGAATCGAGACCGCATCGGGGGTGACTTCGAACTCATGGTGCTCGGTCCCGAGAAAAGCAGCCACCTCGCGGGCGTAAGGGGTCTCGTCAAAATCCTTGATCGGGAATCCGATGCTGAAGGTCTTGATCGGTTCGCCCCCTGGTGTCTGCCGCCGATCGGACTGGGCAAGCGCGGTGATCAGCGATGAATCAATCCCGCCGGAGAGAAAAGTTCCCAGCGGAACATCGGCCTGCAAGCGGAGCTTGACCGCATCGGCGAGGAGTTCGCGGAGCTGATCGACGGCGGCGGTGGTGCTGATCTGCGAGTTCTCCTGTGCCCAGGAGAATTTCCAGTAGTCTTCGATCTGCAGGGTATCTTCGTGAAAGATGGCATAATGCCCAGGGGGGAGTTTGGCGATCCCGTGATAAATCGTTTGGGGATGGGGGATATACTGGTAGGTGAGGAATTGATCGACCGCGGTGTGGCTGACCTGCCGCGGGAGGTCGTCGAGTTGGGCGAGCGCTTTGAGCTCGCTGGCGAAGGCGAGACGACCTGGCTGATGGGCATAGAAGAGCGGTTTTTTGCCGAGACGATCTCGCGCTAGAACGAGACGCCGCCGCTCCTGGTCCCAGATCGCGATCGCAAACATTCCATTGAGATGCGAGAAGGCATCGACGCCGAGGTCTTCGTAGAGATGGAGGATCGTCTCGCCATCACCGCTGGTTTTGAACTGATGGCCGTTTCCTTCGAGCCGCTGGCGGAGCTGGCGATAGTTGTAGATTTCGCCATTAAAAACCATCCAGACGCGGCCATTCTCGTTGCTCATCGGTTGCTGGGCGCCGGCCAGATCGAGAATGCTCAGACGCCGAAATCCGAGCGCGATCCCGGGCACCTCCCCAGCCGCATCGCGGTGGATCGCGACGCAGTGGGAACCTTCATCATCAGGACCACGATGGCGGAGGGAGTCGGTCATTCGCCGCAGCGTGGCGGCCGGCAGGGCTCGCGAGGGTTGGGTCCAGAGGGCACCAGTGATTCCGCACATCGCCACACGATCCAGGGATGGGGTTAAGAGCCTCTCCGAAAAGGGGTCTGACCCTTTGGAGGCAAGTTGATTTCATTGGTTTTTGGGCCTTGCCGGAGAGGGTCAGACCCCTTTTCGGATAGGCCCTCAGAGCGATGTTCGTCGATTTCGCCGCGAGTCGCTTCCAGATCGTAAATCAGTTCGCTCATCGTTTGATATCGCTCGCCTGGATGTTTTCGTATCGCCCGCATCGTAATCGATTCCAGGAGCGTGGGGATATAGCGTTCAGGGCTTCGCTGGCTGGGCAGTGGCGGATCGTAGGTGAGGATTTTGGCGAACGTTTCGTCGATCGTCGCGCCGCGAAAAGGTTCACGGATGGCGAGCATTTCGTAGAGGACCACGCCGATGCTGAAAATGTCGGTCCGCTCGTCAATTGTCCGTTTTCCCTCGACTTGTTCTGGGGACATGTAGAGGGGTGTCCCTGGGCGCTGGCCGCCATGGGTGAGGGTCCGGAGCTGGTCGGTCGCTTCTCCGGGGGCTGACGAAGGGGGGCTCTGACGCTCGGGCTCGTTATGTTCGGCATGCCCCCAGACTTTGGCGACTCCCCAATCGAGCAGGATCACTTCGCCAAAATTTCCAACCCAAATATTTTCCGGCTTGATATCGCGGTGGATCACGCCGCGGGCATGGGCATAGCGGAGGGCTTGACCGGCGGCGATGACGATGTCGAGCCGTCGCAGGACCGGAAAGGCCTCGATTGCCCGCTGGTCATTGCGAGCAATCCGTTTGAGGATCTCAAAAAAATTCTCTCCGGAGACCCGCTTCATCGTGAAATAAAGTCCCTCGTTGGGATCGTCACCGATCTCGTAGACGGGGACAGTGTTGGGGTGTTGCAGCTGGGCGGTGACGCGTGCCTCGCGGAGGAATCGCCGCCGCTCGGTCATGTCGAGCATGAATTCCGGGAGGAGCGTTTTGACGGCAATCGTGCGGCCGATGATTGGATCCCAGCACGACCGGAGCTGTGCCGTGGCTCCACGCGACATGGGGCGAAAATTCTGATACTTGCCCAGCCCGCGCGGAGGGTCCTTGGGAAGGTCCGGATCGGTCGAGGAGAGGATGATCTCGTGAGTACCGAAAGGGCTGGGGGGCATCCGCGAACCTTCCACAAGGGAGAGCGGGAGGGGACTGCATCATGAAGAGGACCGGAACAACGACAGCGCGGATTGAAAGTGTACCAAAGAAAAAAAGCCTGGTCACCCGCAGGGGGACGACCAGGCTTGGGATCGACGGGAATCAAAGCACGCAAAAGCGGTTAGACAGCGACAGCGATCTTCGCGCCTTTGACCGTCGCGATGATCGCCGAGGCGACCATGTAGGGATCGGCGTTTGAGGCAGGACGACGATCTTCGAGCCATCCCTTCCAGCCATTTTCTACGGTGGCAATTGGAATCCGAATCGATGCCCCACGGTCCGAGACGCCGTAGCTGAACTTGTCGATCGATTGCGTTTCGTGCAAACCGGTCAGCCGCTGCGCATTATCAGCGCCATAGACATCGATATGCTCCTTGATCCGCGGCTGGAACGCCTGGCAGACCGCTTCGTAGACCGCGCGGCTTCCGCATGTCCGCAGGACCGAATTGCTGAAATTCGCATGCATCCCACTTCCGTTCCAGTCCCCCTTGACCGGCTTGCAGTGCCAGTTGATCGACAGCCCATGCGCCTCTGCAACCCGCTCGATCAAATACCGTGCTACCCAGACCTGGTCGCCAGCATTCCGCGCACCCTTGGCGAAGACCTGGAATTCCCACTGGCCCATGAGGACTTCGGCGTTGATCCCTTCGATGTTGATCCCCGCTTCCAAACAGAGCTCCAAATGCTCTTCGACGATCTCTCGCCCCACGGCCTTGCCCGCCCCAACCGAACAGTAATAAGGACCTTGCGGCGCGGGATATCCTTCTGCCGGGAAACCGATCGGCTTGCCCGTTTCCGGATTCCAAATCGTGTATTCCTGCTCGAAGCCGAACCAAAAATCTTCATCTTCATCCTGAATCGTCGCGCGGCCGTTGGTGCGATGGGGAGTCCCATCGGCATTGAGCACTTCGCACATCACCAGGAAGCCGACGCCCGAGCGACCAGGATCGGGAAAACAGGCGACCGGCTTGAGCAAGCAATCGCTCGAACCCCCAGGAGCCTGTTGGGTGCTCGAACCATCGAAGGACCACATCGGGGCATCTTCGACCTTGCCACTAAAATCCTTCACAATCTTCGTCTTGCTGCGCAGGCTTTGCGTCGGCTGATAACCGTCCAGCCATAGGTATTCGAGCTTGCACTTGGTCATGATTCAATCTTCCCCCAATGGATCCTTGCGGTAAGAAACGGGAACAGAGTTCGAAGTGACGTGGAGGGGCGCCCGCCTGACGCTTCTTCACGGAGGCTTGGGTCGAGAGGGGACGGCAGCACCCCGCACAAAAGAGGGGTGTCTCGTGCTGGTGACACCTACCGACTCACCTCTTGAACTTAACGAATTTTCAACCCGCGGAAAGTCCAACCCTTAATTTCCTCCACCCCCACAATCCCCCTTCAAAAGCTTGTCAGCTGGACGCTCCAGATGGCAGATCGGGCTGTCGCGGTAGCCAATCCGCACAGCGATCGCCTCGAGATCTTCCCCCGCCTCCAGCTCGATCGCCGAGGTATAGATTTTCCATGGCGACCATTCTTCCGATAGACGCCTGCGAAAGGCAATTGTCGCTCCATTGGTCGGGCAGATTAGGGTCACGACGTCCCCTCGGCGAAGGATCCGCGGAGGCTCGGTTTGTGGGATTGGGAGGGGGAGTGCGGCAGTCACCACCGAGGAGCGTTCCCCCGGCGGGGGCGATGGCGCGGGCGCTGGTGGTGGAATGGCTGCGGGTAAAAACATTTCGGCCATCATCAACGGTTCGGGAATCATCCCCAGGTCGCCGATCTGTTCCTGCCACTGTTCGGTCGCCTGGCGCATTCGCGCAAGCCGCGAGGCGTACTGCGGCTCGTCGGCCAGATTCACGATTTCCCATCGATCGCGGTCGGTGTCGTACAGTTCCTCGATCGGTTTGTGAGGGGCGAGGAAGGGGGCTTGGGCGGCGGACAGTTTCACTTGCAACTGCCGCGCGTCGGCGGCCAGCTGGCGGAGGTCCTGCATGACCGGCATTTGGTCCATGTATTCCAGTGGCTGGAGATACGGTTTTTCACTCTGGTAATTACGGATGTATTTCCAGCGCCGATCGCGTGCGCCGCGCTGCAGGTCATACGCTTCATCCATCCGGTCGCGGAAGAAGAACAGGTAGTCGGGTTCGGTTTGGGTCTGTTCTCCGAGGAGTACCCGTCCGGCGAGCTGGGGTGGGATGGGGATTCCCGCCAGCGCCATCATCGTTGGGGGGAGGTCGAGGAGGCTGGTCAGTTGCTCGTTGATCGAGCCTGGGGGGATGCGTCCAGGCCAGCGAAGGATCATCGGGATTTGCGTTCCGGTGTCATAGAGCCAGCGTTTTCCACGGGGGAGCCCCATCCCATGATCGCTCCAAAAGACGACGATCGTTGAATCCTCGAGTCCATCCGCCGCGAGCCGGTCAAGGATCCGCCCCACCTCAAGGTCCATAAGAGTGATATTGTCACGATACCAGGCCCAGTTCCGCAGCGCATTTTCGCTACTGGGAAAATACGGGGGGATCGATGCCGCGGCCCGCTGCGGGTCGGTCAGCCGCGCGGTGCCCAGCGCGGCTTCGACCGCAGCTCGGGCCTGCGTCGATTGACGGATCTGGCTCTCGTGGGTCATCGTCAGATTGATCACGGCGAAGAAGGGGGTTTCGGGTGTCGGGCGCTCGCGCCAATCTTGATGCCCCTGGCCATTGCGATCCCAAGTCGTCAGTGGAGGATCGAACTGGTAATCGGTCTTGCTCCGGTTGGTGCAGAAGTAGCCTTGGATGCGGAAGAATTCGGGAAAGCAGCGGACGTCGTCCGGCGGGGCGATCCGCGTTCGCATGTGCTGGCTGCCAATTTGTGGCGCGGGGCGGCCGGTGATCAGGCTGCTGCGAACGACCGCGCAGACCGCAGCCGGAGTGAACGCGCGGGTCCAGCGCATCCCTTGGCTGGCGAGTCGGTCGAGGTTCGGGGTGATGGCCTCGCCGTCCCCATAGCAGCCGAGGTTTGGCGAGAGATCTTCGCAGCTGATCCAGAGGATGTTGGGTCGCGGGGGAGTGGCCGCGGTGTCTGGCGGCGGGCCAGCGACCGCGGGCTCTGCTTCGGCACGGGCCGCGGCGTCTGCCGTGGAAGGGGTTCGGGCATCGAGCGCCCTTGGGGTCAGGGGGCCGACCTCCGAATCGCGATCCGCGGCGGTCCACTGAGGATCCATTTTCTGCAGCGCATGCCGTGCCGCGCGGTCGACGTGATACACTCCGGCGGGCTTCGATTCCGTTTGCTTCGCGACCGCTTCGAGCGCGGGAACGGCGGAGGCTGCGGCGGGTCCGAGCATCCCGAGCAGCTCCGCAGCGCTCAGGGCGAGGGCTGGTTGTGGAGACTGCACTGCGGCGACCAGCGGGTCCAAGTGCCGCGGTAGAGAATCGCGCGAGGGGTCTGCGGTGCCAGCGGCGGCCGCACCCATCGCCAGCGCGAAAGAGGCGGCCATGGCGACAGCGGGAGGCTCGCCGGGGCTGGCAGAGAGTTCCTCAAGCCGTCGCTCGGCACCCGGGAGCTTCGTCAGCGACAATCGCCCCAGGTCGATGGCTGCCAAATAACGAATCGCAGGATCGGAGGCATCGAGCGCGAGGACGAGGGCTGGACCTGCCGCCCGACCAAACGCTCCCAAGGACCGGACCGCGCGGAGTCGCCGTGGGCGATTCTCGGACTGGAGCTCCGCGGCGTACTGGGAGAGCGTTCGGCCCGCGACGGTCTCCGGTGCGTCATCGGCTTCCGAGGCGGCGGACGCGCGAGCCGGAAAAGAGAGACTCGCGACGAGGCTTGCGATCAGCCAAGCGCGCGAGAGCTTCGGCGGCCATCCCGAGACAGTGGCGGCGGGTTGGTCATGCATCGCAGGAGCCTCCAGCAATTCGAAACTTCAGAGCACAGGGTTGGGGAGCGCGCGAAAGTGTTTCGAAGGTGATTCAATCGCGAGGAGCTGATTCTACACCGCGGCGGGTCGAGATCACACGAGCTGCTCCACTTCCTTGGCAAAACCTCAGGGACGACTACCGAACATGAAAGGGCGATGTATCCAACGTCCAAGGATCACGCCCTTCGAAGATTCCCCTCGCAACTCGCAACTGATAACTGGCAACTCGCTAAATCCCGCTTCCTTGTAATCGCGAGATTTCAGCGGCGACGGCCGAGGGGAGGTCGGGGAGCTGGCGAAGTTCCTCGGCCAAGCGAAGAAAGACGGCGTCTTTGGTGCGATCCTGCGAGTGGAGGGCCGAGAGTTTGATCAGTCCAAGGCCGGTGGCAAGATTCGGCGGGTAACGCTCGCGGATCTTTTGCCACAGCGTCCCTGTCTCATCCGGCTGGAGCAGGAATGAAGAGATCAGTGCTGGATCATCGCTCAGATTGAGGCGCTCGCGGTCGATGAGGTCGACCAGGGTGATCGCGGCGCTGAGTCCGAACTGGTGGAGCTCCTCGCTCCACTGGTCGCTTTCGGGGACCAGGATGCGTGCGGCGCGGTAGAGGATCAGGGTCAGAGGCTCGATGAAAAACTCTTTGAACGCGGTGGTCCGCAGGATCATGCCTTCGCGCCACTGCTGGGCACGTTGCGGATGATCGAAGGTGCTCTGCAAGACCCACGGTACGAGCGGACCGATGGGGCGAAAGAGGGAAGCGAGATTGAACAGTTCATCGCCACGGGCGCGATTGCTGTTCAGGTCGGCGAGCGTGTTTTCCATCAGGTCGACGCTCCGCGATCCCCCGGTCAAGGAATGGAGCAGGAATTCGAACGTCGTCGCGCGGGAGTAATTCACTTCGTGGTGACCGGGGAGGCCCAGATCGAGGCGATCCCGTTCCCAGTGAGGCCAATTTTTTCTCAGACCTCGTTCCCACAACTCCTGGGCGCGCGGCGGATTGCCGAGGGTTTTTTGCACCAGTCCGGCAACGGCACAGAGTTCCGCGAAGGCGCCATGGGGGATTCCGCTGGAATCGCTGCCGAGGATCTCCAGCGCCCGGTCGAGTGTCTGGCCGGCTGTCGTCCAATCGCCGCGGGCGATCTGAATTCGGGCGCGGTCGGTCAGCAGCGGCGTCCAGGGCGAAGGGAGCTGGCCATCGACCATGACTTGTCGCTCGCGTTCGTCGATCAATCGTTCCGCCTCGGCAAGCTCCTGGGTGCTCAGATACAGCCATGCTAGATCGGAGACCAGGGTCGCCGTTTCGCGGGTCTTTTCCGGCGCTGCGGTGGTGGGATCGGCATCGCTTTCTTGGATCAGCCGGATGAGGATCTGGGCCGCCTCCGTGCTGCTCCCTTCGGCGCGGAGGGCATCGGCCAGCTTCCATCGTGTCGCGCGGCGGCGCTGTGGGGAGATCTCTGCGAGGGCTTCTTCGAGCTTGGCGGCGAAGCGTAACTGGATCACATCTCCCTGGCCCGCGATTGCCAGCCGCCACCGGGCGCCATCGCGCCGCGCGTGAGTGATCACTTGGTCGGCAAGCTGGTGCGGGAGGATCGGGAGGTAGGTTCCCAGCGAGCTCTGGTAATCGGTGATCAACCGCGTCAGCAGCTGATGCTTTTGATCGTGCTGATTGCGTTCTTGATAGACGAGGAACAGTTCGAGTCCGGCGAGCATGTGCCACGGAACATCGGCGGAGGCGATGGCGGGGATCGACGCAAAGAGGGCTTCGAGCGTCTTGACTGCGGCAGTTTCATCCTGCAGAGCCCGCTGGCAGAGAGCTGCTTTGTAACGTCCCTCTTGGCTCGTCACCTGCGCATAACGACTCGCCGCCTCGAGGTAGCGGCCGGCGAGATAGTCAGCGTCGGCTTGATCGATCAGGGTCGGCTGTTGCGGGAGGGGTTTGGCATCGAGCCGCACCCCGCGGACCTCCAGCGGCGTATCGGCCGATAGCGTCGCGGTGCATGCCGGAGTGCTGATTGAGAACAAATCGGTACAGTGGAGGAGGGTTTCATTGAGCGACACGCGGATCTGCCTGGCATCGATTTCGGCGCTGATTTTCCAGGAAGCAGTCGCCGGAGGATCGATCGGTGCGAGGCGAATGATCTGCGCTCCGCGGCGGATCTGCATTTGCAGCGGCTGTCCATTTGCTGCGGCGCTGGCCAGCGAGGTTTGCGGGGGACTCTCCTTCGGCAGCGTCAGCTCGAACGAGTACCCATGGGTCTGCAGAGCGTCCTGCGGTGTCTCCAGCAGCGACCAGCGGAGCGAGCGGCATGCGGGAGCGTCGGCGGGGTCAAAGCTGAAGGCGAGTCTGGCGGCGTGGATCGGGGGAGAGGGCGGCGGAACGGTGTTTGGGGAGGGTGGGATTGCACCGGTCAAAGCCGCCGAGGAGATCTCCCACTGCTGCGGGAGGATTGTCCGCTCGTCGCGGTTGACAACGACCACCCAGTCCCGCTGTCGCGCTGCGAGACTTCGCTGCAAATCGTCGCGGACCTTGGCCAGTTCCCGCGATCCATCCGGACCGATCTGCTGCTGGAGGTACTGCAGGTCGAGACGGCAGCCAGCGAGCACGTCGGCGGTGGCGTTGGGGCTCGCGAGCCGCAGTTTGCTTCCGAGGGCGAGGGTCGCCAGGAGGGAGTCCCGTTTGCCCTGCGCTTTACGTGGGTCCAGCTGCTGGAGGGGCAGAAGCGAACTTTCCAGAGTCGCGAGAACCGCGCGCGAAAAGGTCTCGGGGCTTTGCTGCAGGGGGATGTACTGGGCTTCGAATTCCTTTTCCGCTTCGGCAATCAATCGACCACGACGCTCGGTGGCCGCTAATTTTTGCGCGCTCCGCCAGCCGTACAGCGCGCTGGCGAGGGTCAGGGAGAGGCCCGCCGCGAGCGCAATCACGGCGGCGCTAGCCAGTTTATGGCGGCGGATCGTCTTCGAGATGATGTACGGGAACGACGGCGGGCGGGCGGCGACCGGTTGATCGGCCAGAAAACGACGCACATCTTCAGCGAAACTTGCCGCCGTCGGGTACCGGCGGCCGCGATCGTTTTCCAGCGCCTTCATCGTGATCCAGTCAAGATCGCCAATCAGCACGCTCCGCAATCGCCGCGCATTCCAGTCCCCGCCGAGCGTATGTTCGCTCGCGCTGAAATGTTCCTCGGAGATCCGGCTGCTCGGTTTCAGCGGCGCATGCGAACGAACCAGTTCCAGAACTTTCAGCAGCGCTCGCCCACGGAGCGATTGGCCATCCAGGGGTGTTGTTCCGGTGAGCAGTTCGTAGAGGATCACGCCGAGGGCATAGATGTCGGTCCGCGTATCGATGTCGACTTCGCCGAGCCCCGCCTGCTCGGGGCTCATGTATTTTATGGTTCCCAGCACCTGCCCCCATTCGGTAAAGCGGGACTCGTCGCTGAGCCGCGATGTCGCATCGAGTGCTTTGGCGAGCCCGAAATCGATGATCTTGGGCTGCGGCTGACCATCGATCAGAGTGACAAGAATGTTGGAGGGCTTGAGATCGCGATGGATGATCCCTTTCTGATGCGCATGCTGGACACCGTCGCACACTTGGGTGAAGAGTTCGAGCCTCCGCTGCAGGTTCAGCGATTGACGGTTGCAGTAATCGGTCAGCGGGATTCCATCGACCAGTTCCATCGCAAAATAGGGGCGACCATCGGCGGTGTCGCCAGCGTCCAGGATCTTCGCAATCGCCGGATGGTCCATCATCGCTAGCGCTTGACGTTCCCCCTCGAAACGCCGGATCACTTGCCGCGAATTGATCCCCGATTTGATCAACTTCAGGGCCACGAAGCGGTGGAACGGCGAGCGCTGCTGGGCGCGATAGACCACCCCCATGCCCCCTTCTCCTAATTTTTCAAGGAGTTGGTAAGGGCCGATTTGGAGGGGACTCCGTTTGTCGCGATCACCCTCGTTCACATTCCGATCAACCGGCGCCCCCTCGATCGGGGCCCTATCGATCGGGGCGGGCTGGAGTGTCTTTAAGGTGTTGTCGTCCGGATCGCCGCCGGCTCCGCGGGTTGGGGAATCCTCGGGGGGGCGAGTCGCGTCGCCCGCATCATCATCGTCATCATCATCGTCGCGCGCTGGTGGAGGGGGATTTGTCACAGTGTTTCAATCGTCAATCGGAGAAGACCGCCGAAGTCATAGCCCACACGAGATCTTTGCCCACACGAGGCGCAGATCACCCCGCGAGAATCGCACCGCTCGATCCGTGCTCCGTTTCGCGAGTGAGCCTCGAGAGCTCCATGGAAATTCACACCCCGGCGGCGACACGCTGGTCGCTGAATTTTTTTGTTTTCCGTCGAATTTGCGCAAACTGTGCCTGAGAGCGTACAGCCGTCAAGTCTCGACACTCCGTCGCGAACGTGGGCCGAGGCGACCGAACATCCGGTCGAGTTCCTCGCGGCTGAAGAAAAGGGCGGTGGGTCGGCCATGGGGGCAGTGATGGGTATCATGATACAGCTCCCGTTGCTCCAGCAGGGAAGTGATCTCTTCGGCGGTCAACCGATCCCCTGCTTTGATGGCCGCCTTGCAGGCGATCGTATGGAGGAGGTGATCGAGGAGGTCGCGGACATCGGGGTCTTTCCCGGCAGCGATTAGCGATTCGAGCGCCTGCCGGAGCATTTCCGCGGGTTTGAGATTGGCGAGCATCGCTGGGTAGCTGCGGATGAGGAGGCTGTCTCCACCGAATGCCTCGATCTCGATCCCGACCTTGGCCAGCAGCGACTGGGATTCAAGTGCCACGGCGCGTTCGCTGGGGAGGAGGGAGACCGGCTCCGGGACCAGCAACCGCTGTGTCTCGAGCGCGCCGCCCAGGACCTTTTCACGAATCCGTTCGTAGAGAATTCGCTCGTGCAGCGCGTGCTGGTCGACGACCACCATCCCCCGCTGGTCCTGGGTCACAAGATAGCGATCGTGGATCTGGTATCCGGCGTGCGAATGGGCAGGGGGAAGGGCGGGGTGCGGATCGTCGCTCCTGAATCCCGAGGCTGCGTCGCCCGCCGGGACTGGATCGAGCTGCGGATTCAAGAGCTGTGGATTCAAGAGCGCAAGGTTCGGATCCGAAGTCTGAGATTGCGGGGGGACGAGGATCGGGGTTGAGGACGGCGCGTGAGAAGACGTGGGGGGCTCGAGGCGGCGTGGTGCGGCTGGGTCGCCGAAGGGTCGAAACTCCGGAGTTCGTCCTTCGCCGCGAGCCCACTGGATGACGCTCTGCCGCTGTGCCCGTTCGATCGCTGGGGACATCCCCAGTTGGCTCGCGGCATCATCGAACGGCTGGCCCGGATCGCCAGCGCTCTGTCGGGACGCAGCGCTCTGCCGGGACTCAGTGGGCTGCGAACCGGCGGTGGCGGGAAAGTCGGCTGGGGTGGAGGCAGCCGGAGGTCCCACGCGCATCGTCAGATCGGTGGTCAGAAACTGATGCCGAAGCGTTTGCAGAATCCGTGCGTAGATGCGACTGCTGTCGGCAAATCGGACTTCGAGCTTCGTCGGGTGGACATTGACGTCGACCAGTTCCGGGGGCATTTGCAGCCGGAGAAAGCAGACCGGATGCCGGCCGGTCATGAGGAGTCCACGGTACGCTTCGGTCAGGGCATGCTGCAGCGCGCGATCGCGGATATGACGACCATTGAGAAACAGGTACTGCATCCGCGAGTGCCCGCGATTGACGGCTGGATCGCAGACATAACCTTCGATGCGGACCTGACCATCGTCGCTCTGAACCGGGATCAGCGATTCCCCGACCTCGCCCCCAAAAAACGCGCGGACGCGGTCCGCCCAGTGGGTTGTCGGAGGGACATCGGAGAGGATTCGGCCGCCGCTCTGCAGCGTCATCTGGACCGCCGGGTAGGCAAGCGCCAGCCGCGTGAAGGCTTCGACGATATGCCCCATTTCCGTTTGCGGCGTGCGGAGAAATTTCCGCCGCACCGGAGTGTTGTAAAACAGGTTTCGGATCTCCATCACCGTCCCGACCGGACAGCCGCAGGGAACTGGTCCTTCGAGCTGTCCTCCGCGGACTTCGATTTCCGCACCACTTTCGCTGGCGGAGGTCCGGCTGCGGATTCGCAGGTGGCTGACCGACCCAATCGACGCCAGGGCTTCGCCGCGGAACCCCAGCGTTTGCACGCGATAAAGCGTTTCCTCTTCGGGAAGCTTGCTCGTGGCGTGGCTGGCAATGGCCAGGGGAAGCTGTGCGGGGGACATCCCACAGCCATCGTCGCTGATGCGAATCAGCTCAAGCCCCCCCTGATCGATCGTCACATCGATCCGCCGCGCACCGGCATCGATGCTGTTTTCAAGAAGCTCCTTGACCACCGAGGCAGGGCGCTCGATGACCTCGCCAGCAGCGATTTTATTGATCAAGTTTGGGGGCAGAATGCGAATTTCAGGCATCGCCAGAGTTTACGACTCATGGCGATGCGAGAAAAGGGTTTGCGGGGGGTTCCCCACTTTAAATGACCACGCGTCCAAACGGCGTGATCACGACTTCAAGGCAGTAACCGCATGAGGGCCACTTGTAGGTCAGCACCTTGCGGCCGAGAAAACCACGCTTCCAGCCAACGAGGCATGGTTTTTCGTAGGCACATTCGGCCGGGACGCAAACACGAAACATTCCGCTTTTCCCCGTACATGGATCGACAACGCAGAGGTCGATCGCAACGGGGGGCGGGGCCGGGACACAGCACTCGACAACGACGCCGCAAGGCGATCCAGCCAGCGAAGTGGAGGGTGCAGAGGCCAGCGATGCAACGGCAATCGAGACTGCGAACAAGACATTTCGAACCATAATCAACCTCTTCCTTTCATCGAGTTGTCAATTCAAGCTGCCTACCAGAAAGACGCTTGTCAGGGGTCCTGACTCCCCTCAGATTAAAAGATTCTCAGCGCGGCGAACAGCAGACAAAAATAATTTTGAAATTCGCCGGCAAAAGAAGGTCGCGGCAGTCAAGTCGCTCAGCAGGAATCCTTCGCAGCGCTGCCCAGGGCGGCCCGCTCGAGGCGGTCCATGAGTCCTCGTCCCAGCCCCGTTTTCGGGACGCGCTGGCAGTAAATCGTCCGAAACCCTCGCTGCTCCCCTTCGCGAAAGGCCGCGAAGAGGGCGTGCGCATAGCTGGCAATGTCGCTGTAGCAGCAGTGCATGCCCCACTCTGCGGGTTTTCCGTGCGGCGTGATCCCCAGATACATCGCCAGTGGCGAGGGGGTGAGCGGGTGGGGATCATCGACCAGTTCCACGCGGACGCTGGGGGCGTAATGGCGATGTCGCATCCCGGGGCTCGGAAGATGCTCCAGCGGCGACTGCTCGGCCGCCCCTGCGGCAGTGCAAGTCGCTGCGGCCGCCCCTGCGGCAGTGGCGGGAACGATCCCGGGGAGGACCTCGCACAGCTGTTCGAGCGTGATTCCTCCGGGTCGCAGGAGGCGTGGGGGACTGCTGCAGCAATCGACCACGGTCGATTCGATTCCAATCGCACAAGGAGGGCCGACCAGGACGGCATCGATCTTCCCGTGGAGCTCTTCGAGCACCGCTTGCCAGGTCGTCGGACTTGGGCGTCCGGAGCGATTGGCCGAAGGGGCCACGAGGGGCACGCCGACGATCCGGAGCACCTCTTGGAACAGCGGAGCGGCGGGTATCCGCACGGCCACCGTCGGGAGGCCTGCCGTGATTCGGTCTGAAACCTCGGGGCGTCGCGGGAGGGTGACGGTCAGGGGGCCGGGGGCAAAGTGGGAGAGCAACGTGGCAGCGGCGGGGGGAATGCGGAGGGCAATCGGATCGAGGTCGCGGAGCTGGGCGAGGTGAACGATGAGCGGGTTGTCGCTGGGGCGCCCCTTGGCAGCAAAAATCCGCTCGATCCCCACCGCGCGATCCCACCGCGCCGCCAAACCATAGACGGTTTCGGTCGGCAGCGCAACGATCCCTCCCTGGGCAAGGATCGCTGCAGCGCGAGCCGGGTCGGTTGTTGTTTCAGTCATCGCCGCGCGCCTTCACGGAGGTCGGTACGAGTGCAGCCGATGAAGCCGCGGGGGATGGAGATGGGGATGGGGTCACTCGATCCGCCAGGAGGATCGGCAGGAGCGTCAAATTGGCGGTTGTCCCCGCGGCAAGCGCAGCGGTCACGAGAAGTCCAAAAGTAATCGTGGGGACAAAGGGGCTGGTGGCCAGGAGGCTGAAACCAAGGGACAGGGCGAGAGTCGCAATCAAGACCGGGAGTCCGGTGCGGCGCTGGGCGTGGAGGACCGCCCGTCGCGGATCTGCATGGCGTCGCATCGCTCGCTGGTAGCTACTGAGAAAGTGGATCGAGCCATCGATGGTCAGCCCCAGCGAAACGGCGGCAATCATCGCCGCACCGATGTTCAAACGGACTCCCACCAACCCCAAGAGGCCAACGACGGAGACGACCGGAAAGATGTTTGGAATCATCGCTAGTGTGGCGAGCGAGGGACTGCCGCAGGCCAGTAAAAGAATCGCCCAAATCCCTCCGGCCGCCAGCGTCAGGCACCACCACTGGTCCCCCAGCAAGCTCTCGACCAGACGGGCCAGCAGCACATAGTAACCGGTGACATGCCCAGCGACGTCGCGGCCGGGGCCGACCAGTTGCCGCCACTGGGGTGTCGAAGTGTGCCGCGAGACACTTTGGCTCACGCGATCGATCAGCTGTTGCTTGTTTGCCGCCGAGAGGTTTTCGGAGCTGCGGAGCATGATCCGGAGGAATCGGGGTCTGGGGGAATCGGCCGGGGTGAGCAGCGCGTCGACAAACGATGGCATCACGGCACGCATCCCTGCAATCCGAACGGTCGGCGGGGCGAAGGCCAGCAGCGGCGATTGCGCGGCCACTTCGTCGGCATCCGCCATGCTCAGGACGATCGACAGCCGCCCCGCGTCCGGCCCGTCGCGATCTTCCGGCAGGTTGCCACTGCGGGGGACGATGCGAATCGCGCGGAGCTCCCGCTCCAGATCGCGGACCGATTCGAGGTATTCTCCTCCGAGCTGCGGCGGTGCGGGAAGGATGACGTCCCAGACTCCAGCCCCGCCGAGCTGCGATTCGACCAGTCGATACGATTGTGCCAAAGGACTCGAAGCACGAAAGTTTTTGATGAAGTTCGTTTCTGTTTCAAGCCGCGCCAGACCGACGAGCGAGAGCAGAAAAATCGCGATTGCTGTCGCAATCACCGCATGCCGATGCGACTGGAGAAACAGCAGTATGCGGACGAGCCCGACGCGGACAGCGCGATCCAGACGGAGGGCCGGGGGCATTGGGCGAAGGGGAGCCATGAGCATCATCGCCGGGAGGATGAGGACGATCCCGAGCAGCACGAAGAGTGTCCCGATCGTCATCATCAAGCCGAAATCGCGAACCGGTCCGACCCGGGCGACGATGAGCGCGGCGAAGCCCACCCCATCGGTCACACATGCCCAAAAGATCGGGGGTAAGATCGCTGCGAGCGTCTGCACGGCGGCCTGCTCGGGATCCGCTTCGCGTCGCCGACGATGCTCCATCAGCATCGCCACATGGATCACACTGGCCACGGCAATCACGGTGAGGATCGCCGTCAGCATCGAGGAGACCATCGAGAGCTGGAGGGTGCCGAGAACACAGGCCGCATGAGTCAGCTGGACGGACCAAAGAATCACGCCCCACTGGGCGATAACCCAGCGCGGTGTTCGGAAAAAAAGCAACGTCGTCAGGCCGAGCATTGTCATCGTCATCGTTGCCAAACGGTGGCCATCCTCGTCGACTTGCTGGAAACCCTCCGCGACGAGCACCGGTTCGCCGACGAGGGCGACCGGATGGGCCTCGCGGCGAATCGAGGTCGCCAGCTGCTGGAGTTTGCCAATCGCGCTGCCGTGCCGCTGCGGTGTGGCAGGATCGAGCATCACAACCACGGCGGCGATCGTCCCCGAATCGTCGTGGGTGTAGCCCGCAAAGAGATTGCGAAAACCGCGCGCCAGCGCGCTGTCCTCGAGAATCGCACGCGATCCGCCGCCGCTCTGCCGGCCAGCGCTCCCCTGTTTTCGAGCGCTGGGCTGTTCTCGAGCGCTGGGCTGTTCTCGAGCGCTGGGCTGTTCTCGAGCGCTGAACGGTTCCCGGAGGCCGAGCAGCCGCTGCGGCTGGGTCTGCTGGAGCGCGGCATCGACCTCGGCGAGCGAGAGGATTCCTTTGACCCCTTCAATTGCGGCGGCTGCTGTCGCCAGCCTTTCGACTTCATCGATCCCTGCAGGAGTCAGCAAGTTTCCGGGACGATAGACGAGGATCGCGATCGCGTTGCCGCCGAACTCGGAACGAAGGAGGTTGAAGGACTCGACAGAAGCATCGCCGCTGGGGAACATCTGCTCAATCCGCCGATCCATCCGCAGCCTGCCCGCAATCGGCCAGGCGACCGCCAGGACGGCAGCCGCAACGAGAAACCAGCACCACCGCCAGCGAACGAGATGCTGGGCAAGGGGAGCGCTCATGGGACGAGGAGATGATGGCATGAATGATTGGCGGGGCTGGCGTTGGTGGATCGTCCTGGCGACCCTCCTCTTTTTATTGCGGCTCTCTTTCATCGTGGTCGGGATGAGCGGTTTTGGGAAACCCCTGGGGGATCTTCGCGGCGATCCTGATTCCTACCGTCAGCTGGCCGAGAACGTGGCGCGGACCGGGGTCTTTGGGCTGACGGCCGCCGACGGGGGTGTCGATCCAACTGCATTTCGGCCGCCACTCTATCCGTGGCTCCTCTCCTGGCTGGTCCACGACGGTTCGCTGTGGCTTCCGGGGGTCGCGATCTTCCATGCCTTGCTGGGGATGGCGACTTCGATCGCGGTGGGAGCGGTTGTTTTACGCGAGTCGTTGCGACTCGAGAGCGGCCCGCGCCGCGCCTCGCAGGTGGCGATTGCTGCGGCGTTCCTCGTTGCCGCCGATCCGCTCCTGGTCCTCCAGTCGACACTGGTGATGACCGAAACGCTTGCCGCGGCGCTGGCCGCGAGTCTTTGGCTGGTCGCCTCGGGGCTGACGAGGTCATCGGCACCGCGAGGAGCTGTTTTCCGCGCGCTGGGAGGGTGGCTGGCGGTCGGCGTGGGGCTGGCACTCGGTTTTCTCTGTCGACC
>Ga0169931_10006580_pt1 | contig 17464 bp, 20 predicted proteins | sample Kivu_15m_20L_FD_129675 | JGI IMG/M metagenome (GOLD analysis project Ga0169931, IMG submission 129675) | Freshwater microbial communities from Lake Kivu, Western Province, Rwanda to study Microbial Dark Matter (Phase II) - Kivu_15m_20L... | ecosystem: Environmental > Aquatic > Freshwater > Lake...
CGTTCCACCTCACTCAGGGTCGTATGGCCATCGCGCACCAGCTGGAGTCCATAGCCCAAAAGGGTTTTCATGCCATTTTCAAGGGCAATCCGCTTGAGAACGTCGGTGCTTTCATGTTTGGCCACAGCCGCAGCAAGACCGTCGCTCATTCGCAGAATCTCGTATACGGCTACACGGCCTTTGTAGCCGGCCCCATTACAGGTATTACAGCGGTTGTGATGGCTGCGGTTCTGGGTGTTGGCTTTGTAGAAGGTGACATGGGTCTCGTTACTTGCCAGTAATCCAAATCTGGCCAGTTCTTCGGGGCTCGGCCCATAGCTGATTCGACAATCTGGGCATACCCTGCGGACCAGGCGCTGGGAGACGATTCCGATCAGTGAAGCACTTACCATGAAGGGTTCTACACCCATCTCACTCAGGCGCGCTATGGCACTGGCTGCATCGTTGCAGTGCAGGGTTGTCATCACCAGGTGGCCAGTGAGGGCTGCTTCTATTGCCGTTTTAGCTGTTTCCAGGTCGCGGGTTTCGCCTACGAGCAGCACGTCTGGGTCCTGACGCATGAAGGCTCTCAGGGCCGTACTGAAGTCAAAGCCCTTATCGCGGTTTACCTGGGTCTGGGTGATTCCAGGGAGGGTGTATTCGATTGGATCTTCAACTGTGGAGATATTGATTCCAGGATCATTTCGCTCCGCTAACAGTGCATAGAGGGTGGTGGATTTACCAGATCCGGTGGGCCCGGTGACCAGCAGCATCCCGTAGGGTTTTGAGCCCATTTCCCGCAGGGTCTGGCGGGCCCCCGGATCGGTGATCAGCGCGTCCAAGCCCAGCTGGGTGGCACCGCTGTCCAGCAGACGCAGGCAGATCTTCTCGCCGTTGCGACCTGGCAGGGTGCTGACCCGGAAATCCATCTTTCGTCCTCTGAACATCCGTCGGATGCGGCCGTCCTGGGGCAGGCGGCGCTCGGCGATGTCGAGCTCCGCCATGATCTTGAGGCGGGAGGTGACCGCCGGAGTGAGGCTTTTGGGCAGGTCTTCAAACTGTTTCTGCAGCACGCCATCAAGGCGGAAGCGCACCTCCAGGCTGTTTTCCTGGGGTTCGACATGGATGTCGCTCGCCCCGGAGGTGAGGGCCTCGATCAGGATCCTGTCCACCAGGCTGATGATCGGCGAGGCATTGCCACTGCCTCCTGCTGCGCCACTGGATTCCAGATCTTCGATCTCGGCGATCTCCTGGAGCTGGCCTGGCCCCGGCGTGGCTATCCCCAGCTCCTGGGTCAGGGATCGGGTTGCGGCCGTCGGGGAACTTGGGGGCAGCAATTGGCCTGGACGCGAAGGTGTGGAGCTCATGGCCTCAGGAGGTGCGGGCTTCCGCCGCTTGTGGGAGGTCGGCCTGGAGCTTCAGCATGTCTAAAACTAATGTCTGTTCCTGTCAGCCATGAACGGTGACACCTCAATGAGCGGCGACAGCACCATGCCAGGCGATAGCTCCATACCCGCTGACACCAATGCTGGAGCCGGTTCTGACCATTCCTCCGTCTCCAGCAGCTCCGGTGAGCCTCAGCAGAGCGGCGCTGCCGGGGAAGATTCGGGCGAGGGTGCAGGGATTGGGTTTTCCGATGCCGAACCGGAAACCGCTTCCCAGTTGAGGGAAAAACTGGTTTCCCTGACCGCGGAGCATGAGGCCCTCACTGGTCAGTACATGAGATTAGCGGCTGATTTTGACAATTTTCGCAAGAGACAGAGTCGTGACAGCGAGGATCTGCGCCTCCAGATCACCTGCTCCACCCTCGGTGAGATCCTGCCTGTGGTGGACAACTTCGATCGGGCTCGACAGCAGCTCAGTCCCCAGCATGAGGAAGCCCAGGCCCTGCATCGCAGCTACCAGGGCCTTTATAAACAGCTGGTGGATGTCTTCAAACAATTGGGCGTGTCGCCCATGCGGGTCGAGGGGGAGCCCTTTGACCCAAGCCTGCATGAGGCGGTGTTGAGGGAGCCCAGCGAGCACCACCCCGAGGATGTGGTGATTGAGGAGCTGCAGCGCGGCTACCACCTCAACGGCAGGGTGCTTCGCCATGCTCTGGTGAAGGTTTCAATGGGGCCTGGTCCGGCCGGTTCCGGCGAGGCCGCCCCAGCTGGTCCAGGCGAGCCTGAGGAGCACAACGGCTGATGGCCGATTACTACGACCTGCTGGGCGTTGCTCGAGATGCCGACCCAGACACCCTGAAACGGGCCTACAGGCGGCTGGCGCGCCAATACCACCCTGACGTCAACAAGGATCCTGGTGCAGAGGACCGGTTCAAGGAGATCGGCCGTGCCTACGAGGTGCTCAGTGATCCCCAGACCCGGGGCCGTTACGACCAGTTCGGCGAGGCGGGTCTGGGGGGTGGCGGGGGCATGCCCGACATGGGCGACATGGGGGGATTCGCCGACCTGTTTGAGACCTTTTTCAGCGGTTTCGGCGGGGCTGCTCCTGGTCAGGGCTCCCGGCGGCGAGGGCCCAACCAGGGGGACGACCTGCGCCTGGATTTCACCATCAGCTTCCAGGAGGCGGTCTTCGGCGTCGAGAAGGAGGTGCAGATCCGCCATCTCGAAACCTGCAACACCTGCCAGGGCTCGGGTGCCAAGCCAGGCAGTGGACCCACCAGCTGCGGAACCTGCGGCGGGTCCGGCCAGGTGCGCCGGGCTACCCGAACCCCCTTCGGCAACTTCACCCAGGTGGCGGCCTGTCCCACCTGTGAGGGCAGTGGCCAGGTGATTGCCGACCCCTGTAACGCCTGTGGTGGTCAGGGTCTGCAGCAGGTGCGCAAGAAGCTGCGGATCAACATTCCTGCCGGGGTTGATTCCGGCACCAGGCTACGGGTCGCCAATGAGGGGAATGGGGGCCAGCGCGGTGGCCCCAGCGGAGATCTCTATGTGTTTCTTACCGTTCAGTCGGCTCCGGGTCTGCGTCGTGATGGCATCCACATCAATTCGGAGGTGACGCTGAACTATCTCCAGGCAATTCTGGGTGACACCATCGAGGTGGTTACGGTCGATGGCCATGAGCAGCTGGAAATTCCCCCCGGCACCCAGCCCGGGGCGGTGATCACCCTGCAGGGCAAGGGAGTCCCCAAGCTGGGCAATCCGGTGGCCCGAGGCAACCATCTGTTCAGCATCAAGGTGCAGCTGCCCACCAAGCTCAATGGTGAGGAGCGCCAGCTGCTCGAGCAGCTGGCAGGCCATCACACCAGCAAGGGCCATAGGCATCCCCATAAAAGTGGTCTGTTCGGAGGTCTGTTCGGTTGACAGCCGGCGCCGCCCCTTGGGAGCCGGTGGCCCAGCTGGACCTGCGCGGTACCCCCTGTCCACTCAATTTCATCCGCACCAAACTGGCCCTCGAACGGCTTGGCTTCGGCGAGGTTCTGATGGTCGATCTCGATGCGGGCGAGCCCCAGCAGCTGGTGAGCGAAGGCCTGGTCAGCGCCGGGCACCGGGTCGAATGCCGGTCCCACCCCCACCAGGAGGGCGCGGTGCGTCTGCTGGTGCTGCGTCATGGCGGTTGAGCCAAACCCCTTGCGCCTGAGCGGGCTGGTGGTTTCCCTGCTAGCCAACTACTGCTGGGTGGAGTTGGACCAACCTGGCTCCAGCGGGCCCACCCGCCTGCTCTGTACCCGACGCACCCGGCTTGGCAAGCGGGGCCAGACCATCGCCGTTGGCGATCACGTCTGGCTGGAGGGTATCGATTGGCCGGCCAGAAGGGGGGCCGTGGCGGGCCTCAAGCCCCGCGATGGCCTGCTGGAGCGGCCCGCTGTGGCGAATGTGACCAGGGTTTTGGTGGTGGTGGCCCTGGCCAAGCCTGAGCTTGATCCCATGCAGCTCACCCGCTTCCTGCTGACGGCTGAGGCCACGGGCCGGCCGGTGCTGTTGGTTTTCTCCAAGGCCGACCTGGTCTCCCCAATGGTCGCAGCTGAGTGGTGTGGGCGGGCTGCTGCCTGGGGTTACGAGGCCCTGGCGGTATCCACCCTGACCGGTCAGGGTCTGGAGCGGCTCAGCCAGCGGCTCAGGGAGCCGGGTATTGCCGTGCTGTGCGGACCCTCCGGCGTCGGCAAGAGCAGTGTGCTCAATGCCCTCTGCCCGGAGCTGGGCCTGCGGGTGGCGGCGGTGTCGGGGCGGCTGCAGCGGGGGCGCCACACCACCCGTCATGTGGAGCTTTTCCCGGTGGCTCCAGGCGCCCTGATGGCCGACACACCTGGCTTCAATCGACCAGAACTGCCCGGTGAGGCCGCTGATCTGGGCCCCCTATTCCCGGAAATACGCAGGCGGCTCGAGGCAGGTAGTTGCCGTTACAAGAACTGCCTGCACCAGGGCGATCCAGGCTGTGCTGTTGGGGTCGACTGGGAGCGGCATGCTCTCTACAGCCAGTGTCTGGCGGATCTTGCCGCCCTGCCTGGGCGGCAGGTCAGGGTTGCCGATCGGTCTGGGACCCCAGGCCTCGCCAGCCATCTGCGGCGGCCATCCAGGCGGCTTCTACGCCAGCAGGTGCTGAACGGGGAACCACTGAGTTCGGTGGATGGTGATTCGGCTCGGGAAAGCGAGCCCGAGTTCAGCCCCCCAGGCCTGGCAGATTCAGATTGAGCCCGCCCGTCAGCTCCTCCATGCGACCCTTCATGGTGCCGGTAGAGAGCTCGTATGCCGACTGAAGGGCCTCCAGCACTGCCGCCTCACTGACGGCGGCCCCCTCTGCCAGCAGGTCTGGGGCCAGTTGCACCCGAAGGGGTTGCTGGTTGCCGGAGAGCCACACGCCTGCCCTGCCGTCGGCGCTGCGCCCTTCCAGCTCCATGGCGTCGAGCTCATCCTGGAGCTTCTGGGCGTTCTGCTGGAGCTCCTGGGCTTTTTTGAAGGCTTCCGTGAGCTGACCGAAGTTGGGGAGTCCGAAGCCAGCCATGCCCAGGTAGTTGCTTAGGGCAGGCTAGAGGTCATTCAGCCCCCTGGCCCGAAGCCCAGTCGCTTCACCTCAGGGTGAAGTGCAATCCCGCGATCCGTCATCACCCGGCGCTGCACCTCCTGGATCAGGGCGCAGATATCGGCGGCCGTCGCCTGGCCGGTGTTGACGATGAAATTCGCATGGATCGGTGATACCTGGGCCTGGCCGATCTGCAGACCCTTGAGCCCAAGTGCCTCGATCAGCTGGCCGGCCTTGTGGGGTTCTGGATTGCGAAATACGCTGCCGCAGCTGGGTTGTTGATAGGGCTGGCTGGTGGTGCGGTTCTGGAGATTGGCGCTGGTGCGAGCCGTTATGGCGGCTGGATCGCCACCGGCCTCCAGCTGGAAGCGTGCCGAGAGCACAATCCAGTTCTCCGTCTGGAGGCGACTGTGGCGATAGGCAAACTCCAGGGCCGCGGCAGGAAGGTCAAAAGGGGCTTCGGGCCTGGCGGGATCCACCAGACGCACCGACTTGAGCCACTCGGCCGTGCAGCCTCCCTGGGCCCCCGCATTCATCACCACGGCCCCGCCCACGGTGCCTGGGATGCCCACCGCCCACTCCAGGCCGCTGAGGCCCAGGCGGGCTGCCTTGCGGGCCAGGGTGGGGATCGGCTCGCCGGCCTCCGCCTCCACCAGGCCGGTGCCGGCATCCAACCTGCTGCCCTGCAGGCGGCGATTGCAAAGGGTAAGACCCGCCAGCCCGGCATCGGCGATCAGCAGGTTTGAACCCGCTCCGATGCAGCGCATGGGCATGGCCTGGGCCTGGGCCCAGGTGGCCAGGGCCACCAGCTCCGCCTGGCTGTCTGGTTCGCCCAGCCACTCAGCAGCCCCCCCCACTCTCCAGGTGGTGAAGTTGGCCAGCGGAACCCTCTGGCGCAGGGCGAGGGACCAGCTGGGAGCTGCTGCCATGGTGCTCAGGCAGCCAGGGAAGTGCCGCTTCCTGTCGCCGGTGGGCGCTGGCAGAGCTGGTCCCAGAGTCCGTTGACATCCCCGGCGCCCATGGCCAGCACCAGGTCTCCTTCCCGGCTGGCGATGACGACCTGGGCCGCCAGTTCCTCGAGATTGCCGGCCACCAGCACGGGCTTGCCCGGATTGAGCTTGCGCAGGGCCGTAGCGATCGCGTTGCTGTTGATGCCCTGGATCGGGGCTTCTCCGGCGGCGTAGAGGGGAGCGATCAGCACCGAATCCGCCTCGAGGAGGGCCGTTGCAAAGCCATCCAGAAACTGGGCGGTGCGGCTGTAGCGATGGGGCTGAAACACGGCTACCAGGCGCCTGGGGGGCACGGGAAGGGGGCTGCGGCCGCTGTCCACCATCAGGCGTGCCATCGCCAGGGTGGCTGCCACCTCGCTGGGATGGTGGGCATAGTCGTCCACCACCAGCCGCCCTTGCCAGATGCCGCGGAAATCAAAGCGCCGGCCCGGTGTCTGCAGGGCGGCCATCGCCTTGGTGAGTTCTGCGAACGAAACCCCCTCCAGCCGGCAGGCCGCCATGGCGGCAACGGCGTTGCTGAGGTTGTGGCGGCCCGCCAGGGGCAGCTCAAACGATCCCACCAGCCCACCATCCTCGTAGAAATCGGCCAGGGTGCCGTCACCTCGCTGTTCCCGGGCGATGGCGGCAAAGGCGACGCCCTCGGACGATTCGATCGACCACCAGTGGCTTGGCTGGAAATGATCCCGGAGAGTGGGGCAATCCCAGTTGGCAAGAAGCCGCTCGGCTTTGCCGGCAAACCTCTGCAGGGTGGTGATCAGGGCTTCAAGGTTGGGGTAGTGGTCGGTGTGATCCAGCTCAACGTTGGTGAGGATGGCGAGGGAGGGCTTGAATTTCACCAGGGAGCCATCGGATTCATCGGCCTCAGCGACCAGCAGGCGGCCGCTGCCGTGCCGGCCATTGCTACCGAAGGCCGGCACGATGCCACCGATCACGGCGGTGGGGTCATGGCTGCTTGCCGCCAGCAGGGTGGCGATCAGGCTGCTGGTTGTGGTTTTGCCGTGGCTGCCCGCCACGGCGATGGAGGGCTGGCTGTTGATCAGGGCGGCCAGTACATCGGAGCGATGGCAGATGGCCAGGCCCATCCTGCGTGCCTCGGCCAGTTCCGGGTTGGTCTCCGGCACGGCTGAGCTGATCACCACCTGGGGGGAGACGGAGGTGCCGCTGCGGATCGCCGCCACGGTGGTGGCGCTCTGTTCCAGGAACACCCGCACCCCCACCCGGCGGAGTCGGTCCAGCACGGCATGGTTGCGGGGATCGGAGCCGCTCACGTCGTAACCCCGCTCCGCCAGGATTCCTGCCAGGGCAGACATGCCGACGCCACCGACTCCGATGAAGTGCAGTGGTTGGTGGCGATCGAGCAGGGGGGGCAAGGGCAGATCCTGATCAGGGTCCGATGGGAAAGAAATTAGACCTGCGACAGCTTCTCGATCTTTACGAGTTGCTGCGCGTTTGCGCATGGTCCATGGCCGGACCCCCCTCTGCAAGAGGGATCGGCGACTTAATTTCTGTATGATCTGCAGCCAAAACCACCCTACCTAGCGGCTTTTGCCGTGTTCGGCCATGACCCTGCGCGTTGCGATCAATGGATTTGGGCGGATCGGTCGCAATTTCATGCGCTGCTGGTTGAGCCGGGGTGCCAACACAAATCTGGAGATCGTCGGGCTCAACGGGTCGGGTGACACCACCACCAACGCCCACCTGCTCAAGTACGACACCATGCTCGGGCCCCTGCGGGGCGTGGAAGTCACCACCACCGAGAACTCCATCACGGTCAACGGCAAGACCATCAAGGTCTTCTATGACCGCAATCCGGCCAACCTCCCCTGGAAGGAGTGGGGCGTGGATCTGGTGATCGAATCCACCGGTGTTTTCAACGACGATGTGGGCGCCAGCAAGCACTTCGAAGCCGGCGCCAAGAAGGTGATCCTCACCGCACCCGGCAAGGGCGCAAAAGTCGGCACCTTCGTGGTGGGCGTAAATGCCGACCAGTACCGCCACGAGGACTGGGACATCCTCAGCAATGCCAGCTGCACCACCAACTGCATGGCGCCGGTCGTCAAGGTGCTCGACCAGGCCTTCGGCATCGTCAAGGGGACGATGACCACCACCCACAGCTACACCGGTGACCAGCGCATTCTCGACGCCGCCCACCGGGACCTGCGCCGCGCCCGGGCAGCCGCCGTCAACATCGTGCCCACCAGCACCGGCGCCGCCAAGGCCGTGGCCCTGGTGTATCCGCCGATGAAGGGCAAGCTGAGTGGCATCGCCCTGCGGGTGCCCACCCCGAACGTGTCTGTGGTGGACATGGTGCTGGAGATGGCCCGCGACACCACCAAGGAAGAGGTGAACGCCGTGCTCAAGGCCGCCTCCGAGAACGGCATGAAGGGGATCATCAAGTACTGCGATCTGCCCCTGGTGTCCAGCGATCACGCCGGCACCGACGAGAGCACCATCGTGGACTCCGATCTCACCCTGGTGATGGGCGGCAACATGCTGAAGGTGATCTGCTGGTATGACAACGAGTGGGGTTACAGCCAGCGCGTCGTTGATCTGGCCGAGATCGTGGCTCAGCAGTGGAAGTGAGAACCGGTTCAGTCTGATCAGAGCTCAGGCGTGGGGCTTGAGATTCTCCGCGCCCTCGATCACCCGGGCTGAAACGATCCTGTCGTCGACGCCGAGCTCCTCGAGCACGTCGGTCCCTTCCACCACATAGCCGAACACGGCGTTGCGACCATCCACCAGATTGAGGCCGGCGGGGGTGAGCTCCGGTTCATACAAGAAGAAGAAGAACTGGGACGATCCATCGTCGAGGTGCCCGTCGGAGTGGGCCCAACCCAGGGTGCCGTAGGTGGCGAAGGGCAGCACCGCCTCCGCCTTGTAGCGGCCGACATCCTCGAAGGTCTGGTTGTAGATCGGCTCGGCATCACCGGCGATGCGGATCTCCAGCGGCACGTGACGCTCCACGCCGCTCTTCGGATCCACGTAGCCCGTGGCCTCCCCCTTCGGATCGCCGCTCTGGAGCACGTAGAAGTCTTCGGCCCGGGTGAATGGAAGACCGTCATAGAACCCACGCTCCACCAGATCGACGAAGGCACCGCCGGTGAGGGGGGCGTTGTAGCCGTCGATCACGGCGGTGAGGTCGCCCTTGCTGGTGCTGATGCTCACCGTGGCCCGGCCCAGCAGCCTTGGCAGGGCATCAAATTCAGCCGGGATCTGGAAGGGGAAGGGACCCACCAGGCGGGCTTCAGCGTTGCCGAGGGTTGTCAGGGCGGCGCGACGGGCCGCCAGGAAGGTGTCGCGATCCTGGCTTTCAGCGGCCATGGCCACCTCGCGCAGTTGCTTCTCGAGCCGGTCGAGCAGCTCGGTGGCCTGGGCCTGATCTGCGGCGGCGAAGCGTTCGAGGATGGCGATTCGCTGGGTCGCCAGCAGAGCCTGGCAGCGGGTCACGGATGCCGCCAGGGGTTTCCAGCGCTTGGCCCGCAGGTCGTCGCTGGTGGATTCCAGCCGGTGCTGCAGATCCTGCAGCACCGGCGCTTCGATGGGCAGGGCGTTGCGCAGGATGGCCTCGGGATCCTTCACGGCGTTGCCCTGGGGCAGGGCCGCCCAGGCGACGGGGGCCAGCAGCAGGGTCACCAGGCAGGCCGCCAGCAGCTTCAGCGCGTACCCGGCGCTGGAGCCGGTTTGAAACGATCTCCTGTCCATCGAAACGGCCGTGACTGGGCGGACTCTGGCATAGGCGCCCGGCACCTCGATGGCCTCGGCCAGCCTGGGCGCTGGCGGGGCCGACCGGTAGCCACACGTACAATCCACCCGTTCTGAACTGCCGGAATGATTTCGAGCAACGACTTTCGAACCGGCACTTCAATTGAGCTGGATGGCCAGGTGTGGAGGGTAGTTGAGTTCCTGCACGTCAAGCCGGGCAAGGGATCTGCCTTTGTGCGCACCAAGCTGAAGGCTGTGCAGAGCGGCAACGTGGTGGAGAAGACCTTTCGTGCAGGCGAGATGCTCCCCCAGGCCGTGCTTGAAAAGAGCACCCTCCAGCACACCTACATGGAGGGAGATGACTTTGTGTTCATGGATATGGCCAGCTACGAGGAGACCCGACTCACCGCCAAACAGATCGGCGAGAGTCGCAAGTACCTCAAGGAGGGCATGGAGGTGAACGTGGTGGCCTGGAACGGCAAGCCTCTGGAAGTGGAGTTGCCCAACTCAGTGGTGCTGGAGATCACCCAGACCGATCCCGGCGTCAAGGGCGACACCGCCACCGGCGGCACCAAGCCAGCCATCGTTGAAACCGGCGCCCAGGTGATGGTGCCCCTGTTTCTTTCGATCGGCGAGAAGATCAAGATTGATACGCGCACCGACAGCTACCTCGGTCGGGAGAACTGATCGCCATGCAGCTAAGCCACGACCAGCTTCAAAAACTGCTGACTCTCCTGGGAGATAGCGACATCCAGGAGTTGAAGCTCGAGGGGGACGACTTTCGGCTGGAGGTGAGGCGCAATCTGCCAGCTGCCGCTCCGGTGCCGGTTTTCCAGGCTGGCCCCGTTCCGGCCCCGCCGGCCTCGCCGGCTCTGGCACCCCCCATGCCTGCGGCGGCCCCCTTGCCCGTCAGCCCCTCGGCGCCGCCGCCTTCAGCCGTTGCCAGCCGCAGCGATCTCCAGGAGGTCACGGCCCCGATGGTGGCCACCTTCTACCGCTCTTCGGCCCCGGGTGAACCCGCCTTTGTCGAGATGGGGTCCCGTATCAAGGTAGGCCAGGTGGTGTGCATTCTCGAGGCGATGAAGCTGATGAATGAGCTCGAGGCTGAGGTGGCTGGAGAAGTGGTCGAGATCCTGGTGGAAAACGGTACGCCGGTGGAATTCGGCCAGGTGCTGATGCGGGTTCGACCAGCCTGATTGGCCCGCCCGTAGCCTCAGCCCAAATCCCTTGCGGTCAGCAGGGCTGCCGCCATGCTGGTGGCCCTTGCCCGCCCCTGGCCGGCAATGCCAAATCCAGTGCCATGGTCGGGGGAGGTTCTCAGGAAGGGCAGGCCGAGGGTGGTGTTTACGGCGGCGTCGAAGGCCAGCAGTTTGACCGGGATCAAGCCCTGGTCGTGATAGAGGGCAAGGTAACCATCGGGGCCCCGGTCCCCGCCGGCCCAGGCCGCCGCCGCACTGAGCCAACAGCTGTCCGGAGGCAGGGGGCCCTCCAGGCGCACCTGGGGATGCTGCTGGCGCCAGGTTTCAAGCGCCGCCTCCAGCCAGGTGACCTCCTCCTGGCCCAGTTTGCCCGCCTCGCCCGCATGGGGATTGAGACCCGCCACCACCAGATGGGGCTGAGGTGTGAAGCGTTGGCAGAAGGCCAGCAGCCGATCCAGCTTGCGCCGCACCAGTTCCCCATTGAGTTGCCGGGGCACGGCGGCGAGGGGGATGTGGGTTGTGGCCAGCAGGGTGTTCAGGCGCCAGTGGCCTGCGGGCGCCAGGGCGGTGAACAGCATCGACGCCTCCGCCACGCCGGCCAGTTCGGCCAAACGCTCGGTCTGGCCTGGGTAGGGGTGGCCGGCGGCATGCCAGCTGGCCTTTGCGATCGGAGCGGTCACCAGGACCTGGCAGCGTCCGCTCTGCACCAGCTCTACGGCGGCAGTGAGCCAGGCGAAGCTCGATTCTCCGCAGGCCGGGCTGCTGACGCCTGCCTGGCAGGGGGCTGCCAGGGGCAGGTCGAGAACCTCCAGGTCGGCGGGGTCCCGCAGGGAAGGGCCAGGGTGTCGGCGCAATTGCTGGTAGCTCGCTTCCAGCCAACGGCGGCAGCCCACCAGGAGCGGATTTTCCTGTTCCCATGGAGGGCAGGCCAGGGCCTTGAGCGTCACTTCCGCGCCGATGCCGGCCGGATCTCCCAGGGCGATGGCCAGGCGCGGCCGGCTGGGGTTGGATGGGGACTGGCTGCTGGTGGAGGGACCCATGCTGCGCTGGTTGTTACTGGGGGGGCTGGTGCTCGGCTTGGCCACGGGAATCAACAAGGGCTGGATCGAGTTGCGCTGGGGGCGCCTGCTCGGCGATCTGGGCCTTCCCTACGTGGCCGATCCCGGTGATTCAAAGGACTGCCCTCCGTCCAGCTCCTCTGTCAGGCAGGCCCGGTAGCCCTCCCGATAGCTGGGGTAAAGGAGCTGATAGCCAAGGGTGGAGCGCAGCAGCAGGTTGCTGGCCCGCCGGTTTTCAGACCAGAAGCTGCGGGCCATGGCACCCATGCTGGCCTCAATGGCGGCGTAGGGCTCCACCGATGGCAGCTTGTGCCCCAGCAGGTGGGCTGCGTAGCCAAGGGTTTCACTGGATGGGCAAGGGTAGTCATCAGTGACATTGAGTATGGGTGGACGCTGTTCGCTCGGCAGGATCAGACAGTGCAGCAGGCAGCCGACAACGTCGTCCACATGCACCCTGGAGAACACCTGGCCCGGCTTGTGGATCAAGCGGCTCTGGCCGGCCCGCAGGGACGCAAAGGGTGAGCGGCCCGGACCGTAGATCGCCGGCAATCGGAAGATCTGTACGGGCAAGCCGCTGGCCAGCCAGGCTTTTTCCGCTTCCAGGCGGGCCTGGCTGCGGCCGGGCCTGGGGGCGGTAGGGGACATCTCATCCACCCAGTTCCCTGCGGTGTCGCCGTATACGCCGGTGGTGGAGAGGTAGCCCAGCCACTGCAGGGGGAGGTCCAGCAGGGTCGGGCCCAGCAGTTCCAGAATCGGTTCGGCCCTGTCCTGGGCTGGAGGCACGGTCACCAGCACGTCCGTGGTGCCAGCGATAGCTCCGGCGGTGGGCACCAGGGCAGGTTTGCTGGCGCTGTCGAACCCCAGCCAGGTCAGATCCTGGTCCGGTCCTTCAGCCTGTCTGGGTCGGCGGCTGGTGAGCCGCACCGCCAGGCCGCGCTCGAGGGCAGCTCGGGCCAGGCGCAGACCGGTGTAGCCACCGCCGATGATCAGCAACTGCCGCCTGGGGTTGACAAGCGGCTCTGTCATGAGTACATCTGTATCGGTTCACAGCGGCCAAGGCAATGTCGGCTCCAGCGCCACTCTCTTCTCCACTCTTCTCCCCGCCACTCTCCCCCAGGTCTGTGGCGGGGGCCTCCAGGCCAACGAAATCCGCCAGGTCTGGCCCGGCCCGTGGTGCGCAAGGGCCAGGGGGTCTGGCCGCTCTGCTGCTGCTGCTGGCCGTGCTGGTCGCCCCTGAGCGGCCCCAGGTTCAGGAGGCCATCTGCCAGCGCCATAACGGAGTGGAGGCCTGCCGGGTCTGGTGATCGTCCGGTTCCTCCCGAGCCCCGCCTGGGTGGGCCCACTGCAGCAATCGCAAGGCCAGGCGCAAATCCCCATCACACCAGGCCCGGATCGCCATTGCCCGCCTTGGGTCGTAGAAGGGTTGGCTTCGGTACCACTCAAAGGCGTTGGCGTCTCCCTTGTGACCGTTGCAGGACAAGCAGGCAGGGACGCAGTTTTCGGTGACGCTCAGGCCCCCCCGGCTCTGGGGATGCACGTGGTCTATTGATTCAGAGGGTTCGCCGCAGTAGATGCAGCGTCGATCGGTGACGAGATGGAGGGATTGGCGCCAGCGTCTGACGCGCAATTTGGGACATAGGTCTTCCAGGAAAACCGCATCCCTGGCCTGCATCAGAGCGCCCCAGTTGGCAGAAGTGTGCCCCCATCCTCTGGGGTGTCAATGTGTCGAGGGTTGCACTTCAGTCGATGCGTTGCCTGTTGCGCCTGGGAGCGACGGGTCAGATCGAGGTGGTCAGCCCTTACGACGCAGTGACCCAGGCCCAGTTGCGGGCGATCCGGCCCAAGGGCTCCTGGTCAGGGCGGCGGCGCTGCTGGTGTTTTCCCCTGGAGGCGGCTCCGGCGCTGCGGCAGGCCCTGGCTGGCCGTTTTCCGCTGGACCCCGAGCTGGTCCGCTGGCTGGCCTGGATGGAGCAGCCCTTGCCGCCGCTGCCGCCCCATCGGCAACTGGTGGCGGCGGCCCAGCTGGGCGAGTCCTTGCTGGACGGTCGCAGTCTGTTTGCCCATCAACGGGCCGCGGTGCGATGGCTGCTGGCGCGACGCGGTGCGGTGCTGGCCGACGCCATGGGGCTGGGCAAGACCCTCACTGCCCTGGTTGCCGCCAGGGCTCTGGTACGGCTGGCCGACTGCCGCATTCTGGTGATTGCCCCTGTCGGTCTGCATGGCCATTGGCAGAGCGAAGCGGCAGCCCTGGGTCTGCAGCTCGAGCTGCACAGCTGGGCCCGATTGCCTGAGGCCCTGCCCCCGGCCGGCACGGTGTTGATCGCCGATGAGGCCCATTTCGCCCAGAACGGGCAGACCAGGCGCAGTCAGGGCCTGTTGCGGCTGGCCCGCCATCCCCGGCTCAGGGCCATCTGGCTGCTCACGGGCACGCCGATGAAAAATGGTCGCCCGGCCCAGTTGTTTCCTCTCCTGGCCGCAATCGGTCACCCCCTGGCCATGGACCAACGGGCCTTCGAGGAGTACTTCTGCCAGGGCCACTGGCGCGAGCAGGGGGGACGTCGGCATTGGCAGGCCAGTGGGGCCAGCCATCTGGAGGAGCTGCAGCGACTGGTGCGGCCCCTGATGCTGCATCGGCGCAAGCAGGATTGTCTCGATCTACCCCCCAAGCGGCGGAAATTCTGGCCCGTGGAGCTGGCTGACCCGCAGGCCCGCGGTTTCCAGCACCGCCTCCAGTCCAAGGTTGACGAGTACCGCCGCCGGGCGGCCCGCGGCGAGGTGCGCCGTGATGCGGAGGTGCTGGCGGTGCTGACGGCCCTGCGTCAGATAGGTTCCCACTACAAGTTGCCAGCCACCAGCGCCCTGGTGGCTGGGCTGCTCAGCCAGGGCGAAGCGGTGGTGGTGTTCACTGCTTTTGTCGCCACCGCTCGGTTTCTGCATCGCAGTTTTGCGGCCAGTTGCCTGCTCACCGGGTCCCTGCCCCCGGAGCAGCGGCGGGGGCAGGTGGATGCTTTTCAGCGGGGAGATCAACCTCTGCTGATCGCCACCTACGGCACTGGTGGCCTCGGGTTCACGCTGCATCGGGCTCGCCATGTGGTGCTGGTGGAGCGGCCCTGGACCCCGGGCGATGTGGAACAGGCGGAAGACCGCTGTCACCGCATCGGCATGGGTGCCTGTCTCACCAGCCACTGGCTCCAGCTGGGGGTGGCCGATCAGTTGGTCGATGACCTGATAGCCAGCAAGTCCGAAAGGATTGCCCTGTTGTTTTCGCACCGCAACCTGCCGTCCATGGTGAAGGATCTGATGGCTAGCTGGTGAAGGCTCAGGGTTTGCTTCGCTTGCAGAGCTCCTGACGCAGCTTCAGATCGCTGCGCAGCTGCGGGTCAAGGCTTTTTGCCGGCATCGAACCAGCCAGGGAGGATGCCTTGGCGATATCGGCACAGGCTGCCGGCTCGTTGCCCGCCAGGCTGTGGAGCAGATAACGGTCGTTTAGGGGGCCGGGATCCCCTGGAAAAGCTGCCACAACGGCATCGCAGTGGCGAATGTGATCAGGCAGTTTTTCAAGGGCTAGCTTCTCGAGACATTCGTAGCTGCGTAACTGCTGACCAGGCAGGGGTTCCTCTGAACAACCCGACAGCAGCAGGATCAGAGACCCCATGACTGCCAGCGAACCCGGGAGCAGGCCATTGGCGAACTCAGGGGCTGTCTTTTTTGCTTGCGGCACTGCTGGTGCCGGCTTCCGGCTTGCTTTCAGGTTTTGCGAACAGATCGCCGAGATAGCGTCCGCAGTCTGGATAGACACTGGGGTTCTGCACGACAGCTTCGGTGATCATCACCGCAGCGTGTTCCGGTGAGGTTTTGAACAGCTTGTCGCTCTGGCGTTTGATCACGGCGTAGGCCGCATCCCAGCTCACCTTGTGGCTGTTGCCGTTGTTGCGCATGAAGCAATAGATCTGAGCCCCCTTTCCGCCAGCGCTGGGAGTGCTCTCCGGCGTCTGGGCCAGGCTGGGCAGGGAGAGACATGTCTGGCAAGCCGTCGCAACCAGGGCCATCCGCAGCATGTCCAGGGGCAGTCGCGGCGACACCGGCAGAGGGAAGCTCGCGGCCATGGCTTTCGACATCGTCAGTAGTCACCGCCCACCGTATCGATTCGGCTGGCCTTGGCCAGGCCAGGTTTCTGTGCTGTCATCGGCATCTCTGCTTTCTAGCCATGGCCCCCGAGTCGGTTTCCTTCCGCATCAGCCGCAACGCCGAGGATCTGGCCCATACAGTTCATGCCCTTTCCCTGCGCCTGGTGAAGCTGGAACAGCGTCTGGCCGGTGTGGAACTTCAGTTGGATCGGCGCCAGGATCAGGATCCCAAGGAAATTGCCAGCCTGGCCAATGTGGAGCGCCTGGTGCTCGATTGCCGTGCTTTGCTTGAGGTGTCAGAGGAGTCAGACGGGGCAGAAGGAGAGGATTTCGGCCCGCTTGAGGCGGTGGCCTGACCCGGGGGCTGGTCACCGGTGGCAGAATGGTAAGAAAGCGGACATGGTTTATCCCATCCAATCCCTTTCTGGCCAATCCCACTCCGGATTGCAGCACGGCTCAGCCAACCGTTGTTCCCAGACTGGCGGGGTATCAGCTGCTTCCCCTTCCCGTCATACCTTCCCCTCCAACAGCGGCGAGGGCGACCACCAGCTGGAGAAGTTGGAGTTTGCCCTGGCAGTTGCCCTCACCCGGGGAGATCTGCAGCGGTCCCAGACCCTGCGCGATCAGATTGCGGCGCTCGGGGGCAATCTCGAAGAGCCTGGCACCTGAGCAGGGGCCTGGCAGGCCCTCCTTCTTCAGTTTCATACCGTTGAGATGACAGCAATCCTCACCAGCCAAGTTCCAATCCCCTCGCTGGAGCGAACTGCTACGACTCCTAAGTCAGCAGCCAGGGGTGGGACATCTGAGTTGGATGGGCAACGGGAGCAGCTCCAGAACCTGATTAATGCCAATACCAGCCAAGCCCGGCTGGCCGCCGAACGGGGAGACGTGGCAGCCGCAGCCCGTCTGATTCTCGCCGCATTGGATGGGGAACGTCGAATGGCAGCGACCAATCCCCAGGTGCTTCAAGTGATCAGGCCGCGGGCCTGAGCCAGAAATCAAGGGGTGGGCCTGCCCCAAATGCAATGCGGCTCCCAGAAGCTGGATTGCTCAATTACCGCAACCTCATTTAAGGAGGGGCCGTGCCTAATTGAGCTGAATCCAGTAAGCGGGTGACCGGATTCGAACCGGCGACGTTCAGCTTGGGAAGCTTCTCTGTCAAGCAATAAGAGCGCTTGCGGGGCAATGAGTCTCAGGGGCTTGCAGGGCTGGATGTGAGAAGGTCTGTGAGAAGGTTCCGCCTTGGGTCTCTCCATGCTCCGCGTTCAGCGGTAGTGGTAACGGCAGGCCAGGATCACAAGTGTGGTTCCCTCAAGCCGGTAGATGAGCCGATGCTCGTCGTCGATCCGGCGCGACCAACAGCCTGAGAGGTTCTCCCGCAGCGGTTCCGGCTTGCCGATCCCCGCAAACGCGTCGCGCAGGCAAGC
>Ga0169931_10006581_pt1 | contig 17463 bp, 11 predicted proteins | sample Kivu_15m_20L_FD_129675 | JGI IMG/M metagenome (GOLD analysis project Ga0169931, IMG submission 129675) | Freshwater microbial communities from Lake Kivu, Western Province, Rwanda to study Microbial Dark Matter (Phase II) - Kivu_15m_20L... | ecosystem: Environmental > Aquatic > Freshwater > Lake...
ACACAGATTAACTAATACGCTCATCACTTTTTACCAGAAAAATCACATAACAATATCGATATTTATTTTTACAACAGGTATAGAATTCTCGCCGAATAAGTTCTTTAGAACACTTTTGACCCATAAAAGCTCAGAGAATCTACTAAAGGTCATATAGATTTGGTCAAAAATGTGCATTCTAGATCAATCAAACTGATGTTCAGACTAAAAAAACAAAAATTAGCCAGTTAAGGTATCGATATAGATGTTCTTAGTCATTAGAGAAAAATGGCTTTACTTGAGGGATGTGTTATTTAATAAGAGCTCGGAGACTGGGGACAAAGCTAATAATCAATAAAGAAAAAATAGATGCCAGAAATGTAAAAAATATAATCCATGCAATCATAAATTCTTAATGATAACTAGCAATTTAGAAACAGAATTATAGCTGAGATAGCTGATTCTAAATATTTTGCTCAAAATATTTAAAGCGTTCTAAGAAAGGAAATTTAGGTAGTATAAAACACTGTAGATTTGCTTTCTAAATAAAACAAAGAACTAAAAGCTCAAATGTAACTTTAAAGCAAACTACATGGTTAAGGAGCATTTTAGATAGCTAAAAAAATGATCGCTTTTAATCAATGGCAGTCAGATATCCAATCACTTGTGCATAAAAATACTTAAATGATCATGACCCTGAGTGAAATTTAAAGACAAGATTAGCTCGATAGAAAAAATATTATTTTGCTGGGAATCAAAGAAAAACATAAAGATCCGGTTGCCTAGGCTTCAAAAAGTAAGAGAAAACAAATAGTGGAACTTAATAACAATTGTCTATCATGTAGCGGCAATCCTAACTATTACAATGAATTTTTTAAAATGGCATGTCTTAATTACGTATCGTCTCCTCTCAAAATAGACGGAGAATACATAGATAGACTTTAAGCGATATAACGTATACAAAAATAGATGACTGATGTTCTCGGTAAGGACCCTAAAAGCCCACAAAGTCCAAGAAAGTCATCGAAAGGAATAAACTTTTCCAGATATTAAAGCGCTATTCTTCCTGTATCGAGAGACACTAGGTCTGCGAGCAACTAATTTTAAAGAAAAATATCACAATAATTTAATATATCTTCTGAATATTTAAAACAAAAATCACCTCAAGAAGACAAACCTCGAATCATAGACCCCAGATAAATGACAGGTTAGCTTCTTTCTAGAGCTCATAATCGCATTTTCAGTCGAAAAATGAACCGTTCGTATCAAAAATCAAAAGAAAAGTCTTTAAATGAGTAAAGATCGGGGCACATGATGCATGTCAGTCAGTACTTCCGATAGCTTAAGAAACGAAATTCTGATTTCCTTCATAATTGATTTATTTTATATGTGAATTTAATATTAAGATATTGTTGTGGCAATAGTTGAAGATTTGCAGTTAATTTTAATTAGCATGATTAGAAGATTGTTGGCACCCAGAACCACAGGTTTGCTCAGCATGACTTCAATGCTCCTCAGCATGCCTTTCTCTAGCATCAAGGATTTTACTAAAATCCGTAATATTGGTATTTCTGCTCATATCGACTCCGGAAAAACAACATTTTCTGAACGAGTTCTGTTCTACGCTGGTAAAATTGGAGCCATTCACGACGTAAAAGGTTCAGATGGTGTCGGAGCCACCATGGACTTCATGGAGTTAGAGCGATAAAAAGGAATTACTATTCAATCTGCGGCCACTCATCTGAAATGGAAAGACCATAATATAAACTTAATCGACACTCCAGGTCACGTCGACTTTACAATCTAGGTAGAAAGAGCTTTAAGGGTGCTTGATGGAGCAATTTTGATTCTATGTGCGGTCGGAGGAGTGCAACCTCAAACTCTGACTGTCAACAAGCAAATGATAAGATACAATGTCCCCAGATTGATTTTTGTCAATAAACTTGACAGGATGGGTGCGAATCCTTGGAACGCTATTGCAGCTGCTAGGTAAAAATTAGGAGTTTGTTGCGCTGCTGTACAAATACCTATTGGATAGGACTAGAGACTCAAAGGTGTTATCGATATTATCAATAAAGAAGCTATATATTTCTAAGGACCTAATGGATAAAATATGAGAAGATAGCCAATACCTGCTCAGTATCAAAAATTAGCCGATTAAAAGTACAACTAACTTGTAGGACAGCTTGCCAACTTGGACCCCGAGCTATAATAAATGTTTTTGTAAGAAAAATATCCGAGTAAGTAAGTTCTTTAACAAAAAATCAGAAAATACACGATTTAACGTAAATTCATTCCAGTCTTTATGGGTTCTGCATACAAAAATAAAGGAGTTCAGCTAGCTTTAGATGGTGTCTTAAAATACCTTCCTTCGCCCCCAGAAAAACCTAATTATGGCTATCTATACAATAAGTAAAAACAAGCAGAAGACTAGCTTTTGCTCAAAACAGACGATAAACTTCCTTTTGTAGGTTATGTTTTCAAACTCTAAGAATCAAAATTCGGTCAGCTTACTTTCATTCGAGTCTATCAAGGCAAGCTCAAGCGAGGATAGTTTGTCTGGAACGACAAGATGGGAAAGAAACTCAAGGTATCAAGAATAGTTAAGTTGCATGCAAACAATATGGAATAAATCTAAGAAGTCAGAGCTGGCGACATTTTCGCTATATTTGGAGTCTAGTGCGCCACTGGTGACACCCTTACACAAGCAGACAACTCTTTCAACGTAAAATGTCAGTCTATGTTCGTCCCTGACCCTGTGATGAGTCTCACCATCAAGCCCAGCAAGCACGACGGTGCAATGAAGATGTAAAAAGCTCTTTCCAAGTTCAAAAGAGAAGACCCAACTTTCAGCGTAAATGTCGACAAGTAGTCTTAAGAAATGGTCATAAGCGGTATGGGTTAACTCCATCTTCAAATCTACGTATAAAGAATCCGAAGAGAATTCGGAGTCGAGTGCAAAACAGGTCAACCTAGTGTCAACTACAGAGAAACTATTTCACAAAAACAAAATTTTGATTATTTGCATAAGAAACAATCTGGAGGTGCAGGTCAGTATGCCAGAGTTATCGGATATATCTAGCCAATCGACCCCGAAGGTATCGAGACTCGTTGCGAATTTGTCAACAAATGTGTTGGAACAAACATTCCTCCTTAGTTTATCACTGCTGTCGGAAAAGCCTTTATGGATATCGTACAGAAAGGTCCACAAACAGGTTATCCCGTCATCAATACTAGATTTGTTCTTTAAGACGGTGCAACCCATGTGGTCGATTCTTCAGCGAACGCTTTTGCGATTGCTACGAGATATGCTTTCCACAAGGCTATGCAAGGTGCAGGACAACAAGTTCTCTAACCTTTGATGGACGTCTAGGTTAACGTTAATAAAGATATTTATCAAGGAGTCATGGCAGGTATCATGAAACGAAGAGGTTCAGTCACTAAAACTTAAACAAAAGGAGATCTTTTCATTCTCAGATCTGATGTTCCTCTCAGATAAATGTTCGGCTATGCTATGGAATTGAGAGGACTGACCTCAGGAGAGGGAGAATTTTCGATGTAGTACAAGAAACATACAGCAATGCCTCCTCAAGATGCAAAAGTTGCGATGGAAAAATATAAGCAAAGAAGAAAAGATAAAGAAGTCTGATGATCGTTTGTTCGTATTGCCATATAATAAAAATTATATTTATCAGCAGTAATAAAAAAATCATAAATTTTGGTCAGTTAGTTTCTTGATGAAGTGATTTACATAACGAACTCAAGTCGTTTGAAAGTTAGTTAAAGGTTTTTCCGTGATGCTTGCGCATAAATCTTAATATTTTTTTATGTCTCTATTAGGAAAATCTAGGACCTCTTTAAATGAATTTTTACTCTTTTTTTTAATTTTCTATCGTTTCTACGACTTCAGGCCCTGCTTCCTATTCCTAGACTTAAATATTTTAAATAATAGATTCTTCAATTATTTATTTAGATTTTTTTTTGGCGAGAATACATTTCATTTTCATTCCTTGCATATCAGTCTGCTAGAGCTAAAACAAATCCATTCTATCTTTTCTTTCTTGCTAAAATTTCTATATATGTCTATGTGCCTAAAAATACTTGATTTTTCCTAGTTTGTCCTTAGCTTAAAACGGTTTGATTTAGGCAAAAGTCTTCAAATTGCTTGGTTCTCTTTTTTTACGTTTTGGTATGTAAAAATCTTATTATTCGAAGTGTCTCATATCATTTTTCTTCACTTATTCTTATATTTTTGTGAGCTGATTTTAAAGATCCAGAAGATATTTTTAATCTTTTAGTTATGTAACCTTATTCATAAACTGAACTAAAGAACGATCATTAAAAATGGGAGAAAATATCTTAACGACTTTATCGATTTTTTAAGAATCTTGAATAAAATTTTAGACTTTTAGTGAATTGAAGATAGACTAAGCTCTGTTCGCATCAGTATTGTCAAGTCGATCAACTTCCGAAATAAGTTTAATGAAATCTTGTTTTTAAATGAAAGTTTAATACTAGATACGACAGTATTTCTCAGGAATTTATAACTTTATATTCACAGGACTTTTGTTTTTTTTATATTTACGGTTCTTTTTACCATTTTTTAGATTCTATAAAGCATTTTTTGCTTAAGAAATTACTCTTATAATATCAGTATTATTAGTTTGATTTGCTAGATCATTAAGTTCAGAAGATTAACATACAGTATTCTAAAATTTTTTATTAATTGATTAGTTAATTAAATCTTTTTTACTTTAGATGACCCCATCTAAGTATTTTTTACTAATAGATCCTAAATTAGATGTTGTTTTAAGACTAGCCAAAGCGAAAGATTTGCGAGTTGAAGTCAGAGCCATACTCAATCTATGCTTGCTGCTACTTTGATTTGTTAATTATTCATTTTGCTATGTTACACACTTAATTTTTTTAGCATTTTATATCTATTAAGCTAGCTATCTTTATTTTTTTAATATTCTTTATTCTTAGTCTTTTTTGAGCTGTTCAAGATAGCTCTACATACTGCATACAGACATATGAAAATCTTTACAAATATTTTTAGCTTGATCTATACTGCATTGAAAATAATTTGCTATACTTTTTTGTTTTTATTAATCGAGCTATTCAAATGCCAAAATTTACTAAACTGTGTGGTGATTCAGAACAACTCGTAGATGATTAAAAACATGAGCTCTTGTATCTTTCATGAATTAGTTATTTTTCTTTGTCTTCATGCGCATGTAACCAAAAATCATTTTTAAGTATTTTTATTTAAAATTATTGTTTTCGAAACGCTTTCCCATGTATAAAACGAAATTAGGGTTCCGAGAGTCGATGCGACGAGACTGAATAGTGTTAGGAATCGAACCATCAAGTAAAGATTGATAATTTTGATCATATCCAAACAGGCCTTCTTAATCTTTAACAAAATTTTGATCATCGCTAATGAATTACTTAGAACCATTATACATTCTATCATTTAATGTATTTTTGGTATAACCTTTAATATCTTTTAGACGGACTTTTTGAATCTTCCTTTTTAAATTTCCATTTTATCTATTCTATTACGACTCCGTCGTAGGCACACTAAATCTATAGACTAAATTTTACTACGAACCCATCTTATCGAATCCTTTCTTCAAATACGGAAAAAATTGATGACTTTTCTAGTGACATTTGCACTTACTATTGTGCTTGTGAACATGCTTGTGCCTCTAGTAGAAAGGAGAAGTCACAACAATATGCTTATTTTAGCTAGTTTCATGATTTTATTTGTGTTTTCTTTAGCTAGGGTAACGCAATTGGTGCTATAGCTACCTTACAGTCATTTGAGGTAAGTGATGATTGAGAAGCAATTTCATTAGAAGAATTATATATCTATCGAAATTACAATAAAATGAAAAATTGAAAAAAAATGAAAAAAAAGTTAAATATCAATATTTGATTATACTTCTCAAGTCGTACTTTTTAGGTGGACTTCGAATCATATTTAACTGCATATTCGAAGGTCTTATATTTGGTGACCTTGATGAAGTCTGATAGTATAGATGCACGATTTACTAATTATTTTGTTTTGGCCTCTGAGGAATGATCGCATGCAATTGAGTGTGTTTTTGATTCGATTAGATGTATTCTGATCCTTAAAGAAAACTGATATTCTTTTTAGAAGATATCGATGTTGGAGTGACTCTTGAGCCCTAAGAGGGCTACCTCGTTGATCCTTAGTTTTTTTTATTCGGCAATATTTATTCATCATAAAGTCTGTCAAATGTGATTTTTTTGTGTCGAGAAATCGATATGCCTTGAAGTCTTTGTTTTTCTAGAGATCTAGAGGTCGTTAGATAGCTTTTCAGAGGTGATTTAGATGGACTTCTGGATTGAGGTTTGGAGTTAAGATGCAAATGGTTGCGTTTGAGAGAATCGGATATTCTGGGTTACATGATTGTTAATCGATATTATTTATACGCTGCAGAGTTTAAGATTTATTGAAAACTAATATTCAAGCATATAAAATCAATAAAAATATCTCATTTTTTTATCTAAAATAATAAAAACGACAAGCGCACAATAAAAGTTTTAATACTAATAATAATTAAAATGCATCATTTATTCATTATAGGTATAGGTTGCAATTTTTCCATCTTTCTTCTTTTCGTCTAAATCTCCATAAGATCATTCCTTAGATTTTTATAACTCTATCTCTTCAAAGGACTTAACTGCCCGGCTTTGGCTCTCATATACTGTCCAGAATTAACAGTAGTCATATCACCTTACCTGGCTTCTCGGACTATAGAATTTATCTTAAATCCTTAATGTGAGCTTCGTTTTTAACTTTACCCTCCAGATCTTCTAAAAACTATTTATTTTTTTTATTTTTAAAGCTATATCATTTATTTTGACATGCCTCCTACTTTGGGAAAATTGACCATTTTTTATCGATAGGTGAAATGAGGAACATCCCACTATCTCTTCGATTAACTCCATTATGCATTTTTTAGTATTAGTTATTGCTGATCCGCGCTTAAAAGTATATTGAGTATGGCTGTAAACTTTTTAATTTATTTCTATTGATATCTAATAGTGTCAAGAAGCTCCTATTTTTAATCCTCATGCTAATGTTGGATGTCCTTTATGTCTTATAAATTAGCTAAATATTTTTTTTTTATTTCTCTGAAACGAGTTCGCATTTAGTCTACTTACTAGTTTAAACTTTTGTAGTTTTTTTCGATAAAAAGAAGCTCTTACTAACGTCTTGCTTTTTATTTTTGAAACTATTACTATTTTTTCTTTTGTTGCTTGAGTTTCTATTTAAGTCTCTTTATTTTTTACATTTATTGTCTATCTTGATTGTCTGGACCTTGTGGAGCTATGCCTTTTTACATCTGCTCAAGTCTTTATCTAAGCAAACGCTTTTCTTACTGTTCGTTTCTTAATAAATTTTACTTGTTTCTTAGCTATTCTTGAAGTTATCTACTATCTTTGTTTTCTCCGTCTCTGTAAACAATTCTCTACGTAATAACTGTCTAGCCAGTACTACTACTAGGCAAAGCTGCTAAATTTACAGGCATTTTGCCCTCGAGCATCATTTTTAATTTTTTTATTTCCTACATATATTCACGAAGCAAAGCGTCCTTGGGATCTTAGTTTATTTTAGGCTTGTTTTGTATAAATTTTGCTCTACTGGCATATCTTAAAGTACTCAAAGTTTCATCATAGTTGTAATTTGCCGGAGAAACAGCTGCAATCATAATGGTTTTTGTATTACCGCCAAGGGAGTCTTGAAGAAGTCGAGTTAATTTTGAATCTCTATAAGGAATATGATGAGTTTTTCCATCCACTAAAGCCGAAATAACATTTCCTAGTGCACTTAAAGAAAGATTGATTTTAGTCGCCTATTTCATGCCATCACCCGTAGCTCCAGTTTTGCTAGCTCTTTCCGAACCTGCCAAATCGACTAAATTAAGCTTACTTGCTTTGTACTTCTAATTTCCTTTATCATCTGTATCTTGACTGTCAATATATATCGTAAAGATGGAATGAGACCGTGAAGATTCAGCATTCATATTGGTAGCTCTAGTAGCTCGATTACTAAATCCTATATCCATATATTTCTCCATCTTAGCTATAGAATCTACTGTAATTTGAGTTAAATCCTTGACGAAAACTCCTTTTTCAGGTGATTATTTTAGTTACATTCTAGCTTTTATATCTTTTCCGAGCAAATCGTGGATTTATTAGTTGTATATTTCTATGAAACTGCATCGGATCAGATGAGTTTTTGAAGTATCGTTTTTAGTTATTGTTATTATCTGACTAAATGTTCTTGGAATTATTCCTTTTGATTCTTAGCTGTCGTTGCCACCCATCATCGTATGTGTCTTACCACATCCTGTCTGCCCGTAAGCAAATATAGTACCATTATACCCATCTAATACATTTTCAACTAAAGAAAAAGCACTTTGTTCATAAATTAGATTCTGGGGCGAATCTGCCCCGAAGACACAATCGAATGAAAAACTTTTTGGTTGCTATCGTGTATCTTACTTAAGAAGATGGATTTGGTTACCTTTGTAGTCTACTTCTACGACATTTTGACAACCTAAGTTTAAAGATGATTACCTCTTTATTTTTATTTGTGGTTCATCGGTCTACACCTCACCATTACTTTTACGGCTTCTGACATCCCTTATTAAAAATATTATAGCAGGGTTATATTATCTGTCTAATTAATTGTATTATGAAATATATTTCATTATGCATATAATATTGATGTAAACTAATCTTTAAAGAAAAAAGCTTACTTTTTTTAAAAGAACAAAAAAATGAAGACTATTTTAAAAGAACATATGTAATGTGAGCTTTAAAGATGATTTTGTTATTAATAGGGCTCATACTGACCGCCTTAAACTATGATAGTAAATATTATTTAAATATGAACTAAGTAGTTATCAAGGTAATAGGAAACTATTCCTATCAGACTTCCAAGTGCCTCGGATAGGGCGTCTACGGCAAAGTATACGAAGGCATCTAACGTGAATCCAAAGAAAAAGTGGCAATAAAGAAAATAGACCTGGCTACTTTCACTAATGACAAGTATCTCTAAAATGCTATTTTCTCATAAATCTATCTTTTAAAGCGTTTTAATCATAACAACATCGTCAAGTTCAAGGATGTCCTCAGTTCGAAAAACAGTCTTTACATCATCACGTAGTTTTGTAAAAATGGAGATCTGAAGTAGCTCATGAAAAGGAGGAAATTTAAATAGTAAGAAGTGTTCTAAATCATGCGTCAGTTGCTCAGTGGCTTTACTGAGCTTATTAGATAGAAAATCATTCATCGCGATCTAAAACCAGCTAACATTCTGATCAATTAAGGCACATACAAAATCGGTGACTTCGGGTTTGCTAAATATGTTGATAATTTTGGTTCTCAGATGCTCAAAAGTTGTGTCGGAAGTCCAATATACATGGCACCTCAGATTCTCTAGCGAAGTCTATATACAACAAAATGTGATATATGGTCACTTGGCGTTATATGCTATGAAATGCTCATGGGCTACCCACCGTGGAAGGCCCGAGATTAGAATGAATTGCTCAGAAATATCAAACAGATTCCGATTAGTCATATTTTAAAGAAAATATCTTTGAATCAAAGGTCGTGCGATTTTCTTAAAAAGACTCTAGCATATAGCTAAGATTAGAGAATAGGGTGGAGCTAACTTTTTGATATGTTCAATCCGAAAAGCCCCTAAAAACCACAAGTCTAAATAATTTAGACACAGAATCATAGCCATTCTAATAGTGCAAAATAGCGAGGCTCAAGATTAGTTTCACAGGGCTCGACTTCGACTTTCAGTCAGCAACAAATAAGCACTCCTCAGAGCACTTCACAAAGTCGCACGAATAGCTACAACTCTATACCTTCAATCCCTATGAAAACTCAATCACCTTAAAAAAAGACTTTTAACACAGCAAATCAACAAATTTAAAACGCAGCTCTTATGAGACAATTTTGCATATATTATCATTTTTACTTGGTAGAGCTTCTGACTCAGATCAACTATATCAAGAGCATCAGCAATCAAAGTTAGCTTGTTCTTCGTCTTCTTTATGTGCTTTCTATGCTTATCAAGTACAAAAGTACCTACTGTATAAGTGTCATGAGCATTCATTATAAGTATTTATATTTTTACATAGAAACAGCAAAAATGTTGAAGAAGCCTATCGAAAAATGAAACTAGAGCATTAAACTTATTAATTTATATATTCGGATTTAGTCTTAAGACTGTAAAAATAAGGAGTTCTGAAAAAAATGAAAGTTTAGATAACTTAAGTCATCGGTTATGGAGACATTGTTAACGAATAAAAAACATAAAAAATATAAAGTAAATATGTTTTTAAGCAGACTTGATGATCAAGTACGCACATGAAGTTGCTCAAATGTTCAGCGACTAGGTCCGAAAAAGAGCAAAAACTTTAAGAGATTTCTCTTTAGTATAAATTCTATAAAACGTGGTCGATATTCTGAGCCTAGGAATCGGAAAAGTCAAGGTTTTACGTGAGTTGAGAGATTAAACTCGAGCAGACTAGAAAAATTTGTAAAATTATGTGGGAAAAGTAATCGGTAAGTTGGATAGAATCACCTCAGTGTTATGATTTTCACATCATTGATAAACTTAATAATGAATAATCATAAATCTGAAGAAATCATACTTTTCGTGAAGGTGTCACTGCGTTCCAGAAAAGAAGAGCTGAAACTATAACAAAAATGACGTAGAAAAGTACGTCCGAGCTTTTTTAGCTGGCAGATTGTGACTCTGCCTCACCTGCTAGACCGTCTCTTTGGTTGTGGAAATTTTTGCTGATGTCACCATTGTTGGTAACTGGCTTGAGTTTGGTGGCAACCAGAGAAGGCTGTTTTTTTGAACTTTGACTAGGAATACTTGGCTCAGCTGGCATACTTATTAAAGGGACTTCTTGTACTTATTAAGGGCTTTCATTTTCGCGTCTTTAAATTCTTTCAGCTCCCTCTTCATGTAAAGCTTCATCTTTGTTTTATCTGTTTTCTTTATCATATACATTTTATTTTTGTTTTCCAGATTGTTCTTTATTTTTATTTTTTCTTTCTTATTATCTGATCACATCTTCAGCGGAATGTGCATGATTGTTATCAGTATTGTTTTGTTGATCTGTTTGCTATTTTTCTTAAGAATTTTCTTTCAAATTTTACTATATTTCGCGTTGATTATTGATTTTTTGTTTTGTTTATGCTTGCTATTTGACTTAGCCTTGTCTGTTTTGATTATTTGCCAAATTATTTGCTATTTTCTGAGACCCCTTAGCTCCTGAAGAGCCTGCTTGCTGAGATGTAGGAGTCCCTCTCTTTTGAAGATCAATAAAGACATCTGAGTCAGTAACCAGCTACAAATCGTGAATTCGTTTAAAATTCTAAACTTTTTGTTCAACTTTTGCTCTCAGATCTGTTTTTCTTGATGCTTAATCAGCTTTTACCTTTGTATCTGAAGCTCTGGGTGAATTTTAAACTTTAGACTGAACATTAGTCTGATAACTAGAAGCCTTAGGTGAATTTTACATTTTTGATTAAACTTTTGGCTGAGGAACAGGTGACCTAGGTGAAGTTTAAGCTTTAGGTTGCACTTTTGACTGATAGTTAGTTGCCTTGGGAGAATTCTAAACTTTCGACTGCACTTTTTGCTGAAAATTCGATGCTCCTGCTTGATCTTTTTCAAGTGATTTTTTATTTTCAACTAAATTTTTCATTCTGTCAGTCAAGTATCGGCGTGGAGATGCTGACCCTTCTACCTGAGGAGACTTGGATTTCTTCGGGCTCTTAATAAAATGCTAGTTCTGCTAATTGTGAGGAAAACGACCTCTTTTTGATGATCTAGACCTAGACTAAGCAAGAGGACTTCCACTTCTCGATCTTGAATTCGACCTTGATTTAAGTTTTCCATCTCGGCCTCGTCTTCTAGAAAAATGCCCTCTTGATGAAGATCGACTATTATCCTTAATTTCAGGTTGATTCTGATTAGTCCTAGCAAAAACATTGATTCTAGCCTCTTTAGCCATATTAGCTTTGACTATCTTGGATAGCTGTTATTGATCATTATGCACAAAAATATCGAAGACAAGTGTAAAACCTTCAAGAAGCTGAATATCTTGTCGATGTTTAGATCCTTAGTTTTCTTTGAATTTTTGAACGAAATCAGAAGATTTGAATTTGTGTAAAGCGATTTGTTTCTATTCCTATCCAGGTTTTGTTTATAGAATTTTGATGATGTACTATGTAATTCGAGGAGAGGAAGGTGCTCCTTGATTGAAAGCTATGGTCTTAGGATCAAAAGATATTTTTCCTTAGATTATTTTTGCCTTTATAGTTGTGTCGTCAAGTTTTTGTACACCTGTATATAGGCAATCTTACCTCTATTTAAGCTTAGACGATATGTAGTTCCAGATTTTACATTTTTAGCGAAAGCGTGCTATACTCTAAAATGCAGAGGCAGTAGCTAAAAGAAATACGCATCGGGAGAAGATACGTTAATATTTCTTCTCTACATAAAAATTATATATTTTTTGCAGCGCAAACAACAACTTAATCAAGAAGTTACACTCCCTTAATATTAAATAAAATATTCAATAAGCATAGCATTTAATATATGATGCATGCTTATGATATGTAATCACTTTATAAGAGATGAAAATAACAGCCGAACTTATCCAAGGCTCTCCACAATTCACAAACCCACTCAACGAAAGACAACTTGATCTCAGAGGATATAAAATAACTGCGATCGAAAACATGGGCGCAACTCTTGTACGCATTTAGTCATTTAGAACTTTTTTTAATGCATCGATCTTAGTGACAACTAAATACGAAAACTTGGCAATTTTTCTTATCTAGATAGACTCTCCTCGTTAATAGTCAGCAATAATCGTATTAAAACTATCAGTGGCCTTGAAGATTCGCTTCCTAATTTGTAAAATTTGTTCTTGATGAACAACAAGATAGCAGAGCTCTAGGAAGTAGCGACTTTGGGAAAATGTCTAAAATTGCAAAGACTTACTCTTGTTAATAACTTAGTCGCAGAGTTGCCAAATTATCGACTTTTTGTAATCGCTCGTATACCATCTTTGAGAGTGTTAGATTTTCAGAAAGTTACTGCTCAAGAACGAAAACAAGCTTAGAAGATGTTTCCTTCATAAGGGCAATAAAAAAACTGATCTAAATAGTTAAATCATCATATTAATCATAATTAATAGATAAAATATTGTTTTTTGAATCAAGAGAGCTCAATTTTGTTGGGGAAATACGTTTTGAGAAGCTCATTAAGATCGTTCTAGACTTCCTTTCGCTAGCTGGTTTCAATTCGATTCAGATCCAAATCAGATCCTTACTTGCGGACGAGAACACTACATTACATAAGTTTGAGGCATAATCTGTAGTACTCTAGACCGATTTTTCGTTATTTTGCCCTTTCTAGAGGATTCATCATATCTTTTTTGATATTGTATTTTCTCATAGCTTCTTTTAGAAAATGCTTATATAACTCATTTATACCTGTTCTGAACCTTATTTTTATTTCTTAAAAAGTTTTAAAAGCAAGATGAGTGTGATGCAAAGGTGCGACAAATTATTTGGCATAAAATAACTGAGAAACTTGAAGAAGATCCTGAATAGTACGATTGATCTGTTGCTTAATCTATCTTGATTGAGCGGCTTTAATCTTTACCAATTAGAAAATCATCGCATATGGGTATGCATATAGTTTTATTTTTTTCTCAACAGTTGCCTGAGATTATTTGCCTTTTCTTTTAGTGAGTATCTCTTATATCATTTTCATTAGATCTCTGCAAGGATAGTCAGTCTAGGGGTCAAAAGATTCTTATCTGTAAAAATATTACATATTAATAGGTTCGTCATGTTATTACTATCTGAAAGTTGCCACAACTTTTTCTTTCAAGAAGTTGTTATCAAAACGGATTTAACCCAAAATAGGATTTTTCTTGAATTGTTAGATTATTTATTTTTTTGATAGATCTGAAGTAAAAGACAGTTTTTGATAAAGTTTTTCTTCAGGATGTTTTTTTCGATGATTTATAGCTGCTAAAACCAGTGATTGATAAGCTTGTCCGAACTCGCCAAGCATCTTGATCTCACGATTTGCGAAATTTGCTTATCTTTTTTTGGTTCCTGGAGTCCTTTGAAAGTACTAATGCGAATAAAAAGCTTCAAAGGTCATATCGCCTCTCAAAGAAGCCTCAATCAAATGTTTACCTTATTATGAAAGTTAAAGTAATCTTTAGGCAAAAAAGTATATTTTTAAAGCCTGTTTCACCTGCTACTTCCCTGTATCCAAAAAAGATAAGTAATCTTTAAACGAAAAAGAAACCTTTTAATGTTTTTCTTCAAAAGGCGCAAATCCGAAATGAAGCTGGAAAAACAAAGTTCCAAGTGCATAAGCCTATCTTCCTTCCTTAACAACCCAAGGTTTGTAGTATGTCTGAGACTATTTTTGATTTCCAATCAATAATCCCGCTGCTGATAGTTCCCACTACCCTCTGTTTACAACGTTTTGTGGATGAATTGCGTCGTAGTCGATATTATGTTTTTTGTAGCTTAGTAATTGTTCCTTTAGCTCGAGTAGAAGCTGTCTTGATAAAAGTTCTTCCATATATGGATTCATGTTCAGTTTTGTTTCTTGATCGTAAAGACATTCAAATAAGTTTTATTTGGTCTTTTCCTCCAAAATAATATTCTGATTGTTTTCTGTCAAAATTATCAGTTTTGGGGACACTTCTACAAAATGAATCTCCTAAAGACAAGGTTGGAGAGGTCTGTGAGATATGTATAATTGATATGATTGACGTTGGTCATAGATCTGGTAAAGCTAAGTAAAGCGATTATATGGTCGAGATTCAGATACGGTAAGACCGCTGAATACTTGTGGTCTGGTTTCTGTGTATTTTTTGTGAAATTTATCTATGTAAATTTCTCGAAGCATCTTTTACTTTATTATTTTTATTTAGCATCAAATAATCTCAATAAATACAAGTTGCTTACTCATGATCAAAAATTAAAAGATTCAACAAAGTAAGTACCTAAATTTAAAACTATATATAGGTTCGTTTAAGTTTTATTATAGACAAAATAAGACTATTAATTGCTAAATCTCGACTATCTTATCGAATGAGAGGAAAATTGAAAGATTTGATGATGAAAGGATCTGTAGAATACTCATAAGACGAACAAACTGACACCTCTAAACAAATACATTACGTTTCAGAACATTTGATCATCTTGACATAAAAAATGTCAGAAGCTCTAGTCTAGTTAGCCAATCAAAATCTAATGATTTCTAATCAAATAGCCTTGATCATGTAAGGAATGGCACTTCAAAACAAAAAAGAACAAAAAACTATATAAGCCATATCTATGAAAAGAAATATTCCTAGAGTTGATTTGTTTTAGGAAAGCTAAGAATAAAAATAAATAAAATATGTGACTCGGCCGAATCGTCAATAGAAAACTAAGTTTTAAGACTATTAAGAAAGATAACGTACTCCTATGAAGCATGGAACCAGAAAGGAAAGAGGCAAAAAATTATCAATCTCAGAAAAGAAAGAAATATTTTAAGCAGTAAAGAACGGAAAAAAGACGATTTAAGAATCCGCATAAGAGAATAATGTTGCGACTAGAACCATATATCGTGTTTTACAATTTTTTGAAAACAATAAAAATAATTAATGATTATCTGAAAATCTATAAATAATGCTTATAAAACCTATCATAGACTTTTAATATTTTATCATCCTATAATGTTTTATTTTCCTAAATCAGTCAAAGACTGACCTGCTTTTGAAATTCTCTTAATGACTGAACGTATTTAACTGAATTTCTGCTTAATCTAAGGTTTTTCTTTAAAATCAGATTGAGAAAGCTACATATACATCTGAGGAGTCACAAATATCTGTTTTTCTTTATGAATAATAAAAGTAGTGTGATCTTAAAAGCTAGCCTGTATCGATCCATCGTCAAGCCATATCAAAAACATCTATAAACAGTTGTAATAAAGTTTTACATACAATCCTTCGGTGCTAGTAACTATAATTTTTTAGTTCAGATTGCTCTGGTTGATTACTTTTTTAGCTATTTAGATTTTTAAGCTTATCAAAGAAGGAATCTCAGCTTAAGTTTTACTTATATCTATCACTTCAGGCTTGCTTTTTGATCTATATATCCATTTAGAAGGATAATTTAGTGTTTTTAAAAAAGATCCGTCATTAAATCTCATACCTACAGAGCCATCTGTAGACAAGTATAGCAGTCCATATTTCGGAAACTACCACCATTATTAAATCCAATCGATTTACTTATTGTCGTTATAGCCTTAACTCAAGACTTTTTTAGCAGAAATAAAATAATTATTTTTCTATTACTATTTTTTCTCTTTAACTGCACTTTTAAAAATTTATTCCTAGTTGGGCTTTTATATCATTTCTTATCGACTTTATAGCATAAAATGAAACTCATAAGACTCACTAATATCTTTTCTTCTATCTCGATATTGCTACAAAAAGCTACTAAGTGGTGCACACGCCATGCAAGAAACCGGAAGTCTTTAGGGAATATCATAAGCTGTAAAAAATTAATGAGAAAGTAATTTTCTTGCAGTTATTCTTTATATTGGGTCGAATTGAAGCATGGTTTTGAGTAAGGCTTTGGCTGTTTCAGATAGGGGTGTGCCACGAAGATAGCTGCCTGTTTTGCATTACATAGCGATCATTTTGTTGTCTTTGCCTTAAAAAGGAAATCGTCCACAAAGAAGAAGGTATGTTAGTATTCCCAAGCTCCATATATCGACTTCATTTGAATACCCTTAAGGAGTAGTTATCTAAGGAGCCATGTAATTCGTCGTACCACATACAGATTTACGTCTTTTTTGAGTTCCCAAAGAAACTGCCAACCCGAAATCTCCCAACTTGAGCTCCATCTGTTCATTTATGAAGCAATTCTATAGTTTAAGATCCCGATGTACGATTTATTTCTAATGAAGATAAGACAAAGCTTGAAGAAGTTGTTTTAGATAGTACCTTGCTTCGACTTAAACTACAGCTTTTCTTCTTTGAATCAAGTCACAAAGGCTCTAAATGAAAGATTTAGTACGTTGTTGCCACAAAGCTAAAGAAGAATATATATGAAATGTTCATCTTAATGCCATGCTTAAAATTTCACAATATTTTAATTTTTAAGCAACCTATGTATTGCTATTTAACTCTGCAATTTTTCTTTAACAATCTACGACTGAATAGTTTGTTTATCTATGATTTTACAAGCAAATCGATCGCGTGTCGTAGGATGAATGAGTTCATAACATTTTCCAAATCCACCCTAAGTTAAAAATGATCATACTTTGCCGAGAACTCGTCCTCTTGTATATGCCGTTTGGTCAGGCCACTATAAATAGTG
>Ga0169931_10006583_pt1 | contig 17459 bp, 25 predicted proteins | sample Kivu_15m_20L_FD_129675 | JGI IMG/M metagenome (GOLD analysis project Ga0169931, IMG submission 129675) | Freshwater microbial communities from Lake Kivu, Western Province, Rwanda to study Microbial Dark Matter (Phase II) - Kivu_15m_20L... | ecosystem: Environmental > Aquatic > Freshwater > Lake...
GAGCAGTTTAAAAAATATTCAGATGATGAACTTGCCAGATATTGGGGAAAACCTAAAAAATTACTAACAATATTACGCGAAAAATTCATAGAACATATTCATAATCTTATAAAAAAAATGAGTTCTCAAGTATATTATTTAGTAATGGATAATGCTGATCATGGAGCATTCAGTGACTGGGTTTTACTTAAGGATTTACCGCTTTATAAAAATAATAAAACTATTTACAATATGGAATACGAAACAGGTCTTGTTAATGGGCCAGAGACTATTAGAAAGATAAATGGGTACCTTGTAGCCTTTTTTGATAGATACTTAAAAAATAAAAAAGAAATAGTATTAAATGATATTAAGTCTTAGGAATTTATATGCATAAGAAATTTTTATTATTAGTAATGTGTACTTTTGCTTTTCCTGTGTACCCGGCTGATGATTCATATATTGTTGTACCTCTGCAGGCCGGGATTATCTATAGAAATGAAGATGATCATGAGATTGGGTACACAGTCAGAGATGAGCGTGGAACAGAGCTATCAGCCTGGTTTTTTAAAAAATGTTTTATGCATTAAGATATCTTTATCAGCAAGAACAAGAGGAGCGCGAGAAAGAAAAAGGAAAGGAAAGAAACAACTATGAATAAGAAATTTGTATTACTGACCATCTGCTTAATGACCAGTTTATTGCAGGCGTTTGAGTGGCAAAATGTGATACGTTTTAAAAGAGGCGATATTTTATATTATAGTGCTTCTTGCGGCGGTGCTACTATAGAAGCTTGTTGGAATAATGCTGCTGTTGTTAGCGATCAAATAACGTTTGAGGAACAGAATCCTCAAGCGATATTTAATCTCCTTGCTGAACTTTATGAAAAAGAACAAGAAAAATAACAAAACATGACACCATTATTTAGTTTTGTTCTCTTTAAAGAGCATGATATCCCTCTTTTATTTGAGTGGCTTGCTCGTGAGCATGTTGCCGCCTGGTGGCGCGAAACCCGGGATTACCAAAAATTCTATGAAAAATATAAGGGAAGAATTGAAGAGAATACTCTTGGATGTTATTTGATCTGCCATAATGATAAACCAATAGGGTATATTGCCTGGTATGATGCAACGCACTGTCCCGTTCGATCACAAGATTATCCTGAAAAAGGGATATATGGCTTTGATGTGCTGATTGCTGAAACCGATTATATTGGTAAAGGTAATGGAACAAAGATTTTACAACAATTTATCTATGAAATTATAATGCCACTCAAACCTACAAAAATTATTGTTGATCCTGAATCGGCCAATGAACGTGCAATTCATGTGTATCAAAAACTTGGCTTTAAAAAAGTTAAAGAAGTTCAATCAAGTGATGGAGTTAACATGGTACCGGCTGTTTTAATGGAACTGATAGTATGAAGCATTATTTTTTAGGAATTTTATTAACAATAAATTTTTTATATGCAGAGGTTGAAAATAAAATTATGAAGATTGCAATTATTGGAATGCCTGGGTCAGGAAAATCAACATTGGCGCTTGAATTAGGTAAAAAACTTTCTTTACCTGTTTATCATTTGGACCAATATTTCTGGAAACCAGGATGGGTTGAGCCAGGCCGTGCTGAATTTGCAAAAATTCATAATGGATTATGTGATAAAAGTGAGTGGATTATTGATGGATGCGCGCTGCGTTTTTTTGAATATAGAATCCAAAAGGCTGATGTTATTATTTTTATAGATATTTCATCTTGGACCGCTTTTTACAGAGTATTTAAACGAGTATTTCAAAATTACGGAAAAGAATTTTTTGCAAGTGCAAAAGGGTGTCCTGAGTCATGGCCAACTTTAAAGTTTTTGAAATATATTTGGAATTTTAATGCTACACAACGACCAGAAATTATGCGATTATTTGATCTTTATAAAGACACTAAAAAAATTATTGTCATAAAGAGTCAAGCCGATTATGCTGCCATCGAGAGATTTTTGCAGTGATGTATTGGTTACATTAAAAAAGGAAAATGTTGATGAGCAAAAAGTTGGTATTGGGGATATTATTAGGTTCAGTTTGTTGTGCTTCGGCAAGTCAATGGCAGAAAATTAGTACTTTTAAACAAGGTGATATTTTTGGCTATCTCTTAAAATCTCCAGACGAAACAAAGGTGCTTTTTATTGTCTGCTTTCCAGAAGAACATTATAGTGGTCAGGTAAGAGTAGCAGCAGATGTATTTCCAATGGATGTGCAGGGTCAAGAGGCATTGAAAAACAAATTCAAAGAGCTTGGACAGTTGTGGGAAGAAACACAATGGGCAAGACAACAAGAAAATAATAAAATACCAAAGGCTCGATTATAAAAAATCAATTTACTCATCAACATTGTCTTGTTGGTCTGGTAGTTGATACCTTTTTGAACCTGAATGTAACAATAAATTATCGATAGAGAACTATAAAGGTTGCAATACTAATAATCGCTCCAGTATTTTTTCTGCTCTATTATATTGTTCTGTTACTTCTTCTATTTCTTCTTTTAAACGTTTTATTAATTCTTGCCGTTTTTTTTCTGCGCGTATTCTATCTTCTTGTTTGATTTTTTGTAAACTCTCTTCAGATTTTATACTAAAAAATCGATTCTTTAATAAAAAATCTTTATAGTACTTATCAAGATATGGAAAATCTTCAATATTAAACAGAGGTTTAATATTCTCTTCATCTTGTTTTTCTAATAATTTGATTGAATTTTCTCTCTTTACAAAATTCTCTTGCATTTTTAATTGAGCAAGCAGTTCGTCTAAGCGTCTCTTTAATTTTTCCAACTGGGTAGTTAATAGTTCTTTTTGTGTTGGTTTATATCTTTGACTCTCTGTTTTTCTTTTTTGACGTTCTTTTTTAAAATGAGTTAAATAATCTGAAGAGATTTCAAAAGGTAGAATCTCTTGATCATTTATATTACTTGATTTAGATGCTTTTTTTAATTGGTCAAGTCTTTCATTTATCGCAACAATTCTATCTTGGTGTATTTCTGGGTTAACTAAAAGTGGAGAAAGTTCTTTTTCGAGAGTTTTAATCGCTTTTTCTTTTTCTAGATGATCCTTTTTAGCTAGTGCTTGATCCAATTGAGTTGTTAATGCCTCTATATTTTTGGGGTCTGATTCTTGATCTGCCATCAGTATCCCAAGCTGTGTGTCTAGTTGCTTTACTTCTTCTGTAAGTGCTTGAATTTTTTGATCTAAAGTTGCTACTTCTTGTTCTCTTCTATCAGCAGCTGCTGCAAAAGATTCTGCTGCCGATACATTGTTAACTATCACTGATAATAATAAAAATATGATAAATTTTTTCATAATGAACTCCATTTTATCTATTTTAAGTTTAGCAAAAAGAAAAAGAAAAAATCAATAAAGAAATCTATTGGAGCTAAATATGATTAAAGTGAGCTTAAAAATAATTCCTTTTTTTTTATTTATGCAAATTTTAACTTTAGAAATAAATTCTCCAGAAAATATTTTTTCTGATCATTTTTTTCATGATAAATTTGATCAAACTGAATCTGGTTAATTTGCTCCTTGGGCAATAGTGTCTCAATTTATAATGCCTCATTTCTGTTTATATACAGCTCTTGATGTAAACGGTGTTCACTATGCAGCTTATTATTTGTTACATACAGATCAATATAAAGCAAACAAGGCTAATCAAGAAAACTTTTCTTTGGGTGTTTTTACCCAAATAGATACAGAAGGGAGTAAACAGTTATATGATAAACTTGCCCAGGTTTACGCACAAGAAAGAGCGCAACAAGAGGAAAAGATCAAAATTGCCCAATTTTGTGATAGTTAGTAACATTGCTTTTAAGGGCTTGATTTGGTAATATTACACAATAAAAATAAAAAGCTTTACAAGTTTTTAGGGGGTTTGCATGTTTAATCAAAGATTACGCATAGTTGCTTTATCAATATTTTTTTTACTTGCCGGTTATAGTACGTATCATTTTGTATCAGCACCTTTTTGCGTAACACAAAAATCACAAACTATTCAAACTATCTATGGATCAGTCACGGTTACTGAGCCGGTTATTCTTGAGCTGCTTGCATCACCTGCAATGGAGCGCCTTAAATCAATTAATCAATATGGTATTGTTGCTGTAGTCAAGCCAGAACAAATATATACCCGTTATGTTCATTCATTAGGTGTTTTTTATATATTACGTACTTTTGGGGCATCGCTTGAAGAACAAGTGGCAGGGCTTTTGCATGATATTTCTCATACTGCATTTTCACATGTTGCAGATTTTATTCATGGTACTCATTTGCAAAAATATTCGTATCAAGATGAAATTTTTGCATGGTACTTAGAAAAAACAGGTCTGTTAGCAATTTTAGAAAAACATGGCCTAGAGCGAATTGCACAGTATGGAAAAGGTGTTGAATACCCAATACTCAAATGTGATTTGCCAGGTTTATGTGCTGATCGTATTGAATACAATATGTATGGTGGTTATCTTGAAGGCTGGATTACGCAAGAACAAATGTGTGAACTTGTTGCGCATCTTCATTATCAAGATGGGCTATGGTTTTTTGATGATATTGCATCGGCAAAAAAATATGCAAAAATCTCTGTTGATTTATCAGTGCAAAATTGGTCTTCAGCAGAAAATGCGTACCTTTCAACTCGAGCAGCACAACTGCTCAAACAAGGTTTTGATAAAGGAATTATCACTAAAGATGATTTTCATTTTTCACATGATGCTGCTGTTTTGAAAAAATTAGCAGATTCTAAAGATGCAGAAATTCAAGATTTAATGAATAAAATCTATAACTATAAAACTGCTTATAAAGCTGGTACAGGGGCACAACATGACCTTTATTTTAAAGGCAAGTTCAGGGGAATTGATCCACTTGTTAAAGTTGATGGCCAATTAGTAGCTTTAAGTCAACTAGATAGTTCTTATAAAGAGTATATAATTGCGCAGCATGCTGCATGCAAAGAGCAGTTTATTGTTTATTGTTAAGCCTTTTACAACAAACTTTTATAATCAATTTGTCCAATCAAATCTTCCGGTTTGAGCCCATTTTTTTCTGACTGATTAAATTGTTTTACAATTTTGCCTTGCTCTAAAATCCAGATTTTGTTGCCAACATGTAACGCAATGTGTGGGTCATGGGTGATCAAAATAGTGGTTACTTTATGTTCTTTAATGAATTTTACCGCATGTTTAAGTAATGTCGTTGCAGCTTGTGGATCAAGGGCAGCAGTAGGTTCGTCAAGTAATAAAATATGTGGAATCTGTTGTGTGGCCATAGCAAAAGCAATTAACTGTTTTTGTCCGCCAGAAAGACTTTTCATGGGTCTGTCAATCACAGCAGCATCAAGTCCTAAGTTACCAATAATAGTTGCTACTTCTTCTTGTGTAATGGTATTCATTCCATCAACTAATCGTGCAGCTTTGCGGCTATAACGAGCAAACGCAAGATTTTTTGCAACAGAAAAAGAACCAATTGAATTTAAGTCTACTTTTTGAAAAATACGAGTGACTAAGCTTGATCGATCGATTTCATCAAGGTTAGTCACCTCTTGGTTATTAATTGAAATTTTTCCAGCTTGAGGTTTAATTTTACCTGCAATAGTATCAAAGAGTGTACTCTTTCCTGCTCCGTTGCCACCGACAATAACGACAAAATCACCAGCTTCAAGGGTGCAGTTAATGTTTTTTAAAACATCTGTTTTTCCAAATGAAACAGCAACATCTTCTAAACGCAACATATACACTCCTTTTATGATTTACGTAGTGAACCTTTTAAAACAATCAGTAATACAATTAAGACTGCAGTGATTAACTTATTCCATGATTGGTCAAGTTGTAATTCAAAAGTAAGGGTGATAATCACTTGATAAAAAATTGAACCAAGTAATAAGCCCATTCCAAATGATTTGCTGATCGATTGTGCAAGAATCATACCAGCAAGCCCAATAATTAAAATACCAACGCTGGCCCAAATAGAAAAATAGCCAGTGTATTGCACAAATAATGCTCCACTTAATGCAGCAAGTCCATTAGAAAGTCCAATGCCCAACATAGTGTAGCGGTCAACTCGTTTGCCCACATTAATCAGCATTTGTGGATTGTCACCTAAAGCATGTAATAAAAACCCAATTTCTGTTGTTAAAAACCAGCGTATGCAAACAAAAAGCAATGACATTAATAGGATTAAAATTAATAACTTTTGTACATAGTTTGGGATAAATTTAAATGTAGTAAAAATAGTTATTTGTTGGTTGATCATCATATTTGAACCGGCAATTTTAAGTAAGATAGAAAAAAGGCCGGTAGTCATAACAATACCGCTGATCAATGGGTTAAGCTTAAGATTTTTGTGTAAATAGCCTGTTACTACACCAGAAAGTACGCCTGCCAATATTGCGCATAATAACGTAGCCCATGGATTAACGCCATAAAACAATAAAAGGGCGGTCAGTGCGCCACCTAATCCAAAGGCACCTTCAATTGAAAGGTTATCAAAATTAATTAGCTGTGTTGCAAGATAAACTCCTGCAACAACCACACTAAAAATAAGTCCGCGTTCTAATACACCTTGTAGAATCTGTACTATCTCAAGCATAACAAGTTCCTTATGGTTTTATATACGTATTTTGTGAATCAATGGTAGTAATGCCAAGATTGGCAGCTGTTGTTTGTTGAGTCAATAATTGGTATGCCATAGTACCAGCCTGCTTTCCACCTTCAAAATAATTAACTCCGCGAGCAGCAAGTACTCCTTTATGTTCTTTAATATCATCACTTAACCAGCTTACAATCAATGGTTTTTGGTATTGATCAGCAATAGTTGCAAGTAAAGCAATAGTGCTTGCAACGGTGTTGTCCGTTGGAGCAAGAATGACATCACATTTTCGGCATGCAAGTTCCATCGCCGCTTGTGCATCTGTTTCAGATTGTAATGCGCATAACACCGGCGTTAAATTTTTTGCTTTCAGTTCCTGCTGCATCAAATCAACCAATACTTGTGAATTAGGTTCACCAGCGGTATACAAAAGCCCTACTGTTTTTGCATCGGGAACTAAAGAGAGCATGAACTCAATTTGACCTGGCACGTCGATCATATCAGAAACGCCACATACATTCCCATTATGTTCAATTAAACCAACAGTTTTTGGGTCAGTGACTGCAGCAATAATGATTGGTCGCTCATGCTCTTGTGTTTTTAAAGCTTGAGCAGCAGGGGTTGCAACAGCAAAAAAGAGATCATATTTTTTTTGAATATGCAATTTTTGGGCTAAAGCGTGAGCTTGCGTTATAGACCCTTGTGCATTTTGGATTTCATATTCAACGGTATCTCCTAATTGTTCATGTAAACTTTCTATAAAACCTTTAACTGTTGCATCAAGAGCGGGGTGTGCTGCGGTTTGCAAAATTCCAATAGTATACTGATTTTTTTTGGTTGTTTTATTACGTAATAACGTGATTGCTATCATCATACTGACTCCAGCCAGTATAATAATTAATAATGATTTATAAGACATGGTTAATCCTTTTTGGGTTCAGTTTTGATAGTTGTGATACCTATTTGGGCAACTGTTTTTTGTTCGGTTAAAATTTGATATGCAATGTGGCCAGCCTGTTTTCCACCTTCATAGTAGTTCACTCCACGAGCGGCCAATACACCTGGTCTGAGCAATGTTTCATCACTGACAATAAATGGTTTTTGATACTGCTGTGCAATAGTTGCAAGTAAAGCAATCGTGCTTGCAACCGTATTATCTGTTGGAGCAAGAATGACATCACATTTTCGGCATGCAAGTTCCATTGCCGCTTGTGCATCCGTTTCTGATTGTAGCGCGCATAACACCGGAGTTAAGTTTCTTGTCTTTAACTCTTGTTCCATCAAATCAACCAATACTTGTGAATTAGTTTCACCAGCGGTATACAAAAGGCCAACTGTTTTTGCATGCGGAACTAAACTGAGCATGAATTCAATTTGTCCTGGGACGTCGATCATATCAGAAACACCACACACATTGCCATTGGCATCAATTAACCCCACTGCTTTTGGGTCAGTGACCGCAGCAATAATGAGTGGTTTTTCCGTAATCTGTGCTTTTAAAGCTTGAGCAGCTGGTGTAGCAACAGCAAAAAAAGCATCAATTTTGTTTTGGTAAGCAGACAGTTGTTGCGCAATAGTATGCGCTTGTGCAACTGAGCCTTGGGCATTGTGCATAATAAATTGTATTTCTTTTCCTAGTTCTTGTTCTAACGTTTCTTTAAACCCTTTAATTGTTGCATCAAGAGCAGGGTGAGTTGCTGTTTGTAGAATCCCAATGGTGTATTGACTGGTATGCGGCGCTGTTTGTATTGATTGTTTTAAAAAATAAAAAAATAGTACTGTGCCGAAAAAAAGAGCACTGAACAAAAACATTTTTTTGAAAATCATAATAATCCTTTAACGGTAGAAAATAAGCAATAAAAAACCCCAGGTTTTTACTGGGGGTTTACACATTGCGCTTGATTTAAAAATTTAACTGTTTTTAAAAAGCATGCTGTGCCTTCCCCTGATAAAAATAAAAGTAATAAAAAGAGTAAAAAAAAGAAAACAAACGACTTGAAAAGGCCGTTGTAACAGAATCAAAAAATGAGTGGTAAACGATTGTTTTACATAATTTCATATTTTTAGAATACCATGTAAACTTGCAAAGAGCAAAAAATAACATAAAAGCGTTTAAAAAAGGGGCATCTATGGAGTTTAAAAAAGGTTTATTGGCAGTACTATTAATGACACAAAATTTTAGCGCCAATAGTGCTTTTGTTGATCCATATGAACCAATAAACAATCTGCAATGGAAAGAAGGTGCGGGTGACAGACTTTCTTTATATACTCTTTTGGCTCAGCAAGATGTTTCAGAAGAAACTCAAAAAGCTTGTATAAATGATTTATTTGGCCAATTGATAGCAGCAGATAAAAATTTCTTTTTTCAAAATGTAGAAGAACTGTTTGTTAATAGGGTGCCCAAAGAGCAACTTTCTGGATTTGCCACTTTTGCAACTAATATAGTTACTCGTAGCGATATTACAAAAGTTCATGGTCTTGAGAAATGGACTTTGATGCATATTGCAGCCTATTTTTCAGCAAAAAAAGGTCAGCCAAACTTAGAAATTATTAATTTTTTACAGGAAAAAATAGGCATTGGATTAGCCATAGAAACCAAATATGATAATTGGCAACCACATAATCTTTCTGATTCTTTTGTTCCAGATATTACGATAACTCCGGGTGATGTTATAGAAAGGTTTACTCAAAAAAGGTGATCCATTAAGAGCACTGTTTCAATTTTAATGTATTTCATAAAATGCTTATGGCAATCAATTCAGATCAGTTCCTGAATGAAATTTGTCACATATAGAATTACTACTGCAATCTAAAATAGTCTCACAGTAGAGCTTTTAGTCACTTTTGTATGAATAATTATACAATTAAGAATTTTTAAAGGGGCTAAAGAGCCCCCTTTTTATTACGCTTTGATCAATTCAATATCAAAGATTAATTCAGCGTATGGAGGAATTACTCTTCCTGCTCCACGTGCGCCATATGCAAGGTCATGCGGAAGAATTACTCTTCGTTTTTCGCCTACTTGCATATCTAAAACAGATTCATCCCACCCTGCAATAACCTGTCCAATCCCAACTTTAAATTGAAATGGTTCGCCACGGTCAACTGAGCTGTCAAATTTTTGTCCTAGATTGCCATTGTCATTCAACCATCCGGTATAATGGACAGTTACAAACGCACCTACTTTAGGTTTTGCAGCGCCTGCTGGTGCCGCAGTTAAAATTTGGTAGCTAATTCCGGAATCTGTTTTTTGCATAGGTAAACTTTCTTTTTTTAATGACTGTTCGGTTTGTTTTGTAGCAGATTCTACCGTATCATTTTTTTGTGATAAATCATAGCTGGTAGTGCCTTCTAAGGTTTCTTTTGATGTTGTTTCTGTTTCCAAATTGGCTATATCGAGCGCATTAGAAGAATTTGCGTAAGCTGTGTTTTTATCAATATTGTCAGAAGTAAGAGTAGCTGATTTTGATTGTGACAGATAATAAGCACAACCTGCTCCAACTGCACTGCACAGTACTACCAATACTATTTTTTGATTCATAGAAACTCCTTTAAGGTTAAATAATAATTGAGTTTAAAAGATTTTAGAGTTCTTTGCAAAAGCATGATCTTGTCGATATAATGAGCAGCATGGCTATAAAGAAACTCAATAAAGAAAAACAGCTTATGAATAAAATAATTATCTGGTTGTTGGTATTTTCGATGGCAACAAAAGACTCAAATGCTGTGTTGCCCGGTGCAGTGTTTGTAGGAACTCTAGCTGCCACTATAGCAAGCTTGAAGATGGGACATTATTATCAAAAAAAATCAGTACTTAAAAGACAAGTTGAGCATCTAGAGCTAATTAATTCATTTAAGCAAGAAGATTGGCAAAAATTCCGCCCCTATCCGCATGCTGCAAAAATGGTGAAAGAGTTATTTAAGAGGCGAGATCTGAGCCCAAAAGATTTTGGCTTTAGATGGGCTAAGAAAAATGAAGGATGGTCTTTTGCTGCACATTCGCAACTTTTTTGTTTTAAAGAATCTACACTGTCAAAGGTGAATAATTTCCTTTGTAATCAAGATCCGTTCCGAGAAAATGTGATAACAATAGAAGGCGAGCAAGGGGATATTTTAAGTTTTACTGGAAAAGAATATTGTGGGCTTGTGCGGTTTATCATTGGACATGAAATACAACATGCTTGTGATAGTCAAGCACTTAAAGAAATTTATAATAGTTTAAATCATATTAAGGTATTGATTGAAGTAGAATTAAAATTATTAAAAAATGAAAAAGGTTATTTTGGTCAAAATACGTTAGCAGAGTTTTGTGAAAATCTTGACCAACTAAGAATTTTGGAGAGTATTGAAGAAGAAATAAAGATAAAAGAAATTCAGCCGTATGAAAAAAAAGCTGATATTAATGCTTCTTTAAACCCTGATGAGTTAAGAATAGGCGCAAAATGGTTTACGTGGGGTTATGAACAAGATATAAAATTAGATGCATTAAAATGGGAATATTTTTATAAACATGAAGATGAGCATCCGCATCCTTTAGAAAGAGCACGTTATTTGCGTGAATTGGCCGATGAGTTTGAAGAAAGAGAACAAGAAAAACAGTCTCAATTTGCACAAAAATATTTAGTTTTACCCAATTAAAAAAACTCTTTTAGTCTTGTAATAAGCTTAATTAGGCTTATTATGTTGATTGCCTCTTTACAAAGAGGCCAGTTTAGGCAATACTAAAAGTCGCGTTATTAAGGTTATTAAGCATCATCAAAAAGGTAAATTTGTGAAAAAAGATCTACATCCAGAACTGTTTGAGATTACAATACATTGTACTTGTGGCAATGAAATCAAAACTCGTTCAACAAGAAATGAAATCCGTGCAACACTTTGTTCAGGTTGTCATCCATTTTATACTGGCCAACAAAAGTATGTTGATACTGCAGGTCGTATTGAGAAATTTGAAAGCCGTTATAACAAAACAGCTGGCAAGAAAAAAGCATAATTATTGTTGCTAAGGGGTTGTAATGTCTAGTCAATGGGAAAAAATTCAGGAACGAGCTAATAAGCTCTCTGAATTGCTTTCTGGTACTTCTGTTGAATCAAAAGATCGGCACAATCTACAGAAAGAATTTTCTTTATTAATGACATTACTTGAAAAACATCGCACTGTTGATCGAGTTCAGAAAAAAATGGATGAAGTCACTCGACAATGTGCAGACAACACTGACCCTGACATGGTTGAATTATATGATCAAGAAATGCAGGAGTTGCAAGAAGAGTTAAATCTTGTAACTGCTGAACTTGATGATATTATGTATCCGCCAAACCCCTATGACAAAAAATCTGTCTTTTTAGAAATTCGTTCCGGAACAGGCGGCCAAGAAGCTGCCTTGTTTGCTGGAGATCTACTCACGCTGTATTCTAACTATGCAATTTCAAAAGGGTGGAAAGCTACCGTTGTCAGTTTTAGTGAGACCGATTTAGGTGGAATTCGCGATGTGGTATTACATATTGAAGGCAAAGATGTGTATGGAACATTAAAGTTTGAGTCCGGTGTTCACCGCGTTCAACGTGTTCCAAAAACAGAAACAGCCGGACGTATTCATACTTCAACTGCTACTGTTGCAGTGCTTCCAGAAGTTGATGAAATTGATGTCAACATTAACCCCGCCGATTTACGTATTGATGTCTATCGTGCTGGTGGTGCTGGCGGGCAACATGTTAACACTACCGACTCTGCAGTGCGTATCACGCATATTCCAACTGGAGTTGTAGTAACGTGTCAGGATGAACGTTCGCAACATAAAAATAAAACAAAAGCGCTTAAAATGTTGCAGTCTCGTATTTTGTCCGCGCATGAAGAAAAACAACAAGCACAAATGTCTGAAGCTCGCAAAGAGTTAATTGGTCGTGGAATGCGCGCAGAAAAAGTGCGAACTTACAATTATCCGCAAAACAGAATTACAGATCATCAGATCGATTTAACACTCAAAAAACTTGATGTTATCATGGCAGGTGAGCTGGATGAAATTGTTGATGCATTGCGTGAACATGATCGTCTTGAGCGTCGCAAAAAACCATTTATTATTGCTTAAAAGGTATTGATATGAAAATCAATGAAACTTCTTTAAGTAAATCTGCTCAAAAGATTCAGGATATTTTGTCTACAAAAAATATTAACACAACCGTAGTAGAACTTGCCGCAACTACTAGAACGGCACAAGAAGCAGCTGATGCTATTGGATGCACTGTTGCTCAAATTTTAAAATCACTTGTTTTTCAAACCAAAGAAACAAAAGAACCAATTTTGGTGCTTGCAAGTGGTATTAACCGTGTGAATGAAAAGTTAATAGCACAACATGTTGGACAAAAAATAGAGCGGGCTGATGCTGATTTTGTTCGTGCAGTGACAGGTTATGCAATTGGCGGAATTCCACCAATTGGTCACGCACAAAAAATTAAAACATTTGTTGATCAAGATTTGTTTCAATACGATCAACTGTGGGCAGCAGCAGGAACTCCTCATGCAGTCTTTTCTTTAAGTAATCAAGATCTGAAGACATTAACTGACGGAATTATCATTCAAATTTCTTAGTGTCATTACTATAAAAAACTATAATCCTGGATACTTCAGCCTACGTTCCACCTTCGTTAAAACTACTGCGGACTTTAAGTAAAACTATGGTCAACAGGCATGTTAAGCTTTCATAGGCTTGTGCCCATAACCTAGGCTAAGATGGATCATGATGACATACTAATTATAATTTTAATGGTCTAAAATTTTTAAGATGCCTTTTTTAAAACTTTGTGTAAACTCAAATGAACTTCTTTAAATGAGTTTATCAATTTTTATCTGAAAGGACTTTTTAGATGGGCATTTTCGCGTATTTTCTTGAGTATAATCGTTATCTAAATTTTGTTGGTATTGCTGCTATTATTGGGCTTGTGTCGTACTTTTCTGCTCATCGAAGTAAAATAAACATAAAATTAGTTATAAATGCTCTATTGTTACAATTTTTAATAGCGGCTTTTGTTTTAAATACGGCTCTTGGAAAGGCTGGTATTAAATTTATCGCAGATGGAGTGAACTATCTTTACTTTTATGCAGAAGTAGGGACAAGATTTTTATTTGGTAATTTAGTCAATGATATAAATACGCCATGGGGTACTGTTTTTGCCGTAAAAGTTTTGCCTATCATAGTTTTTTTTGGTGCATTTATGGCTCTTCTTTTCTATTTTGGAATAGTTCAAAGAATTGTTGCTGCTCTTGGTTTTATCATTCAGCCAATTTTAGGAACAACTGGTTCTGAAACATTGTGTGCAATTGCAAATAGTTTTTTAGGTCAAACAGAAGCTCCCTTATTAATTCGTAATTATCTTGCAACTATGACCAAATCAGAAATGTTTGTTGTTATGGTCAGCGGAATGGGTACTATCAGTGGTTCTATTATGGTCGTTTATGCCAAGTTTGGTGCGCCTATTGAGCATTTACTTGCAGCAAGCGTTATTTCTATTCCCACAACAATTATGATCGCAAAAATTTTATTGCCAGAAACAGAAAAAGTTAAAATAGGTAAAGTTAATGTTGTTTCTGATAGCAATGCAGCAAATGTGTTTGATGCAATTTCAACCGGAACCAGTGATGGGCTTGGTTTAGCGTTAAATGTTGGAGCTATGTTGATTGCATTTATAGCATTAGTTGCAATGGTTAATGGCTGTTTAGGTGGTCTTTCTACATGGGCAAACTACTATTTAGGTACTACTATTCCAGTATTAAGTTTAGATCTTATTTTTTCATGGATTTGCGCACCATTTGCTTTTTTAATGGGATTTACTGGTCAAGAAGCGACACAGGTTGCTCAATTAATTGGTAAAAAAGTTGGAATTAATGAATTTGTTGCTTATTGGGATTTAGTAAACATGCATTTGTCAGAACGAACTGCAGCAATTGCAACTTACGCATTATGTGGATTTTCAAATTTTTCATGTATTGGAATTCAAGTTGGCGGAATCGGTGTACTTGCTCCAGAAAAGCGACCATGGCTTACTGAGCTAGGTTTAAAGGCTGTTTTTGGTGGGGCACTGTCAAATTTATTAACTGCAATGGTGGCAGGTTTATTTATTTAGTATTTTTTTAATTATTATGAAAATGTAATGAAGCAACCGCTCCTGAAAAAGAGCGGTTATTTTTTTAATTTACGGTATGCTATGCTTGGCACGAGTAAAAATTATTTATTTAAAAAGGAGCTCTATGTATTATTTTGTTTTCTTATTCTTAGTATGTTTTTTTCATGCTCAATCGATACATTCAATGAAATTTCTATTCGGATGGATGGGGCTTGCGCAAAAACAAAAGCCTGAAGTTGAAAAATTGTCTCATTGTCATGAAAATCAAGAGGGTTTTATTGCAGTAGATACCCTAACATATGCTCAAGCGGTTAAAAAAGGGTTGCCTGTTGACGAAAACGGTAATATTAAAAAACAAGAGTTGAGCAATTTCCAATCTTTTGTGTTTGCTTTTAAAAAAAGAAAAAAGAGACATAAGGCTCCTGAAAAATCAGGTCTAGTAACTTTGGAAAATGATGATAAGCAGGTTCCTTTAAAAAATAAGTATAAAGGTCCAAAAGCATTTAAAAATAATCGGCATCATTTAGCGTTAATAAAACGTAATCCATCTGATCAATAGAAAATCATTATTTAATTAACAATAAAGAGTTATTTACACAAGGTGTGGTATGGTACAACTTATATTAGTTTTTTTACTTTCTTTACAGTTTTTACAATGCTCTGAGATTTAAGTTCGATATTATGATCCTAAAGATGATAACCAAAATTTGAATGATTATAAAAGATTGTTTCCAAATCCATATGATACAAGTAATTATTTTACTCAGCAAAAGCCAGGTTTTTTAACCATAGAAGATTGGTTTGATCAGATTATTGAAGAAAGTGGACAAAAAGACTTAGCTTCTGAACAGAGATTTCTAATAATTATCAGAAGGATTATTAATCAAACTCAAGAAGACATGGAAAAAGCAAAATAAGAGATGGAAGAAGAACGTGAAGCATATATACAAAGTCTTGAACCTTATGATCAAGAGCTTGGTCAAGAATATTATGAAGAAAAAGAATGGATAAGGCAGCTTAGAATGATTGTTTCTGGGGCTGTAGATGATCAATTAAATGATGCTGATTAAAGTGATGATGAACAGGATGAGTATCATTTTGATATGAGTCTTGACCAATGGGACTGCAAGCAAGAAGAAAATGCAAGATTAAAAAGAGCTCAGGGAAGAGGAAGAAAACCTCATAACAGAAAGGGCAGAGAAAATCTTGCATTACTAAAACATGCAATCGATAATTAAGTAACATAAAAAAAGGGGCTGAATTTCAGCCCCTTTTTTGTTATTTCAATAATTCTAAATAAATACTGTAACTTGCCCAGTTAATGTAAAGTGAAAATACTAATGTTGCAAAGACTGGCAATTTTACCCATTTGAAGTTTAAGGTTGTAAAAGCAAGGTTGCAAAGCGTAAGCGTCATTAATAATGGATACAAGGTATTAATAAGTGGCTCAGCATATTTGAGTAATGCTTCAATTCCACTGCATGAAACAATAAACGTTAATAAAATAATAAGAGATAATGATTTAAAGTAATTAATTTTATGGTGCATGATATCGCGTTGAACATATTCTGCAAGAACAATCGCCAGTGCTGTAATAGTTGAAAGACAGGCCATTGCAACAGCGGTTGCAGTAACTAATGCTCCGCTTTGACCTAATATTTTAAAAGAAATAATACTAAACAGTTCAGCAATATTGATTGATTCTAAACCAACACCATGATAAGCGCCTAACAATGCTAACCCAATATAAACAATTGCTAATAAAAAACATCCAATAAGGCCAGCTTTTAAACCAGTTTTTGAAAGCTCTTTAATATCATAGTTGCTTTCATGCTTCATGTTTGATTTTAAAATACTTAATACAATTGAACCAAAGAAAATAGTTCCGAGTAAATCAAGATGTCCATAACCTAATTTTGCTTGATGTGTGAAAATGTCTGATGCATGTGAAGATTGAGCAACTAATGCTTGTGGATTCAAAAGTCCTTTGATGACAATAATGGTAAGTGAAACAAGTAATAAAGGACTGATTAAGTGACCTAATAGATCAATAATCTTACTTTCTTTATAGGTTGCTAAAAAAGTTAAGGTGCAAAAAATTACACTAAACATAATTCCTGTAATTGCATCAGGCAAAAATGGTTTAAGCATTGTGTAGCAGACAGTTACATTACGGGACATGACATAAAAAGGTCCCAATACTGCCATGCAAAAAGCAATAAGTAATCTTCCTGGAATAGTTCCAATTCTTGCAAAAAATTGATGATAATTTCCATTAAAGTGAATAATTGCAATAAGGCCAACAACAGGAATCAAAACAGCTGTCAGTAAAAATCCAACAATGCCCGTTAAAAGCATGTCACCAGAATTAAGCCCAACTTTTATTGGATACATCAAATTTCCTGCTCCAAAAAGCATTGAAAATATTGCAAGTCCAGCTGTTACAGCAGTTGTTCTTAAAAAATGTGTCATGGTATTTTCCTAAAAGAGGTTTTAATGATAGTTTACGTTTAATAAAGAATATTTAGACTAAACTTTTTTAGTTGTTTAAGCAAGAACATAGGAACAATTAATTGCAATTAAGCTGCTTTTGGCAGTAAACTTACAAAATTGTTTCAGGTTTATGTAAAGGTGGAAAGTATGGATTATGTAAGGCGCTTTGCAACATTGGGGCTTCAAGATATCTCTCTTGTTGGGGGGAAAAATGCTTCATTAGGCCAAATGATACAAGATTTAAAAAAAAATAAGATTGC
>Ga0169931_10006584_pt1 | contig 17458 bp, 30 predicted proteins | sample Kivu_15m_20L_FD_129675 | JGI IMG/M metagenome (GOLD analysis project Ga0169931, IMG submission 129675) | Freshwater microbial communities from Lake Kivu, Western Province, Rwanda to study Microbial Dark Matter (Phase II) - Kivu_15m_20L... | ecosystem: Environmental > Aquatic > Freshwater > Lake...
ACATCAGAACAGGTGATACCTTGTGTGATGAGAAGCGCCTGGTGGTGTTGGAATCTATGAATTTCCCCGAGCCTGTAATTGGTTTGGCAGTTGAGCCAAAAACCCAAGCAGATGCGGATAAGTTGGGTATGTCTTTGGCCAAATTGGCTGAGGAAGATCCAACCTTCCAAGTTCGCACGGACCACGAGACCGGTCAAACGGTTATCTCGGGTATGGGCGAGCTTCACTTGGAGATTATCATCGATCGTCTGAGAAGAGAATTTAAGGTAGAGTGCAATCAAGGTGCGCCTCAAGTTGCCTACAAAGAATCTATCACCGGAAACGTTGAGCACCGTGAGGTATTTAAGAAGCAAACAGGTGGTCGCGGTAAATTTGCTGATATCATCGTGAAAATCAGCCCGAATACAGATGTTGAGAAACCAGGTTTGGTATTCGTCAACTCGGTTAAAGGCGGAAATATTCCTCGCGAGTTCATTCCTTCTGTTGAGAAAGGTTTCAAAGAATCTTTGGAAACAGGTGTGATGGCAGGATTCCCAATGGATGGTTTGAGTGTCGAATTGATTGATGGATCATTCCACGCAGTTGACTCGGATGCTCTTTCATTTGAGTTGTGTGCTAAGATGGCTTACCGTGAAGCATTGCCACGATGCAAACCCATCATTCTGGAGCCTATCATGAAATTGGAAGTATTGACTCCCGAGCAAAACATGGGTGATGTGATTGGCGACTTGAACAAAAGACGCGGCATGATTGAAGGTACCAGCGAGAGAGCCGGTTCATCGGTAATCAGTGCCAAAGTGCCATTGTCCGAGATGTTTGGCTACGTTACAGATTTACGTACCTACACCTCCGGACGTGCCACTTCAAGTATGGAATTCTCTCACTACGCTCCCGCTCCATCAAGTATTGCGGAACAAGTTGTAGCGAAAGCTAAAGGAAAATTGGAAGCATAATTCAGAATAGAAAATGGCTCAAAAAATCAGAATAAAGCTCAAGTCTTATGACCACAATCTAGTGGATAAGAGCGCAGAGAAGATTGTGAAGACAGTAAAAAGCACAGGAGCTGTAATCAGCGGTCCCATACCACTGCCAACGCATCAGCGCATCTACACGGTTTTGAGATCTCCTCACGTAAACAAAAAGGCAAGAGAGCAATTTGAATTGAACTCTTACAAACGTTTGATTGACATCTACAGCAGTTCCTCAAAGACAATTGATGCTTTGATGAAATTGGAGTTGCCAAGCGGAGTAGAGGTAGAAATCAAAGTTTGACCTCTCAACCAAGAAAGAAAATTAACCCACAAGCAATAGAAAAATGCCAGGAATTTTAGGAAAAAAAGTCGGTATGACTAGCATCTTCAGTGCCGCTGGAAAAAATGTTCCATGCACAATAGTGGAGGCAGGTCCTTGTGTGGTAACGCAAATCAAGAAGAACGATAAAGACGGCTACACAGCGGTTCAAATCGGATTCGGTGAAAGAAAGGAGAAAAACACTCCGAAGCCTTTAAAAGGCCATTTCGCGAAGGCAGGTGTTACCCCCAAAACTGTGCTCAAAGAAGTTAAAGGTTTTGACAAAGAAGTCAAAGTCGGTGAGTCAGTTAGAGTTGAAGACGTTTTTCAAGTAGGAGATTTTGTTTTCGTAACAGGAAAATCCAAAGGAAAAGGTTTTCAGGGTGTTGTAAAAAGACACGGATTTAGCGGTGTTGGTGAATCAACTCATGGTCAGCACAACCGTCTCAGAGCTCCCGGTTCGTTGGGTGCCGGTTCAACACCTTCTCGCGTTTTCAAAGGAATGCGAATGGCAGGACGCACCGGTGGAAACCGAGTAACTGCTGAGAACTTGGAGATTCTTAATATTCTTCCTCAAGACAATTTGATTGTCATCAAAGGAGCTATCCCCGGTCACAAAGGCGCAATCGTTTTAATCTCAAAGTAAGATGGAACTGACAGTACTGAATAAAGAAGGAAAAAGCACAGGCAAGAAAATCACATTGAGTGATGATGTCTTCGCCATTGAGCCTAATAACCACGCCATCTATTTGGATGTGAAACGTTACTTGGCCGCTCAGCGCACCGGCACACACAAGTCCAAAGAAAGGGCGGAAGTGGCCTATAGCACGAAGAAGTTGAAAAAGCAGAAAGGTACCGGTGGTGCTCGTGCCGGTAGCAGAAAAAGCCCCGTTTTTGTTGGCGGTGGTAGAATTTTTGGTCCAAGACCGAGAAACTACGATATCAAAATCAATGAGAAGGTAAAGCAATTGGCTAAGAAATCTGCCTTGAGCCACAAAGCCAAGTCCGATTCTATTGTTGCAATCGACTCTTTTGCTATTGATGGTGCTAAGACAAAAACCATGGTTTCAATCCTTAAGAATCTTAATCTGACAGGACAAAAAACATTGGTCGTGGTGCCATCTTATGATAAAAGTGCCTACTTGTCCATTCGAAACATTCCCGGACAACAAATGAGAATTGCCGCAGAGTTGAATACCTACGACATCATGAATAGCGGAAAGATTCTGTTGGTTGACAATTCGCACGAAGTGATTGCTAAATACCTCAATAACTGATCACCACCATGAGTATCTTGATAAAACCCCTTATTACTGAGAAGGCAACAGCCTTATCGGAGAAATCAAATCGATACACATTCGTTGTCGATGGTGATGCCAACAAAATTCAGATTCGTAAAGCCATCGAGGACACTTTCAGTGTTGTTGTTGCAAATGTGAGGACAATGAATGTAGACGGAAAAGCACGTACGCGCTACACCAAAACTGCAGTTGTCAAAGGTCGCAGCAAGGGCTATAAAAAAGCCATAGTAGAATTGGCTGATGGTCATTCGATTGATTTTTACGAAAACGTCTAATCCATAAGAAGAAATGGCACTTAGAAAATTAAACCCAATCACTCCCGGTCAGCGTCACAAAGTGGCAACGACTTTTGAGGAGATTACAACAGACAAGCCTCACAAGGCGCTGTTGGTTCCAATTAAGAAGACCGGAGGTCGAAACAACCAAGGTAGACGTACCATGCGCCATATTGGTGGTGGTCATAAAAAGATGTATCGTTTGATTGATTTCAAACGTGACAAGAAAGGAATGCCCGCAACAGTTGTTTCAATCGAATACGATCCGAATCGTTCAGCAAGAATCTCACTTGTTGAGTATACTGACGGAGAAAAGCGATACATTATTGCACCTCAGGGTTTGAAAGTCGGTCAGATTATTCAAAGTGGTGAAGGAGCTGCACCTGAAGTCGGCAACGCTCTGCTTCTCAGAGACATTCCACTTGGAACCGTCATCCACAATATTGAACTCTACCCCGGAAGAGGCGCTAACATCGCCAGATCGGCAGGTTCATACGCTCAGTTGGCTGCGCGTGACGGCAAATATGCGGTCATCAAAATGCCATCAGGAGAGACAAGGATGATTCTGACATCATGCATGGCAACTGTCGGTATAGTTTCCAACTCTGAGCACAGTTTGGTAATCTCCGGTAAGGCCGGTCGTACCAGATGGCAAGGTCGCAGACCTCGTGTGAGAGGTGTGGCTATGAACCCTGTTGATCACCCAATGGGTGGTGGTGAAGGTCGCTCATCAGGTGGTCACCCACGTTCGAGAAAAGGTACACCTGCCAAAGGTTACAAGACAAGAGCTCCGAAGAAACAATCTTCGAAGTTGATTATTGAAAGAAGAAAAAAATAACTGATATAAACGATGTCACGATCACTTAAAAAGCCACCTTTTATTCACTATAAGCTCGCTCAGCGAGTTGAGGAGGCACAGTCTTCCGGAAAGAAGAGTGTTATCAAAACATGGTCCCGTGCTTCAACTATCAGTCCTGATTTCGTGGGATTGACATTCGGAGTTCACAATGGAAAGCAATTTATACCTGTATTCGTTACAGAGAACATGGTGGGGCACAAACTCGGAGAGTTTTCCCCTACGCGCTCGTTCCGAGGACATGCCGGTAAAAAGGATAAGAAAAAGTAATAAGCGCAATCAATCATGGGAGTTCGTAAAAAAGAAGCAGCTGACAAACGCAAAGAAGAACTGAAGAGTATTGCAATTGCAAAACTCAATAATTGTCCTTCCTCACCCAGAAAGATGAGGCTCGTGGCCGATATCATTCGTGGTAAGGACGTGTTTCAAGCGTTGGGAATTTTGAAATTCAGCCAAAAAGAGGCGTCTGACAAAATGGAGAAACTTCTCCGTTCGGCCATCGCCAATTGGGAGGCAAAGAATGATGGCAAAAGCCCTGAGGATTCTCAACTGTTTGTTAAAGAGATTAAAGTTGACGGTGGACGTATGCTGAAGCGTGTGCAACCAGCCCCTCAAGGTCGTGCTCACAGAGTGCGCAAAAGATCGAATCACGTTACAATCATCGTTGATAGCTTAAAATAATCATTAGAAATGGGACAAAAGTGTAACCCTATAGGAAACAGATTGGGATTCATCCGCGGATGGGATTCGAATTGGTATGGTGGAAATAACTACGTTGAGAAGATTGTAGAAGACGACAAAATCAGACGTTATCTAAATGCTCGTCTTCAACGTGCGTCTATCGCTAAGATTATTATCGAAAGAACGCTCAAACTTGTGACTGTAACCATCAATACCGCGCGCCCCGGAGTTATCATCGGACGTGCAGGTTCGGAAGTCGATAAGTTGAAAGAGGAGTTAAAGAAGATTACCGGAAAGGAAGTACAGATCAACATTTTTGAGATAAAGCGTCCCGAGCTTGAGGCCAAATTGGTGGCTGATGGTATAGCTCGTCAGATTGAGTCTCGTGTTTCCTACAGACGTGCAATCAAAATGTCGATTGCCAGCGCCATGAGGATGGGTGCGGAAGGTATTAAAGTGAGCATTTCAGGTCGACTGAATGGAGCCGAGATTGCCAGAAGCGAAAATTTGAAAGAAGGAAGAACGCCTTTGCACACCTTCAGAGCTGACATTGATTACGCATTGAGCGAGGCACATACTACTTACGGACGTATCGGTGTCAAAGTATGGATTTGCCGCGGTGAAGTATACGGCAAGCGTGATTTGAACCCAACTGCGGCCATGGTGAAGAAAGTAGGTTCCGGATCAAGCAATGCGGCACCTGATCCATCAGCTGCTCAAAGAAAAAGAAGACGAAATAAATAAGCTGATATATGTTACAGCCAAAGAGAAGTAAGTTTAGAAAGCAGCAAAAAGGAAAAATTAAGGGCAATGCTCAGCGTGGAGCTACAGTGGCCTTTGGTTCTTTCGGCTTGAAGACAATGGATGAGGGTTTCATAACCTCTCGTCAAATTGAGTCTGCTCGTATTGCTGTTACCCGTCACATGAAACGTGAAGGTAAAGTTTGGATTCGAATTTTCCCTGATAAACCCATTACAGCTAAACCTGCTGAAGTGAGGATGGGTAAAGGTAAAGGTGCCCCAAGCCATTGGGTTGCCATTGTGAAACCCGGTCGAATTATGTTCGAAGTTGATGGTGTTCCAACAGAAGTTGCAGTTGAGGCCTTGAGATTGGCTGCCCAAAAACTTCCTGTTCGAACCAAAACTATTTCCAGACCTGATTACGCGGAATAAATCTCAAAGGAATTATGAAAGCTTCAGAAATTAAAGACATGTCAAAAGACGATTTGCAGGATCGACTTGCAATTGAAACAAAGGCGCTTCACAAAATGAAGTTTAGCCATGGTTTGTCTCAAGTTGAGAATCCATTGAGCATTCGTCAAAAAAGAAGATTAATCGCAAGGCTGCAGACCGAATGGAACGTAAGAGCCGCCAAATAAAAATACAAATGGAGACCAGACAACTTCGCAAAGAGCGTATCGGTGTTGTGACCAGCAATAAAATGGAGAAATCCATAGTGGTTGCCGTAGAGTCAAAAGTGAAACACCCCAAATACGGTAAGTTCATTAAAAGAACAGGAAAGTTCGTGGCGCATGACGAAAAGCAAGAATGCGGCATTGGGGATTTGGTGAGAATTATGGAAACACGACCTCTCAGCAAAACCAAGTGTTGGAGACTTGTGGAAATCCTGGAGAAAGCAAAATAATTAAGTTAAGCATTCGGCAATGATTCAACAAGAAAGCAGGCTCACGGTAGCTGACAACAGCGGGGCCAAAGAAGTATTGGTAATTAAAGTTCTCGGTGGAACCGGCAGGCGATATGCATCTGTTGGCGATAAAATCGTAGTGACCGTAAAATTTGCATCTACAGGGGGTAACGTAAAAAAAGGCCAAGTAAGCAAAGCAGTGATTGTTCGCACCAAGAAAGAAATCAGACGTCCTGACGGATCTTATATCAGATTCGATGACAATGCGGCAGTTTTGTTGAACAACGCGGGTGAAATGCGCGGAACCAGGATTTTCGGACCTGTTGCTCGTGAGCTCAGGGAGAAGAATATGATGAAAATTGTTTCATTAGCTCCTGAGGTGCTATAATCATACAAAGATTACAGAAATGTTAGTAAGACCAAAAATCAGAAAAGGTGATCTGGTAAGAGTTATTGCCGGAGATGACCGAAACAAAGAGGGCAAAGTGCTCCGTATGGTTAACGCCAAGGACCGTGTGGTCGTTGAGGGTGTGAACATCGTGACCAAGCACGTGAAACCTTCAACCGCTAACCCGCAAGGTGGGTTGGTTAAAGTGGAAGCACCTATACACATCTCCAATGTGATGTTGGTAGATTCTAAAGGTAAAATAACCAAAGCAGGCAGAAAATTGGATGCTTCAGGGAAGCTGATTCGCTTTGCCAAAACAACAGGAGAGGAGATTGCAAAATGACATACGTTCCTAATTTTAAGAAGGTCTATACAGACCAAATTCGCCAAGATTTGAAGAAGCGCTTTGAGTATTCTTCGGATATGCAGATTCCCAAGATTGAGAAAATTTGTTTGAATCAAGGTGTGGGAAAAGCGGTGGCAGACAAGAAAATGATTGACTATTCGGTTGAAGAAATGACCATGATAAGCGGCCAAAAGGCTGTGGCCTGCACTTCGACAAAGGATATCTCTAATTTCAAATTAAGAAAAGGTATGCCTATAGCCGTGAAGGTGACTTTGAGAGGAGATAAGATGTATGAGTTTTTGGAAAGACTCATTGTGGCGGCATTGCCTCGTACAAGAGACTTCAGAGGTGTTAAATCAGGCGGATTTGATGGACGCGGTAATTTCACTTTCGGAATTAAAGAGCAAATCATTTTTCCTGAGATTGACATAGATAAAGTGAAGAATATTAACGGAATGGACGTTACTCTGGTAACTACCGCCAAAACTGATGAAGAAGCGAAGGCCTTGTTGGAAGGATTCGGATTTCCATTTACAAAAAACTAAAAGAAATGGCTAAGGAATCAATGAAAGCGCGTGAGAGAAAGCGCGAAAGAATGGTAGCAAAATTTGCAGCTAAAAGAGCTGCTTTGAAAAAGGCCGGAGACTGGGATGCATTGCAAAAATTACCCGCCAACTCTTCAAAGGTTAGATTGCACAACCGTTGTCAGTTGACTGGTCGCCCCAGAGGATATATGCGTCAATTTGGAATTTCCAGGGTGACCTTCAGGGAAATGGCCTTGAACGGCCTTATTCCCGGTGTTAAAAAAGCAAGTTGGTAAAATCTAATTAAGTCAAAGAAATGTTCACTGATCCAATAGCTGACTTCCTAACAAGAATCAGAAATGCGCAAAGCGCAGGACACCGCACTGTTGATGCCCCTGCCTCAAACATCAAAAAGGAAATCACAAAAATCCTCTTTGATAAGGGATATATTTTGAGCTACAAATTTGATGAGGACTCGAAACAAGGGTCTATCAAAGTGGCTTTGAAGTATCACCCAAGAACCAAATTGCCCGCAATTGCAGGAATTGGAAGAATCAGCACACCCGGTCTGAGAAAATATGCCGGAGCCGGTTTGGCACCCAAGATTAAGAATGGTCTCGGAATCGCGATCATCTCGACCTCGAAAGGCGTCATGACAGACAAAGAAGCCAAATTGGAGAATGTTGGTGGTGAGTTGTTGTGTTTCGTATATTAATATTTACCCTTAATAGTTTAGACGATGTCAAGAATAGGTAAAGCCCCAATCAGTATCCCTTCAGGAGTGGAGGTGACATTGGGTGACGGTAATATTATTAAAGTAAAAGGACCAAAAGGTACTTTGTTGCAAGCAGTTGATGCCAGAATTGGTGTTCAAATTGAAGATGGTCAGATTTCATTTTCAAGAACTTCCGATCAACCGGCAGACAGGTCGATGCATGGACTCTATCGTTCACTGGTGGCATCAATGGTTATTGGCGTTTCTAAAGGTTACAGCAAAGAGTTGGAGTTTGTCGGTGTAGGATACAGGGCCAAAGCGGATGGAAACAAACTGGAAATGGCTTTGGGATTTTCTCACCCTATCATTCTCGAATTACCCAAAGAGATTTCGATTTCTACCAGACAAAACAAAGGAGAGAACCCTCATGTGATACTTGAGTCTCATGACAAGCAGTTGCTGGGCATGGTCGCTGCTAAAATCAGAGGCTTCAGAGAGCCGGAGCCTTACAAAGGAAAAGGTGTTCGCTATAAAACCGAGTATATCAGAAGAAAAGCCGGAAAATCAGCCGGTAAATAATAAGAAGTCATGGCAACAACAAAGACTCAAAGAAGAGAGAAAATCAAAAAGAGTATTCGCAAGAATATTTCAGGAAGCGCTGAACGTCCGCGCTTGTCAGTTTTCAGAAGCAATAAAGAAATTTATGCTCAGATTATTGATGACACCAAAGGTGTTACCCTGGCAAGTGCATCCTCAGCTTCAGTAAAAGCTTCTGAAGCTAATGGAAAGGTTGAAGTTGCAAAACTCGTAGGGAAATCTTTGGCCGAAGCAGCTAAGAAAGCCGGAGTCGATATGGTGGTTTTTGATAGGAATGGCTATCTCTATCACGGACGTGTTAAGTCATTGGCTGAAGGAGCCAGAGAGGGTGGTTTAAATTTTTAAGAGATCATGAAGAACAATCATAAATCTGTACGGTCAGTTGACATGGAGTTGAAAGACCGATTGGTGAACGTCAACCGTGTTACCAAAGTGACTAAGGGTGGTCGAACATTCACTTTCGCTGCCATCGTAATTGTTGGAAACGAAAACGGTGTTGTAGGTCACGGCTTGGGAAAATCCAAAGAGGTAACCGGTGCCATCAGCAAGGCAATTGAAGATGCCAAGAAGAGCCTTATTCGTGTTCCTGTCAGAAAAGGAACAATTCCACATGATGAGTACGGTAAGTACAGCGGAGCCAAGGTTTATATTAAGCCTGCCGCTCACGGTACAGGTGTAATTGCAGGAGGTGCAATGCGCGCAGTGTTGGAAAGTGTTGGAATTACAGACGTTTTGGCCAAGAGCTTGGGTTCTTCTAACCCTCACAACGTGGTAAAAGCGACAATGGACGCCCTTTCCAAATTGCGAGATGCTCGTGAAGTGTCCGATATTAGAGGTATTGATGTAGGACGAGTTTTCAACGGTTAAAAATTAACAGACAATGGCACAAATCATTATTACACAAGTCAGAAGCGCCATCGGACGTCCTGAAAGACAAAAAGCAACGATTAAAGCACTGGGTTTGAAAAAACTCAATTCACCTATCGAGAAGGAAGGCACCCCTCAGATAATGGGTATGATCAGAAAAGTTGCTCATTTGGTGAAAGTCGAAGAAAAGTAATTATCAGATAATTTATATCGATATGAATTTGAATGAATTGAGACCGGCAGAGGGTTCGGTTAAAACAAGTAAAAGAGTTGGCCGAGGAGAAGGTTCCGGAAAAGGTGGAACTTCTGCCCGTGGTCACAAGGGAGCGAAGTCTCGTTCGGGATATAAGCGCAAAATTGGTTTTGAGGGTGGTCAAATGCCTTTGCAGAGACGCGTTCCAAAATTTGGTTTTAAAAATGTCAACCGCGTGGAATTCAAAGGTGTCAATTTGGATACTATTCAAAAGTTGGCAACCGATTATGGTTTGACTACGATTACTCATGCTGAGCTATACAACCATGGTTTGGTTTCAAAAGGTGACATGGTTAAAATTTTAGGTCGAGGTGAGTTGACATCAAAACTCACTGTAGAAGTGCATGGATTTAGCGTTTCGGCTAAGTCGGCTATTGAAAATGCAGGCGGTGAGGCTAAAATTGTTGCTTAATTCGGTTTACATAGACTAGAAGGATTGGTATGAAGAACTTTATTCAAAAATTGAAGGACATATGGATGCACGAAGAGTTGAGAAAGAAGATTCTCTTGACTCTTGGTCTTATCCTGATTTATCGAATCGGGTCTTTCATTGTTCTACCCGGTGTTGATAGTGCCGCCTTGGCTAAAGGTTCATCTGCTGATGACGGATTGTTGGGATTGTTGTCTCTTTTCACCGGAGGTGCTTTTTCTCGGGCGTCCATTTTCGCTCTGGGAATCATGCCGTACATATCTGCCTCTATCATTATGCAATTGATGGGGATTGCTGTTCCCTCCGTGCAGAAGATGCAAAAAGAGGGCGAAAGTGGCCGCAAGAAGATTAACCAATACACACGATTTTTAACAATAGCAATCGTTTTGGTGCAGGCTCCCGGTTATTTGGCTACCACAGTGATTTCAGTTCCGGGAGCTGTTCCTGTCCAGGGAGGAGCATGGTGGTTCTCTGCAGTGACTATTTTGACTTGCTCAACGCTTTTCATTATGTGGCTTGGTGAGAGAATTACTGATAAAGGAATCGGAAATGGTATCTCATTAATTATCATGATTGGTATCATAGCCACTCTTCCCCAAGCGATTATCCAAGAGTTTTCTTTGGCCAGTCCATTCTTCTTCTTGATTGAGATAGCCGTTTTACTTATTGTAATCGGAATAGCGGTTCTTTTGGTTTTGGGCGTGCGCAAAGTGCCTGTTCATTCTGCCAAAATGAATGTGGGAGGTGGCGAATACTATAACACCGGAGAGCAAGCTCGAAACTTCATTCCCTTGCGCGTCAACGCATCAGGTGTAATGCCAATCATTTTTGCTCAAGCCATTATGTTTTTACCTCTTTACTTGACGCAAGTAGAGTCTTTGAAGAACAGCTCTGTGCTTCAAAGTTTGGGGGACTTCAATGGGTTTTGGTACAACTTGTTGTTCGCAGTGATGATTATACTGTTCACTTACTTCTACACAGCAATAACTGTTGATCCCCGTCAAATGGCGGACGATTTGAAAAGAGGTGGAAACTTCATCCCCGGAATCAAACCCGGAAAGCCAACTTCTGATTTCTTGGACAGCGTGTTGTCTAAAATCACACTGCCCGGTTCAGTTTTCTTGGCCTTGATAGCAATTTTACCGGCCATTGTTTTCAATCTTGGATTGACCAAGTCGCAAGCGTTCGGGATATTTTTTGGTGGAACATCTTTGTTGATCATGGTTGGTGTTGTGTTGGACACACTTCAACAAATTGACAGCCATTTGCTGTCCAGACATTATGACGGTCTGATGAAGTCAGGTAAGATGCGAGGTAGAATGAGTAGCCCTGTCAGTGGTATTTAACATTACCATTCGGAGTGGTTTATTATAAGAGTGAAGAAGAGGTCGAACTCATTAGAAAGAGTTCTTTGCTTGTTGGGAAAACTTTAGCTGAAGTAGCAAAAGTCTTGGAGCCCGGAAAGTCAACAGATGACTTGGATAAAGTCGCTGAGGAGTTTATAAGGGATCATGGCGCAGTGCCAGGATTCAAAGGGTATAACGGCTTTCCAAAGACATTGTGTACGTCTGTTAACAATGCTGTAGTTCATGGTATTCCAAATTCAGTACCACTGAAAGATGGTGATATAGTTTCTGTTGATTGCGGGGTGCTGTGGGATGGTTTTTACGGAGACAGCGCGTTCACTTTTGAAGTTGGGAATGTCTCAAAGACAATTACACAATTACTTAAAGTAACGAAAGAGTCTTTGATGCTTGGTATTGAGCAAGCAGTTGAAGGACATAGATTGGGAGATATAGGATACGCAATCCAATCTCATGCTGAGAAGAACGGATATGGAGTAGTGAGGGAGCTTGTTGGCCACGGATTGGGAAGAAACTTGCATGAAGCACCAGAGGTACCGAATTATGGTAAAAGAGGTACTGGCATGTTGTTAAAATCAGGTCTGGTCCTCGCCATCGAACCCATGATAAATATGGGAAGTCGGAGAGTAAAGGAGGCCCCGGATAGATGGACCATTATCACTCAAGATAATTTGCCTTCTGCTCATTTTGAGCATACAGTATTGGTTGGAAAGGAGAAAGCTGAGGTTTTGTCAACATTTGAATACGTTGAAGAAGTTTTGAAGAATAAATAAATGGCGAAACAATCATCCATAGAGTTGGACGGAACGATAACAGAAGCATTATCAAATGCAATGTTTCGGGTTGAACTTGAAAATGGACATGTGATTACGGCACATATCAGCGGCAAAATGAGAATGCACTACATTCGAATATTGCCCGGTGATAAAGTGAAGGTTGAAATGTCGCCATATGATTTGTCTAAAGGAAGAATATCATACAGATACAAATAAGAGAAGCGATGAAAATCAGAGCATCATTGAAAAAAAGGTCAGCTGACTGCAAAATTGTCAAGCGCAAAGGCCGATTGTACATCATTAACAAGAAGAATCCCAAGTTGAAGCAACGACAAGGGTAAACATCAATAACTATGGCCAGAATATCAGGAATAGATCTTCCCAAAAACAAACGTGGTGAAATTGGACTCACCTATATTTTCGGTATTGGAAGAAGCCGAGCGAAAGAGATTTTGACCTCTTGCGAAGTCAACCACGACAAGCGTGTTCAAGATTGGAACGATGACGAATTGTCGAAAATCAGGTCTTATATCTCAGCCGGATTTAAGGTTGAAGGTGAGTTGAGATCTGAGGTTCAAATGAGCATCAAGCGTCTCATGGACATCGGCTGTTACAGAGGTATTCGTCATAGAAACGGATTGCCCTTGCGTGGTCAGCACACCAAGAATAACTCTCGTACCAGAAAAGGTAAGAGAAAGACAGTTGCTAATAAGAAGAAAGTTACCAAATAAGGGTTAGGCCTTTAAATTTAAGTCGACATGGCTAAGAATATCAAGAAGAAAAAGAACGTTAAGGTTGATGCGATGGGCGAAGCGCACATCCAAGCTACCTTTAACAACATCATCATTTCTTTGACCAATGGTTCAGGGGAAGTGATTTCATGGGCTTCAGCGGGAAAAATGGGTTTCCGTGGTTCAAAAAAGAACACCCCATATGCCGCTCAAATGGCCGCTGAAAATTGCGCCAAAGAGGCCATGGAATTTGGATTGAGGAAAGTGAAAGTATTTGTGAAAGGACCGGGTGGAGGACGCGAATCAGCTATCAGGACTTTGCACAATTCAGGAATTGAAGTGACGGAAATTGTAGACATAACTCCAATGCCTCACAACGGATGCAGACCTCCCAAGAAAAGAAGAGTATAAATATTTTGAAATCATTCTGAAATGGCCAGATATACAGGACCTAAAACAAAAATTGCGCGAAGATTTAAAGAGCCAATCTTCGGCCCGGATAAATCGTTTGAGAAAAGAAATTATCCCCCCGGTCAGCACGGACCCAATAAAAGAAGAGCTAAGCAGTCTGAATACTCAGTGCAGCTGGCCGAAAAACAAAAAGCCAAATACACCTATGGTATTTTGGAAAGACAGTTTGAGAACCTTTTCAAAAGAGCATCCTCAAAGTCGGGTATTACCGGTGAGTTGCTATTGCAAATGTGTGAGTCAAGACTGGATAACACCGTTTTCCGCTTGGGTATTTCTCCTTCGAGAAGAGGTGCAAGACAGTTGGTTTCTCACCGCCACATTACGGTGAATGGAAGTGTTGTCAATATCCCTTCATACCAATTGAAACCCGGTGATGTGATTGCCGTGAGAGAAAAATCGAAGTCTTTGGAATCAATTACAGGTTCTTTGGCTTCATCTCGTCAAAAGTATGACTGGTTGGATTGGAACAATTCATCTATGACCGGAACCTTCTTGGCCTCACCTTCACGCCAACAGATTCCCGAGAATATCAAAGAGCAACTGATTGTAGAATTGTACTCAAAATAATAACCTGAATAGAATGGCTATTTTAGATTTTCAAAAACCGGATAAGGTTGTAATGATTGAGTCAAATGACTTCAAAGGTCAGTTTGAATTCAGACCTTTGGAGCCGGGATTCGGTATTACCATTGGCAATGCTTTAAGAAGAATACTGTTGTCTTCTTTAGAAGGCTTTGCGATCAACTCTATCAGAATTGAAGGGGTTGACCACGAGTTTTCGACCATCAAAGGTGTGGTTGAAGATGTGACTGAGATTATCTTGAACTTGAAGCAAGTTAAGTTCAAACAACAGATTGATAATCAGGATTCAGAAAAGGTAGTTTTGAATATTTCTAATCAGGACGTTTTAAAGGCCGGTGATATTGGTCGTTTCACTACTGCCTTTCAAGTTTTGAATCCTGAATTGGTTATTTGCCATCTTGATTCCAAAGTCAAATTGACCATTGAGCTTTCAATCTCCAAAGGAAGAGGATATGTTCCTGCTGAAGAGAATAAAGTGAGCAATGTTCCTGTCGGAACGATTTTCATCGACAGTATCTACACGCCAATCAAAAACGTGAAGTATATGGTTGAGAACTTCAGGGTTGAGCAAAAAACGGATTATGAGAAACTGATTATCGATATCGAAAGCGATGGATCAATCTCTCCCAAAATGGCCCTTCAGGAGTCAGCCAAAATTTTGATTCATCATTTCATGTTGTTTTCTGATGAAAGGATTTCACTTGAAAGTGAAGATAAGGTTGAGTCCGAAGAGTTTGACGAGTCTTCATTGCACATGCGCCAGCTGTTGAAAACCAAATTGGTTGACATGGATTTGTCAGTGCGTGCTTTGAATTGCCTGAAAGCAGCTGATATCGAAACCTTGGGTGACTTGGTTTCTTTCAACAAGAATGACTTGTTGAAATTCAGGAACTTCGGTAAGAAGTCATTGACTGAGTTGGAAGAGTTGGTAGACAACAAAGGGCTCAATTTCGGAATGAATGTAGCCAAGTTTAAATTGGAGAAAGATTAAAAGCGTCCTGACGGACGACAAACGAATTATTAAGAAGAAATGAGACACGGAAAAACAGTCAATCACCTGGGCAGAACTTCTGCCCACAGGAAGGCAATGTTGTCAAACATGGCATGTTCGCTGATTGAACACAAGAGAATCAACACAACTGTTGCCAAAGCAAAGGCACTCAAGAAGTATCTCGAGCCTTTGTTGACCAAGTCAAAAGCTGATTCAACTCACTCGAGAAGGACAATTTTCAGCTACCTGAAAAACAAGTATGCTGTCACAGAATTGTTCCGTGAAGTAGCTCCTAAAATCGCAGATCGTCCGGGGGGTTACACCAGAATTATCCGCACCGGATACAGACAAGGAGATAATGCTGACATGTGTATGATTGAACTGGTTGACTTCAATCTCATTTATGGAAATGAAGAGAAGAAAGCCAAAACAAGAAGATCGCGCAGAGGTGGTGCCAAAGTGAAATCTTCTGGCGCAGCCGCTCCGGTTGTCGAGGCAGTTGTTGAAGAGCCTGCAGTTGTTGAAGAAGTCGCTCCAAATGAGGATGTAATTGACTCAACTACCGGTGACGAAAATGCTTCTGATCAAGGCAATTCAGAGAGCGAGAAAAAGTGAAGATAAGAGAAGATTGAATAGAGAAAGGGGGATGTGATGTCCCCCTTTTTTGTGTCTTCTTTTTTACCATTCTGTTGATATCTTATCGGGGATTTTAGAAGAAGGACGAGCAAATCGAAGGTTAATTTTAGCCCATGAATAACACCGGCAATAAGCCAGTCAGCGCGGTCTTGATGCTTCAAGATGGAACTATTTTCAAAGGAAAGTCGGCAGGATTTGTTGGCACCTCATCGGGGGAAATAGCTTTTAATACCGGCATGACGGGGTATCAAGAAATTTTCACTGATCCGTCCTATTACGGACAGATGTTGGTAATGGCCACATCGCATATTGGCAATTATGGTGTGCATCGGGACGAAACTGAGTCCGGAGGAATTAAACTCTCCGGACTGGTGGTCAAGAAGTTTTCTGAAATACATAGCAGGGTCGGAGCTGAAATGTCTTTGGGAGATTATTTGGTGAGAGACAAGATCGTAGCAATCAGCGATATTGATACACGTTCTTTGGTAAGGCATATTCGAAAGCATGGCGCAATGAATGCGGTCATTTCATCGGAGACGGAAGATGTTGATTCGTTAAAAACTGTCCTGAGCCGGACTCCTGACATGAATGGGTTGGAATTATCGTCTAAAGTCTCCACCAAAGCACCTTATTCTAATATAAAATCTAATCCGCTATGCCGAGTTGCGCTGATTGATTATGGTGTTAAAACGAGCATAGTACGTTGTCTCGAGAATGAAGGAGCAGAGGTCTGTGTTTTCCCCTATAACGTTTCATTTGATGAGCTGGCTAAATGGAAGCCGGACGGAATCATGCTCAGCAACGGTCCGGGAGATCCTTCAGTTATGACTAACCAAATTGGTGTAGTTAGGCAATTGGTCGATGCACGAATTCCAATTTTTGGAATTTGCTTGGGTCATCAAATCCTGGCCTTGAGTATGGGAATTCAAACAGAAAAAATGTTCAATGGACATCGCGGAGTGAATCACCCCGTGAAAAACTTGGCTACCGGGAAATGCGAGATTACCAGCCAGAATCATGGTTTTGTAATATCCAGAGACTCGCTCAAATCTGCAGGAAGCGCGGTAATCACACATGTTCACCTCAATGATGATACAGTGGCGGGTATACGCTTGAAAGACTATCCTGCCTTCAGCGTTCAGTATCATCCGGAGGCATCGGCAGGGCCTCACGATTCTCGCTATTTGTTCAAGGACTTCATTGGTATGATCCTCGAACACAAAAAATCATCTTGACTTAAAAAAAAATAGGAATGAGTTATATAGCCCAGGTTGCTGCAAGACAAATACTTGATTCAAGAGGAAATCCCACCATTGAAGCCGATGTTTACACAGAAAATGGGGTTTTGGGCCGTGCTGCCGTGCCCAGCGGAGCCTCAACGGGGATGCACGAGGCAGTCGAATTACGAGACGGAGACAAGTCAGTTTACCTTGGTAAAGGAGTCAATAAAGCAATAGAGAATGTGAATGTCAGGCTGAACGAAGCTCTCAACGGTGCTCACATTTTTGACCAAAGTTTGATTGACGGAGCCATGCGAACTCTCGATGGTACCGAGAATAAATCTGTTCTGGGTGCCAATGCAATTTTGGCGGTGTCTTTGGCAGTTTCGCGGGCCGCAGCCAACACATTGGGCCAACCCCTTTACAGATACATTGGAGGCGCAAATGCCAATACCTTGCCTGTACCCATGATGAATATCCTGAACGGAGGTTCACACGCAGATAATAAAATTGACGTTCA
>Ga0169931_10006585_pt1 | contig 17457 bp, 14 predicted proteins | sample Kivu_15m_20L_FD_129675 | JGI IMG/M metagenome (GOLD analysis project Ga0169931, IMG submission 129675) | Freshwater microbial communities from Lake Kivu, Western Province, Rwanda to study Microbial Dark Matter (Phase II) - Kivu_15m_20L... | ecosystem: Environmental > Aquatic > Freshwater > Lake...
CAGCCTGGAGTCGCCAAAAGCTGACGCGTGATGGCTGACCCGACCATGCCCTTGTGTCCTGCAACAAATACTTTTCTGACTTTCATTTATAAATACTTGGACAGATCCTGACCGAATTAGATTTGGCAATCCTCAATCCCTAGGGAATCGGTCAAACCGGAAAAATGTACGGCGTTCGACCTGAGGATATCGGATTACTATGGCTTCATTAAGCGGATCCTTGAAATGCGGTACGCACCAGAAAACATTAAATGCCAATGCGCCCCTGCAATACTAGGCAACAAGAAATTACTCTACGACATTGTGTCGCCGTTTCGCACGTATCCACGCTAGCATTGATTCAAGTCCATCCTCCAGTCGTACCGATGGTCGCCAATCTAGATATCGCGTCGCCTTTGAATAATCGGCGCAGCGACCTCGGTCACCGATGGGTTTAGTGACGTCGAACTTCACGCCTAAACCCCCGCCGACGAGTTCAGCGATAACTTGCGCTGCTTCCCCTATGGCCGTACATTGATCAGGGCCGATCTGGATCGGGCCCACCCCATGCCCTCTAGACAACGCCGAAGTGAGCGCAACCACAACATCATCCACATGCACGAATGCTCGCCCCTGCCTTCCATCCCCCCAAACCATAAGTTCACGCAAACCCTGCTCTGAGGCCTGCAAGGCACGCGCGCACAAGGCAGGGAGAACTTGAGCGCGATTGGAATCGAAATCGCACGGTGTTCCGTAGACGTTATGCAAAACTAGTACTACGCTTTGCGTCTCTCCAGCTTGGGCGAGGTACTTGGCATCTAGCTCGCCCATTAGCTTACTCCAACCGTAAGCCGACTCGGGGTTTGCCGGATATTGATTCTCTTCGCGAAGCGGAGCCGCATCGACACCAGTCTGGAGCTCAAGCGGAAAGGAACATGCGGTGCCAACGTAAACATAACGGGGGACGCTCATCATCTCTACCGCCGCCGTAACGCTCGCATTGATTTGAAGATTTTTCCGAAAAATATAGCCCTCGTTGCTGAAAACGTAACCGATACCGGCAACGATGTCAGCGAGGTGATAAACACAGTCCACACCTGACAACTCGCGACACCAATCGCCGGGATGTGATAAGTCCGCAACCACTAAACGCAGCCGATCGCCGAACCGCGTAGCTCCGGTGTGGACAAGGTTTTCACGAGACCCACGCCAAAGATTGTCAAGCACGACGACATCGTGTCCGGCCGCGAGAAGAGCCGTACACAAATTCGAGCCAATCATGCCCGCCCCACCCGTCACTACGATTTTCATGTATCGATTATCCTTGTCCAAAGCGCCCAGTAAGAAAACGACCTAGCACTGTACGCAACCAGAACGCGCCGGCATTGCAATACCCTGCAAGGACGAACTTTTGCGACCATACCAGTCTCGGCAAGAGAAATATTCTCAACATTCTTCTTTGTTCACAAAGTCTAATACCCGTTACGTACGGCTCGAGAACGTCCCGCAGAAAGGATGCTCCGACTAACTCCCTGCGATATCGCTCGTAAACATCCGCATAACATTTCATTCGTATAAGAAAACGCGCTCTCTTTTCCTCGAAGCCTATCTCGTAACCAAAAGAGTTTTGGTCGTGGATTCGATATAGATAAAGCGCTTCGGACAAATGAAATCCGGTTCCGAAAATCCGCAAATGCAACTGAACCCAAGTATCTTCATTTGGGTAGCATGTAGGCAGAGGGAAAATTTTTTCTGCCAAATTGCGGGAAAACATCAAACAGCCCCCGCTGAAGTTTGGCTGCTCCGGCAGTCTCGGCATTAATATCCCGTCGTAACGTCGATCCGTTGATATCAGCTGTAACCGGCACGTCGTAAAAACATCGGGGCCTTTCAAGAAAATCGGAGCTTGGCGCTTCGCGAGGCTATCGGCCGGCAATACATCGTCACACGCAAAAAAACATAAAACGTCTCCGCGTGCCCGGCGATACGCGATATTATATGCGTTGTTTTTACCTTTCTCTGTGGTTGAAAGAACGTGTATCCGACCATCCTGAGATGCTTCGGCTGTAGCGATACGCTCGGAGTCGTCGATACAGCCATTCAAGACGATGATCAACTCCCAATCTTGCAGCGTTTGAGCGCGAACGCTCTCCAGAGCTCTCGCGAGCCAACGATCACCATTATGCACAGCCAGAAGCACCGAAACGGTCATACTGTCGTTGAGCAACCCGCCGATTGACGCCAGGTGGCACACCGCATCAAATATCCCGCCAAAATTCCGACCAATGGCACTCCGATCGGTCCGCTAATCGACGTTAACGACAGCCATACCGCAGCATAAATTTTTATCGAAAACGGCTGTCTCAAACGGACCAAGCCACAAAAGAGTAGCCCGAAAAACGGGATTGAAAAAATTCCGAGCCCCGCGAGAATACTGACCAAACCGCCACCATCTATATTCTGAAAGGCATTCCCGACGATAGTGTCTGAGAACATTCTGAGTTGGTCATTGAAAGAGCGTAAGCGCTCTCCAATGGAAGCGTCCAACAAAAAACCCACCAGCCCATCCTGCGCTGCTAGGTTAATCAAGGTAAAGATCCGAAAATTCAAAGTCTCGGAGAGAAAAATCAGCACGAAAGCGATCCCGGTAACAAACAGGAATAACCAAAAAAATCCCAGAATGAGAACCAAAATTAAAAGATATAACGCGCCATACCCACTCAGTGTGGAGATTAGAAGAACCACACTTAACAAGACCAGAGTCCTCTCCGATCGACTCAACCCGTTGAGTAACGGAGACCCCGAATTTGATCGGGAAAAAAAATAAAGCAAAAGCAAAGACGCCAGCTGAATTGCAAAGAATGATGGCTCTGGCGATAAGGTAGAGGCGCCACGACCACTATCGAGGTACCAGCTGAATGCGCCCCCACGACTGGAGATCAGAAGTGTTTCTATAAAGCCCTGTGATAAAAAATAAACGGTGGTGAAAAACGCATAAATGTATAGCGTGAATCGCAGCCTGCTCTCAGTGAGGAATGAAGTCTTCCCTAAGCCGAAAAGCAACGAAAAAAAGAATAAAGCGAACGTAGCAATTCTTTGTATGGAGGAAAAAAACTCCTCGTTCGCAAGGATCGATATCAAAACACCGAAAAGCATAGTAAAAACAGCCCATAACTGTAGAGGACGTTTCGCCCACTCAACCAAAAAAGCCTGGCGCTGCGCAGCAAAAAGCAGCAACGAGGCGACGAACAAGAGAGCGAACGTAGGCTGAGTGTCAAATCCAGGTAATACCTGAACCACAAATGGGAACGCCACAGCGGCATATATCAAATTATCTAATTTACCCGACAGCTTGGAAATTTTTATCACAGCCCGCGGGACCATACGGAAAAGTTGATCAAGCTCCAAACACTCAATGAACCAGATTTCCTGCTCGTCAGCCCGCGGCATACCGCGCGGGCAGATTCAGCCCCCTCTAGAAATGGAACTTCAAATGCGCCCCTCATCCACGATTGGACATCGGTGGGATGGTCCGACAACCAGGACCTCTCAGGTGTTTGAAAGCCTATCTTGTCCTTTCTATCGAGAATTTTATCCGGAACAATACCCTTCATCGCTAGCCTCAACAGGCGCTTTGTCTGCCCATCAGGCGATAATAAATAGGACTCTGGCAACTGGAGCAAAAACTCGGCGATGGGTACGGTGAGAAACGGGACTCGACTTTCGATCGACCAACGCATCGAGTTTCGGTCTCCATGCCGAAGCAGGGCAGCGAGTCCGTCACCCGTCAAGGCGGCCCGCAAGCGCTCTACCAGGCGCCTCCCGTCGCCTTCACTGGCGCTGCTGTGCCGCTGAGGAAACCCTGCTCGAATGTTTTGAGTTTGTAGCCAGTCACGCTTCAGCCATCGGGGGTATGCGTCACGACCTACGATACGAAGTGCATACCGACGCCACTGATGTGGAGTCAATGCATCACCGAGCACTAGAGCAGCGTTTCGAGCCCCGCGCCCGGGCCAAGTTGACCAGTTATGCAAAAACCTCGACATCGCGCCGTAAGAACCGCGATCAAGCAAGCTGCGTAAATAAAACTGAGGGTAGCCACTGTAGCCCGCTAGCAGTTCGTCGGCCCCCTGCCCATCCAACGTCACGATGATTCCAGCTTCTTTCGCGGCCTGATACACGCGGTACTGCGCGTAAATGCTAGTGCTACCGAATGGCTCGCCCTGTGTCCGAACCAAATCTTCGAGATCACGAATCAGCTCGGAACTATCAACCTGAATTTTGTGGGCAATGGCACCGACATGTGTATTGACGAGATCTGCCCAATACTCCTCGTCAATGGCTGACCCTCGCGCTACAAAACTGAAGGTATGAATCGGCATATCCGGCTCAAGATGGCGCATTGCACAAACGATCGCTGAAGAATCCAACCCCCCAGACAAAGCTGCACCCACCGGAACGTCGCTGCGCAGATGCAGACGAACGCTATTCAAGAATAGGTCGCGGAATTCGGCCGCTGCGTCCGCAAGAGAGAGATCGGTCCGCTCCTCGATAGTCGGCCACCACCAACGCTCCGGCTTGTCGCTGGCGTCAGTGGTCAATTTTTGATCAAGTGAGAGGGACAATTGATGTCCCGGAAGAAGGTGCCGAATCCCAGAAAAGAAGGTTCTAGCTGAATCATCGTAACGGCCGGCAACCAGGTAGTCGTAAGCCTGTTGAGCATCAGGTTGCGGGACGGTCGGTAGCAACGCCTTTAGAGCCGATATCTCCGATCCGAAATAAACGGCCCCGTCACGGATACAATAAAACAACGGCTTAATGCCGAATGCGTCACGCACCAAAGTCAGCGAAGATTCTTCGCGGTCAAGAACCGCAAACGCAAACATCCCGATAAGCCGCTTAAGCCCTGAGACACCCCATTGAATCCAAGCGGCTAATAAAACCTCGGTGTCCGAATCCGTTTCAAAGGAATGCCCGAGGGATTTAAGTTCGCTCCGCAACTCTCGGTAGTTGTAAATCTCACCATTAAAAACCAACCAGCACCGACCATCCTGCGATTTTCTTGGTTGGTGACCGCCGGGGGATAAATCAATGATTGCTAGGCGCGTATGTCCGAACGCTAGTGTCCCCTGCCACTGAGTCGAATCCTCGCCGACGGTTAACAGTTCAATGCCGCGGTCGTCCGGACCACGATGCGCTAACGCACCGATGGCCGCCTTTAGCCGACCCGTAAAGTCATGCCGGTGGACACCGTCATTACTCACATCGTGTAGGAACACTCCAAAAAGACCGCACATTTCAGATCGCCTTTAACTTCGGCATTAAGTGTCAACTAGCGATAGCGAAAAACCCTCGAGACTTGTCGAATGACGTCTGCTCCAACAAGTCCCGACGCGACTGCTACAGCCGTGATGCTAAACAACACCGCTACGCCGTACGACCACCGCATAGCGTCCGACCAAGCCATCAATCTAAAAACAACTAAAAAGATCACCGTAACAATGAACGGTACGATAATTGACCACCAACGATGAGGAATGCGGTAATAGCGCTGCCCGTAATGCAGATACAGCATGAAAACGGAAAAGTAGCTGATGAGCGTTGCCAACGCCGCACCCTCGATACCAAAAAACGGGATGAGAAAAAAATTCAGGGAAATGTTAAGCGTACCCCCGATCACGTTGATCCATACCAACAAATGGGTTTTCTTCGCGATCGCGATCCCCGGCGAAAAAACATACATACTAGAAAGCAAGATCGCAGGCACCAAATAAATCACTACCACTGAACTAGCATAAAACTCAGGGGTAGTCATAATGCGTAAAAGATCAATGGCATAAATACCTAAAAATAGAAGTATCACCAAGAAAAAAAAGAAAAATAATCTGAAAATCTCAGCAAGCTGCTCTGGCGTTTCATTTTTCTGATAGTGCAAATATACTAAAGGCGTTAGCGCAGCCTGAAATCCCATTATGACCAGTCCAGCGAGCGACGCTACACGAAAACCGATACCGTACAAGCCGACCTGCTCCACTGAAAGCAGAGATTGAATCATAAGACGATCCGCGTAGAGAGTGAGCCAAACAGATACGCCGGAAACCACAAGCGGCGTCGAAAAACGAAGCATTTGACGCAGCTGCGACGCGCTAAATGTAATGCGGATACTCGCTCGCAACCAATACAACCCCATCACTGTGCCCGTAACCGAGCCGACCGCTAGGCCTGAGAGAAGCCCGAGCAACCCAAAATCAAGAAACCAAGTTAACCAAACAGATACCAAGGCTGTTACGACTGACATTACAATACTTACCGACGCATAATGAGCGCTCCGCAGTTCCCACCTGAATTGATTCTGGATTAAGTAAAAGAGTCCATTTGCCCAAATGTGGACCACTCCGATCTTGAAAGCAGCTTCTAAGTTTTTTTGTCCCATTATCGACTCTGCGACTACCGGCGCGAAACCTAATGCCGCAAGCGCGAAAAGCGAGTAACTCCCTACGGTGAACCAAAACGCCGAGGAAGCGTACCCGATTTGGCGCGCACGATCAGATTCGCTTGCGTAAAAACGTGCCACACCTTGAGAAACCTCTAACGCGATCGTCAAATTTACTATCGCGGCGAATGCCATAAACAAATCGAGAGATCCGAAGTCGGAGGGGGTCAACACCCGGGTATAAATGGGTATCAGCAGTACTGCCAACCCTCGCGACAATATCGCTGGCAAGGTGTAAATCAAACCATCTTTAAAGAATTCTCTAAGAATTCGATACTTCCTCTTAAGTGACAAGACCAGCGAAGTCGAGAAATGCGCGCTTCAATGTTCGGTGGTGCGAAACCTGTAGCACGTCGTCGCCATACGCCTGAACAAGGTTACGAATCACCTCCTTTGATCGTTGTGACGATTGCCCAGCGCCCTCGAGATAAAAAACATCCTGCGGATAAACCCACCACTCTGGAGGGATATTTCCCTCTATAAGATCTACATATCGAGAAACAACTTCTTTTGTACACCATTTTGTTTTCACAAATCTTTGGGCTTCTTGGCCAAGCTGACGACATAACTCGCGGTCACGGACAAGGCTCTCTATGGCTTGCTCTAATTGCTCTGGATGACAAGTCTTGGATGGGGGCCACATCCCTTGGGGCACGAACTGTTGAAGCCGATCAAGCCCATAACCGCCTACAACAGAGGGCTTCGCGAACCACGCCGCCTCGGTAGCGAAGCCTGCCATGGGAGTATCGCTGTAAACCTGATCTACCACAAAATCGCACGAACGTATGGCCATTAAAACTTCGCTGAAAGATCTACCTTCGATTACGTTAAACTCGATAGCGTATCCTTTCAGGCGTAAGTTATCGATCGCCTGCACGATCTGCGAGGTGCCCTTGGCTGCAGGATGGCTCGGCGAGTGCAGGATACGAATGGGCTTTGGATATGATCTCTGTGCTGCTATCCATGAAGGATCGGTACCGAAGCTAGACGCAGTCGTATCCTCAATCGTTTGACCCCCATCGAAAGGGATACCTAGAGCAAAGAAATTTATAAAGCGGGTACTGCTAAATTGGGAATTAGAAAATGGAGTCCCAATCACAAGATGGGTATTCGCTATCCAGCGACATACCCTTTGCTTGTTACGTCGGATATATCCCTTTAGCTCCCCAAGCCCTATAGGTACGGCTTCCTTGCTTTGGTATACACCATCGATGAAGGGCGGGCGCGCTTCTGAGCCGTGACCAATGTTCCCAATGATGGTCTTATCAAGAAAGCGCAAAATCGGCAGATCCAAATTAGCGGGGAGCAAGGACCTTCCAAACCCAAAGATATAGATTTCATACCGAAAAATAGCGAGGAGGCCCCATAAACAAGAAAAAAATTCTCCGGGGATGGCCACCAAGACTCGCGTGATGACTGAGCGCCCCGTACCCGATCTTCGTCTGTTAAACCATTTAGCAATTTTTAGCAGCGTTGGCGTTGGACTCTCCCCTCCATAGCCGAATGAATGAGTAGAGTAGGTAAAAAAATCACAGTCGTATCCCGAGTCCCTGAGACCTCGAGCTAGATTGCCGTAGTAGCCAGCAATCTCCACTGGACCGACAAACACTCTCAAACGTTTTTGGGGGGACATCGCTTAACTGTCATCGAGTACAAGAAATCCTAACTATACGAAACCTCTTACACGGGCCGGCGATCCCCAAGCTTTCATGCCCGAAGGGATATCTCGGGTCACCAAACTGTTCGCACCAATAACGCAACCGTCGCCTATCTCGACCCCCTTGGTGATCACCACGTTCGGTCCTATGTAGCAACGATGACCAACGCGTACCGCAGCACGCTCTGGCGGGGCCACCCCACCGCTGATCGCCCACTTCACTGTATCGTGGGTATAGATCTGAACTCCCGCACTAACGGAGCAGTAATCACCGATAGACAGCCCACCAGATCCATCTAACACCGTAAATGGCCCGATCCAGCTATGTGCCCCAACTGAGACATCCCCGATCACCAATGCGCTATCGTAAATTGATGCGCCTTCCCCGAACCCCAATAGTTGGGCCTTCTGCCACCGGTCAGAGATGTAGTCGGCGAATGGTACGGTACGATTCCATTTTTCCCTGACTTCCAGTTGCCGCCGCAGGAGCAAATCCCGCAAGTGCGCTAGCAATCGCTGCCGGCCCACGTCGTCATCCCTATTGTCTGTCGTTAGATCTGCCATTATCTTCCGCTACACGACATCTCACTTCCGAGCAATGACCGTGATTCCAGATTCCTCAACATACATGCGCTCCACCAACAAACCGGCAGATTCACAAAAATCCCGAATCTCCTCTGGCGTATGCCGATAACAGTTGAACGGACGAAACCAGTCAAAATTAATGTGATTCATTTCGTCGACTGTATAGTCAGGGCGATAATAGGCCTTACATATTTTGTAATAAAATAAGCGCTGCAGGCTTTGCCTTCCTTTGACGATACCAAGGAACGGAATATCGTCTGGAACATCTATTTCCACATTAAGATCCCCAAGTGCTTTTCCTAAACGCGTTAATGGGATCAAAGCATCCCAAGCCTGTTCATTGTTTAGGCTAGACAAGTATTCTCTTATCGCATCATCCGTGTATTCCCTGATAGGTGCTTTTTTTACGTAGACGTAAAATAGAAAATGTCCGCCCTGTTTAAGCCTTGTAGCCAGCGTCGTAATAGCCGAAGCGACGCTATCGGTATGATGTAGCACGCCTTCAGAAAATATAATGTCAAAAAGCCCGAACTCGCTGGGAATAGAATTCAAGTCGCCCTGAAAAAACTGGCCGGGAATGCCCAGCTCCTTAAAGCGCTCCCCTGCGACTGTAGCTGCCTCCGAAATATCCACGCCCAAATAGTCATGCTGCCGAAGATAATCGGCGAAAAGAAGATATCCCGAGCCACCACTACCACAGCCCGCGTCCAAAATTTTTTTGCGGGTACCATCCTGATTAAGCAAATCTGCCAGCCTCTTTCCCTCGCCATCAAAGTACTTTTCAAACAGCCAGCGCCGCCATTCGGCCTGGACAGCCGACGATTCATAGGTATCGCGCTTCTTCCACTTAAAGCCGAACGTTTCCTCCGTCTGGCGTTGATCATTTGAAATATCATTACTCACTGATCTTTCTCCTAAAACAAATCAAGCGGCAGACATCCACGAATCTACATTCAGCAGTGACCAAATAAGCAAACGCCGATTATTCTCTCCACTCAAATGCTGAGCAATCAAAGGCTCAACAGCGCGTCGGTCGAGATACTGGTAGATATGTGCGGAGTTGTTTAGCAATCTGCGCTTGACGAACTCTATACTGTCCCCTTTAAACCAACTCGCGTCTGGCGAAGAGAACCCCTGCTTCTGGGCTTGAGTCACGCTTTCGGGAATATATCGGGACATCATTTCCCGCAATATCTGCTTTCCATCGTTAGTTTTTTTGAAGTATGAATCTTGCTTGCTACCAGGATCGTTCTCGTTGATCTTCAAGACTTCAGAAAGGTTGTTTAGTTTGAACCTGACCGGACACTGCATAGCGAACTCAACAAGATCGTTATCCATGAACGGCACGCGATTTTCTAGGCTATGCGCCATGGAAATCTTATCCTCCACTACGAATAGGCCATGAAGAAAAGTTTTCGCCTCGAAATACAGAGAATGGTTGATGTAGTCTTCAGGTCTCTTTAATTCGTTATCATGATTCGCGAATACATCCCTAAAGATATCTCGTGTCCATACGTGAGACACCTCGTGCCAAATAGGTGCAAACATTGCTTTCAACTCGGAATTACTGACTAGACGTTGCCAATAGAAATAGTATTGATCAACGTATTCTTCAAAACTCTGAGCCTTTGCAGCACGAAAGTACCGCCACGGATACCCGCCGAAGAGTTCGTCACCTCCGCTTCCGGACAGCACAACTTTCACAAACCTGCTCGCTAACTGAGCAGCATAGAAGTTTGGATAACTTTGGCCGACACGAGGCTCTTCAAGGTGCCATGCTAATTTCGGCAGACAACGCTCCATGTCACCCGCCTTAAGCACCATTTCATAGTGCTCGGTCTTGAACAAAGCCGACATCGCCTCAGCCTTAGCGCGCTCGTCGAACGCTAACTCGATTCCAGAAGCTGAACTCAAATCAAAACCGCAAGTAAATGTCTTTAGATATGGAAAGTGCCTCGCCGCAAGTGCGGTGATCGAACCAGAGTCCATTCCACCGCTCAAGTACGCTCCAAGCTCAACATCGCTGACCAATTGTCGCTGGACCGCTTGCCTAAAGAGGCGATCTAGTTCTTCAAGGTACTCGTGCTTGTCTATACTCTGGACGGGTTCGCGAAAACGATAATCCCAATATCGGTTCCGTGACCAAGCGGCCTGAGTCGTCGCATCGCCTATCTGCAAAGTAGCGTAGTGCCCAGCAGGTAAAAGCTGGATATCATGTAAAAGAGTCTGATCAGTAAAAATATTTTGAAAAGTAAAGTATTCGAGTAATGCTGGTGAGTTCAGCCTGCGCCGAAACTCTGGCTCTGCAGTGATGGCTTTTTGCTCAGATCCAAAGATAAATAGCATACCTTGCCGGCAATAGTAGAGGGGCTTGATTCCGAAACGATCCCGGGCGAGTAAAAGCCTTTTTTCCCTTCTATCCCAAAGCGCTAACGCAAACATCCCATTGAACCTAAGAAGCGCGTCGGTACCCCAGCGGGCAAGCGCAGCGAGTACAACCTCGCTGTCGGTGTCACTACGAAACCAAACCCCGGCAGCTTCCAGTTCGGTACGCAGCTCACGGTAATTGTAGACCTCACCGTTATAGCTCAGTACCCACCGATGGTCCGCACTAATCATTGGCTGATGCCCAGCGGGGCTTAAATCAATGATCGCAAGGCGGCGGTGCCCGAGACCTACATTTCCTTCGATCCAGTGGCCTTCACCGTCGGGGCCTCTATGAGCGATAGCATCGGTCATTCTTCTTAGGGTTACCGGCGAGACCGGCTCACCATTTAATTTAATTACGCCCGCGATACCGCACATAACTTACGGTTTTCCACTACGAACTACACTGATGACATATTGCTGCTCCTCATCGGTCATGCCATGAAAGAGTGGCAGCGAGATGCTGCAGTCATTAGCAGCGAAGGCGTTTGGGAAGTCCTCTGGCTTTAGCTGGTATTTATCGCGATAGAACGTCAACATATGGACAGCGTGTGTTGCGGGGCGCGTACTGACGCCTGCTCTCTGCAAACTATCCATCCACGCGTTTCTAGCTTCGTTGATAGCCTTGATCTCAGCCCCTTTACCGGATTTAACCGCAGCCTGGGTTCGACTAGGCTCAAACAGGCACGGATAGCTTTGATAACCGTGCTCCAACCCCGCGATACGCGCCGGAACTCTGAGCCAATCCACATCCTTAAAAGCGTCATCGTAAATCGCAGCAAGATTTCGCCTCTCGGTAACAATATCACTCGCTCGCCTCATCTGCGCTGCACCCAGTGCCGCCTGCAAATCGGTCATGCGTTGGTTGTACCCCGCTTCCGGATGATCCGCCAAGAGATAGGGTCTCGCCCCCATGTGGCGCTGAAGATCACTCATGGCTGCACCATGATCGCGAAGGCGACGGAGCTTTTCCGCCAAGTGGCTATTGTTCGTCGTAATCATTCCGCCTTCGCCCGTAGTAATGGCTTTGCGCGGGTGAAAACTGAAACAGCCAGCGTTACCTAAAGCACCAACATGCTGACCATGGTATCGACTGCCGAAACCACATGCAGCGTCTTCCACGACCCAAAGACCGTATTCACTCGCGAGTTGTTTGATAGGGTTCATGTCGGCGGCGAGTCCAAAGAGATGGACGGGCAGAACCGCCTTCGTCTTAGGGGAAATTTTCGTTCTTAATTCTTTGACATCGATATTGAAAGTATCCAAGTCTATATCGCAGAATACTACCTTTCCGCCAAGATGTTCGACGACATTAGCTGTGGCGATCCAGGTAAATGCCGGAACGATGACTTCATCGCCGGCCTGCAATCCGAGTGCAGCAAGGGACAGATGAAGAGCGGTGGTGCACGACGTAACGGCAATCGAATGTTCGGCTCCAGTGAAGATAGACCATTTTTCCTCGAATTCCTTTACTTTCGGACCTTGAACAAGCCAGCCACTCCGCAGCGGGTTAAGCACGCTCAGAGTTTCTGCCTCGGTTAGACTGGTCCTCGCAATCGGGACACTAGTCGGAGTTTTTGCGTTCATTAAGCCAGCCCCACCGCTTTACGACGCGCCGCGACTTCTGCCTTATGATTAGCGCGCCAGTCGATAAGACGTCTGAGTCCTTCTTGCAAAGTGAGCGACGCAGTGAATGCAATTTGCTCGGTCGCTTTTTTGGGGCAGCCAATACGATTACGTACCAATGTGGCCTGACTTCTCGGTGCATATTGGATCGGATTTTTGGATTTAGTAAGTTCGATGAGCATTTCTGCGAGCTCTTTCAGCGAGGTCCGCTTCCCCGTGCCGACGTTGTAGAACTGATCAACCGCGTCGGATTTCATCGCGCAAACATTAGCCGTTGCGCAGTCTTCAACCGCAACAAAATCAAAGGCCTCAGATCCGTCACCCAGAATAGTAGGGCTCTGCCCTAGGTCGATCGCGTCGAGCATCTTCATGATTACAGCAATGTAGGCGCCATAATAATCCTGACGGGGGCCATACACGTTCATATACCGCAGTCCTACATAGTTGAGACCGTAGCGATGATGAAATGCCCGCAACATCGCCTCGCCAGCGATTTTAGTCGCGCCGTAAAAGTTGCGATTGTTAAAAGGGTGCTCCTCGTCCATTGGCTCTCGAAGGGCATCGCCATACACCGAAGCGGAGGATGAGTAAACAAGGCGCTTGACGCCCTCCGCAGCACAAGCTTCCATGACGTTGAAGGTACCTCGCACGTTCACATCGAACGCACTTCTCGGATATTCGTGGCATTGGAGCAACCAGAGAGCGGCGAAGTGAAACACACCGTCTGCGCCTTGCAATGCAGAGCGGAGGATATCTGTCTGTAAGATATCGCCACCGACATCGTATATTTTTACTCGCGGATCCCTCAGTGCCTCGCTGAGATTTTCAGTATTTCCTCGAACCATATTGTCGTATACGATGACTTCAGCAACATCTTCGCGGGTCAATGCATCGACGGTATGAGAGCCAATGAGACCTGCACCGCCGATAACAACAAGCTTTTTTCCTTTGATATTCATGATTTATGCCAACTTCCTATGAGTTGAAAAAACATGTTCTGCCAATGCGAGACTGGATGTAAGACCGGGCGACTCTATTCCAAGCAAATTCCACAAGTTCGGTATCCCATGCTGCGACTCATCCTGAACGACAAAGTCTTTGACGAGCAGGTCGCGCGTACGAAGTTTTGGCCGAACACCGGCGTACCCAGGTTGAAGTTTTTTAGCATCTACCGCCGGCCAGTATTGCCGTATCGCGGCCGCAAACCTGTCTCGTGACGCTTCGTTGACAGCGTAGTCCGGTAACTCTACCCACTCCACGTCAGGCCCAAATCGCGCTTTACCAGCAAGATCGAATGTTAAATGAACCCCAAGCCCTGCCGCCTCGGGCACTGGATAAACCAAACGCGAAAACGGAACGTGCCCGCTGTATGTAAAGTAGCTGCCCTTCGCATATGCGGCCTGCGGAATCGACGTAGACAGCCCCTCGATAGTGGTCGCAACCAGCGGCGCATTTAGCCCAGCTGCATTGATTAAAATGCGGGTGACGATTTTGGTTTTCTCGAGGTCTCCCACCCTAACAACAAAATGTCTCGGCGAAGAGAGCTCAACCGAGAGCACCTTTGATCGGTAAGCAACGGTGCCGTTGAAGGACTCAATATCGGCGACCAAACTGTGCATTAGGCCGTGTGAGTCAACAATACCCGTTCTCGGCGAAAACAACGCGGCCTCACATCGAAGTTCCGTCGCCAAACGCTTCATCTCTAGGCGATCAACCCAGTCCACCTCTATACAACCGTTACGATGAGCATTATCTCGAATAGCTATAAGTTCGTTGACTTGCTTCTCATTCGTCGCAACGATCCACTTACCGATCTGCCGATAAGCAATTTTTCGGGATTCACAATATGCGTAAAGAGACTCACGACCTTCGAAGCACAAAGTGGCTTTTAGGGAACGTTCCGGATAATAAATGCCAGCGTGTATGACTTCGCTGCTCCGGGCGCTTACGCCTGTCCCAAAGCTTTCCTCAGACTCCAAAACAAGCGTCTCGTACCCCGCCATCGAAAAGCGGCGTGCGCACGACAGCCCTACGACTCCCGCGCCAATCACGATCACGTCGACTGAGTACATCTAATGCGGCTCAACTGTTTAGTCATGGCATCCGGTCGCCTCGAAAGAACACAGCAGACGGTTTGAGACTCGCGCCGCTTGACATATACAAATAAAGATTTTCTTCAATAGCGCGGGGATGCGCGATCTAAGGCTGGGTTCCGCACTGGCCATGGAAACGAGACGCTTGACCGCTGAGATGGCACCCGTGAACTCAGCGTTTATGCATACATAAATCGGATCAAAATGCTGACCCGTATGCACGATGATCTCTTCCATATCATCGCGCGCGCGAATCGCGCGACTGACGGTTGCCGCCTTGATGAATTGCGGCCGAGCTCCATCTACCGTCAAGATCTTCAAAGCGGCGCCTTCAATGTACCCACGATGCGCACTTGGTCGGCCGGTTTTAAGTCTGCACTCATCGGCAAACTCATCACTCGCTCAGCGAGCGAGCTAGCGACGGGGGTACAGTCCGGACAACATAGATGGCCGTAAGCAGGTTGCAGATTGAGAGGGACGGGATAATGAACGGCGGTGGGGATATCGTGAGTCTTCAGGTGTTGTTGAATGGCTTCACGGTTATCGACTTTGACAGTGTATTGCGCAAAGACGCTGGTTCGATCTGGACGCTGAACCACCCTCTCGATTCCTGCGGAGTCGCATAGCTCGTTATAGCGGGCCCCGATTTGTATACGTCGCTCAATCTCCCATTCAAACCGCTCTAGCTTCGCGAGTATGATTGCACACTGAAGAGTGTCCATCCGACCGCCGACACCGACCCGCGTGTGCACATATCTCTGACTCTGCCCGTGGACTCGGATCTCGCGCATAGCCTTCGCTAGGTTGTCATCGTTGGTGAAGATGGCACCCCCATCGCCATAGCAGCCGAGCGGCTTACTCGGGAAAAAGCTCGTACATCCGATAGTCGAAAGATTGCAGGATCGTTTGTCTTTATAGGCTGCACCAAAGCTCTGCGCGGCGTCCTCGATAATCGGGATAGTTCCGTGACGTGCCGCGAGGACATTGATTTCATCCATATCCGCTGTCTGCCCGTAGAGACTTACCGGCATGATCGCCTTCGTGCGAGGGGTTATCTTGGCCTCGATGAGACGGACGTCTAGGTTGCAGGTATCGGGCTCGACATCAACGAAGACAGGTATAGCCCCCAAGAGTACGATAACTTCTGCCGTCGCAACGAAGGTGAACGGCGTAGTGATGATCTCATCGCCTGGCTCTATTCCGAGTGCCATAAGACTGATTAGCAGTGCCTCGGTGCCACTGGCTACCGTGATGCAGTGCTTCGACCCGATGAAGCTAGCAAGCGTTTGCTCAAGCTCCAGCACCTCCGGACCCATGATGTATTGGCCGTGTTCCAAAACACGGTTGATTCGCCCGTTGATTTGAGACTCAAGCGCCCGGTATTGCGCTTGAAGATCAATGAAGGGAATAGTCATGAATTGACCGATAGCAGTTTTTCGCCATCAAGTTGATAGACTTTGCCCGAGTCCGGGCAAATATATTTCCCTACCCCGATAAGAGGTAGGGGGATTTGCTCCCCAAACTCACTCATCCAGCCGATTTGCCTGGCCGGAACTCCGACCATCAACGCATAAGGCTTCACGACTTTATTTATTACAGCGCCTGCACCCACGAAGGCGAACTCCCCGATTGTCACTCCGCAAACGATCGTACAATTTGCGCCCAGCGTTGCACCTTTCTTTACGAGCGTATTTCGATACTCGTCTTTACGCTCTATGAGCGACCTCGGATTATAGACGTTCGTGAATACCATGCTCGGCCCGCAAAAGACGCCCTCCTCTAATGTGACGTTGTCGTAAACTGAGACGTTATTTTGGATCTTGCACCGATCTCCGATAACGACCCGATTACCGACGAAGACATTCTGGCCGAGCGAAACGCCTTTCCCGATCTTGGCACCCGAGCAGACATGTACAAAATGCCACACACGAGAACCTTCGCCGATTTGTGCGCCCGCATCGACGATGGCGGAATCATGGACGAAGAAAGTCATTAATCAATACTCAAGTGGGAGGGAGACACTCTTGCCGTCGCGGGCAGAGAGATACGCTGCAATCAGAAGCTCCAGCGACTTTAATCCCTCACGACCATCCGTCTCTGGCTCGGCGTCACCCCGCAGCACCTCGATGAAATTCTGATAATAAAGCGGATGCCCGAATCCATAAACGGACGTCGTCTCGTAATTCGCCGACTCAACTAAGGAGTCATAGTCTTTCGGCTCATCGAACTGCCAATGCTCTATTTCATTCACTGCGACGCCACCGATCCTGACGGTACCCTTCTCGCCTAAGATCGTGATGCTGCCTTCGAGGTTATTTGGGTACGTTAGCATCGTCACGCTCATAGAACCCAACGTACCGCTTCGCCACTTGACATTGAGAACGCCGGTATCCTCGACTTCAATATCACGGGTCGTACTCATCATGGCCTGAACCTTTTCGACGGGCCCAATCAACCAATCAAGTAGATCTACGTAATGACTCGCCTGATTCATGAACGCGCCGCCGTCGAACTCCCAGGTCCCTCTCCATCCATTACCTTGATCATAGTAGGATTGTGGGCGAGTCCAGAAAACATTGATATGCACCATATAGACC
>Ga0169931_10006586_pt1 | contig 17456 bp, 7 predicted proteins | sample Kivu_15m_20L_FD_129675 | JGI IMG/M metagenome (GOLD analysis project Ga0169931, IMG submission 129675) | Freshwater microbial communities from Lake Kivu, Western Province, Rwanda to study Microbial Dark Matter (Phase II) - Kivu_15m_20L... | ecosystem: Environmental > Aquatic > Freshwater > Lake ...
AGCAGGACCAACCGGGTTGGTCCGTTGCGCCTCCATCGCCGTCGCATTCACCGGCGTGGCGACCAGAAAGTCGATGAAGTCTTCAGCGGTGACTCTTGGCTTGTTCACAGCTGCCAAAGATAGCCAAATTGAATGAAATAGGCAAAGCCAATTCGGGCCAACTGCGTAAGTCCTAAAATAATTTGCCTTTTGCAAAAAAGTGACACAGGTTGGGGGTGTCATTTCGATGAAGTTCATTTAATTTTTTGTGGCAAGTCCAAGCTCTGCAGCGATTTCTGTTGATAGCAGATGAATTCTTGGACAATTGGAGGTTATCCATGGGCAGCCGGCAAAATCCCCAAAAATCGGGCCACACCCGTCTGTCTTTGGAAGCCTTGGAGAATCGGGTGGTCCCGGCGGCGGTCCTCGATTACGACCTAGTTGCAAAATCTCCCGCAAATTTCAGCGCCAAGACGGTAATCCTCCAGCTCCCCGATGGCGCCAAACCCGATTACTCAACAGGGGCCTACGCTCCGGGTCTGAAATTGACCAAAGCCTATCCCTTGGTGCCAGGGATGTATCAGGCCAATATCTCGGGCCAAAGTCTGATCAAGACTCTGGACGCCCTGAAAGCCAACACCCGGGTCCAGTTGGTTCAACCCGACGCCAAGATCACCGCCCAGATGATTCCCAACGATTCGCGCTTTTCCGAACTGTGGGGCATGAACAACACCGGGCAGACCGGCGGCGCGTTTGACGCCGACATCGACGCGGCCGAGGCGTGGGACAAGGCCACCGGTACTGGCCAGACCGTGGTGGCCGTCATCGACACCGGCGTCGATTACAACCATCCCGACCTGAAAGCCAACATCTGGACCAACACCCGCGAGATCGCCGGCAACGGCCGGGATGATGATGGCAACGGCTATGTCGATGATGTCCGCGGCTGGGACTTCTTCAACAACGACGCCGATCCGATGGATGACAACGGCCACGGCACCCATGTCTCTGGAACGATTGGCGCGGTGGGCAACAACTCCATCGGCGTCGCCGGCGTCAACTGGCGAACCAGGATCATGCCCCTCAAGTTCCTCGGGGCCGATGGCAGCGGCTACCTCTCCGGGGCCATCGACGCGGTGAACTACGCGGTGGCCAACGGGGCCAGGCTCTCCAACAACAGTTGGGGCGGCGGTCCCTACGATGCCACCCTGGGCAAGGCCATCTCCAACGCCGCCGTGAAGGGGCATATTTTCGTCGCCGCCGCCGGCAACGACAGCCAGAACAACGACACCACCACCAGTTACCCGTCCGGCTACAACTACGACAACATTGTCGCCGTCGCGGCAACCGACCACCTTGACAACCTCGCTTATTTTTCCAACTACGGCGTCAACAAAGTTGATATCGCTGCCCCGGGCGTGAATATTCTCAGCACCCTGCCGGGCAACACCTACGGGTCTTACAGCGGCACCTCCATGGCCACCCCCCATGTGGCCGGCGCCCTCAGCCTCTACTGGGACGCCAACCCCAACGCCACCTACAAGGAAGTGATCAGCGCGCTGTACCAGAGCGCCGATACCGTCTCCACGCTGACCAATTATGTCGGGGGCGGTGGCCGGCGGATGAATGTGGCCAAGCTGCTGGGCGTCACCAACAATCCCGGACCGGATGTCACGGGTGCCAAGGTGAGCTCGGGAGCCTTCACCCAGACCTCGGGCCAGGCCACCGGCGCCACGCTGACCTTCTCCGAGGCGATCGACCCGGCCAGCTTCACCACCGCCGATGTCTCGCTGACGGGTCCGTCCGGTTCGCTTTCCATCACCTCGGTCCAGGCCGTTGCCGGTACCGGCAACACCCAGTTCGCGGTGGCCTTCGCGGCCCTGACGGCCAACGGTACCTACACGCTGAAGGTCGGGCCGAATGTCAACGACACCGCCGGCAATCCGATGGACCAGAACGGCAATGGGGTCAACGGCGAGGCCTCCGATACCTGGTCGTCCGACTGGGTGGTCAGCCCGCCGCCGGCCGACACCACCGGGGCCCGTGTCACCGCCGGCAAGTTCACCTTGACCAACAACCAGGCGACGGGTGCCGCCCTCACTTTCTCCGAAGCCATCAACCCGGCCAGCTTCACGCTGGACGATATCGTGTTGGCGGGCCCCGCCGGCACGATCACCCCCTCGTCCGTCCAGGCCGTCGCCGGTTCAGGCAACACCCGGTTCAATATCGCCTTCCCCGCCCTGACCGCGGCAGGCACCTACACCCTCACCGTTGGCCCGGGCGTCCTCGACACGGCCGGCAACCCGATGAACCAGAACGGCAACGGCGTCAACGGCGAGGCCTCCGATGCCTGGTCGGCCAATTGGGTGGTCAATTCCAAGCCACCCGCCGACACCACGGGCGCCAAGGTCTCATCCGGGCAGTGGATCCTCCAGGGCGGGCTGGCCGTCGCGGCCCGGCTGAACTTCTCCGAGGCGATCGCCCCGGCCAGCTTCACCACAGCCGATGTGACCCTCACCGGCCCGGGCGGGGCCGTCGCCGTCACCTCGGTCCGGGTGGTCTCCGGCACCGGTAACAAGCAATTCCAGATCAACTTCGGGTCGGCCCTGAGGGATGTCGGCACCTACACCCTGAAGGTCGGGCCCCAGATCAACGATGCCGCCGGCAACCCGATGGACCAAAATGGCAACGGCGTCAACGGCGAGCCCGCCGACGCCTTCTCCACAGACTGGGTGATCAAGCCCCCCGCCGACCTGCAGGGTGCCCGGGTTGTCAACGGCTTCTTCAACCTGGCGGAGGGGGTCGCCAACGGCGTGACCCTCACGTTCTCCGAACCGGTCGACCTGGCCTCCTTCACCGCCGAGGACGTGGTCATCAACGGACCCCAGGGCAGGTACACCGCTGATTCCATCCGGGCCGTTGAGGGCACGGGCAACACGCGGTTTGTCGCCTCCTTCCGGCCAATGGCCGCCAACGGTTCCTACACCGTGACGGTCGGGCCGAACATCGCCGATCGTGCCGGCAACCCGATGGACCAGAATGGCGACGGTCGGAACGGCCAGGCCAACGATTCCTACGGCATGTCCTGGCAGGTCGGTCCCGGCGGGCAGGAGTTCACCAGCAACCGGGAATTCCTCATCGGTGACATGCGCTACGTCATGTCCACCATCTGGGTAGACAAGGATATCACCATCACCGACCTGAATGTGAAGCTCAACATCGAGCACACCGCGGTGGGCGACCTCAACATCGTGCTGTTGTCACCGCGCTTCGTGCCCTACACGCTGGTGGCCGGGCGCGGCGGCACCGGCGACAACTTCACCGCCACGGTTCTCGATGACCAGGCCTCCATGGCGATCAGGGATGGGGTGGCTCCCTTCAATGGTTCCTTCAAACCCGAGGTCAGTCTTGCTGGCCTGAACGGCCAGAACGCCCGCGGCGGCTGGACGCTGGTGGTGGGTGACACGAAGTTCCGGGACAGCGGCAAGCTGGTCAATTGGACACTCGAGTTCAACGCCCAGTCGCAGCCGGAAGGAAGCGCTGTGCAAATGGCTGCGCGCGCCAAGGCCCGCGCATCCGCCACGGTGAAGGGCATCCAGGTGGCCAACATCTGGAAGGGCGGGGCTCTCCTGTCCATCCAATCCGACGCGGCGCCTGCTGTCGCGCCACAGCCCGGTAGCTCGGAAGCACCTCCCCGGCTTGCCCCACTGGCCCCTAGGGCTCGCATGGTGTCCCAAATGGATCAGGCCATCTGGTCCCGCATGGTGGAAGAGGGCCTGGGTTCTCGCAAGCGGATAATCTGATTCCATTCTGAAATCGGGCAAATCACCCGAAAAACACCCCTGGAAAGGCCGCATTCGTCCCGCGGTTTTTCCAGGGGTGGTTTTTTGAGGTGCGCTGTCCGTATCAACGAAATCAGTCGGGTTATAATGATGATCGTTGACATTCAAGCAATGCCGCCTGCCCGGTCGTGGGAGTTGCACCGTGTCGCTGCCAATGAAGATGATGAATTCGGGGGGGCTTTTCCCGCTGGTTCTGCCTTTCGTCCTATGCCTTGAAGCCGGTGCAAAGGACGCCGCCCCCATCGACTTTGCCCACAATGTGGCGCCCATCCTCAGGCTGCGCTGCGCCGAGTGCCACACCAACGGCAAGTACAAGGGTTCCTTTTCCATGGACACCCGGGAGGACCTGCTCAAGTCGATGGCGGTCCAGCCGGGCAAGTCCGCGATGAGCGAACTCATCGAACGGGTGACCAGCGACAAACCCGACCACCGCATGCCCCCCAAGGGTGACCGTCTCACCACCAAACAGGTGGACCTGCTCAAGGCCTGGATCGACCAAGGCCTTCCGTGGGAGCCGGGCTACAGTTTCAAGTCTGCCAACTACGTTCCGCCCCTCGAGCCGCGCAAAGTCGCCCTGCCTCCGTCAACCGGCGAGCGTGACCATCCCATCGACCGTATCCTCGATGCCTACCATGCCCGCAACAAGCAGCCGGTACCCCCACCGGCCGACGATGCCACCTTCCTGCGGCGCGTCTACCTCGACCTCGTCGGCCAGTTACCCACTCCGCTCGAGCAGGAGAAATACCTGGCCGCCCCCCCGTCCCAGAGGAGAACCCTGGTTGTCAGGCGCCTGCTAGCCGAATCCCGCCCCTACGCCGAGCACTGGCTCACCTTCTGGAATGACCTGCTCCGCAACGATTACGCCGGCACCGGTTTTATCGACGGCGGCCGCAAGCAGATCAGCGGCTGGATCTATCAATCCCTAATAGACAACAAGCCGTACGACCTGATGGTCCGCGAACTGATCAGCCCCAGGCCGGAATCCGGCAGCGAGGGTTTCATCCACGGCATCAAGTGGCGTGGCAACGTCAATGCCAGCCAGGTGACGGAGCTGCAGTTCTCGCAAAATGTCTCGCAGGTGTTCTTCGGCATCAACATGAAGTGCGCCTCGTGCCACGACAGCTTCATCGATACCTGGAAGCTGGAGGACGCCTACAGTCTCGCCGCCGTCATAGCCACCTCCCCACTGGAGGTCCATCGCTGCGACAAGCCCCAGGGCCGCAAGGCTTCCCCCGGCTTCCTGTTCCCGCAACTGGGCACGATCGACGCCTCCCAGCCCCGGGAGAAACGCCTGGAACAACTGGCCGGTCTGGTCACCCACGAGAAGAATGGCCGCTTCTCCCGCACCATGGCCAACCGCCTCTGGCAACGCTTGCTGGGCCGCGGCATCGTCCACCCCGTCGATGTGATGGCCAATCCGCCCTTCGATGCCGATTTGCTGGATTACCTCGGTGTCTACTTCGCCGAAAACCGGTACGACCTCAAAAAACTCCTCGAGCACATCGCCACCTCGCGCGCCTACCAGTCCGTCCCGGCGCTGCAGAAAGACGAGGTCCCCGGGGCCGAGGTGGTATTCCGTGGGCCGGAACTGAAGCGCCTGTCCGCCGAGCAGTACCTCGATGCCATCTGGCAGGTGACAGCCACCGGACCGCAGAAGCCGGCCGCGCCGATGAAATACCCAACATGGACCGAGGTCACTCCCCAGGAACGCCGCCAGGTGCGCGCCTCGCTGATGAACGCAGACGCCCTCACCCGATCGCTCGGCCGTCCCAACCGAGAGCAGGTCGTCTCCACACGGCCCGACCAGTTGACCACGTTGCAGGCGATCGACCTCGCCAACGGCCGGGAGATGACCCAGTTGCTGGCAAAGGGTGCGGCCGCCCTGCGCAAGGAAAACCCCGGGGCCGGCCCGGCTGAGTTGGCCCGCCTGGTCTATGGGCGTGCCCTCAATCGCCTGCCTACCAGCGGTGAGCTTCAGGTCGCCACCGAAATCCTGGGGGCCCAGTCGACGGAGGACACCGTCGCCGATTTACTGTGGACCGTCTTCATGCTGCCCGAATTCCAGATCATCCGCTAATCACCAATAACCATGTTCAGGGAACCAACCATGGCCCATTCCACCAGGACGGATCGTGCCCGCCAGCGCCGGCAATTCCTCCAATCCATGACCGCCGCTGGCCTGGCCACGCTGGCGGGGGGAGCGCCCCGTCGCGCGCGGGCTGCCGACACGGTCGATCACCCGGCGCCCACCGCCGACACCTGCATCCTGCTGTGGATGGGCGGCGGCATGGCCGCGCCTGAAACCTTCGATCCCAAGCGCTACCTGCCCTATGAGGTCGGCCTGCCCGCCAAGGATATCCTCAGCACCTTCCCTGCCATCGACACCGTGGTCGATAACATCAAGATCACCAAGGGTCTCGAGAATGTCGCCCGGGTGATGGATCGCGCCACGCTTGTACGTTCCCACCGCGTGGCCGACCTGGGCAGCATCCTGCACTCCCGCCACCAGTACCACTGGCATACCGGGTACATCCCACCGCAAACGGTCGCCGCGCCACATATCGGATCATGGATCGCGCGTGTCCGTGGCCCCCGCAACCCGGCCATTCCAGCCTTCATCAACATAGGCCAGCGTCTTGAGGGAGTAGGCGAGAGCGAGGAGCTGAAGGCCTTCACCACAGGCGGTTTCTTCGGCAGCGAGTACGGCCCGTTCAACCTGCCTTTCCCGGAGGATGCCGCCGCCTCGGTCCGTCCGCCCAAGGGCATGACACCCGAACGCTTCGAGGCACGCCAGAAGCGCTTCCGCGAGATGCTGAAGCAAAGCCCCGTCGGCGCGATGGCCAGCGACTTCCACCACGAGTCGATGGTGCGCTCGCTCGACAATGCCCACCGCCTGCTCAGTTCCCGCGACCGCGACGCGTTCGACCTGTCGCGGGAACCGGCCGACAGCCTGGCCCGTTACAGCGCCAGCCATTTCGGCAAGGGATGCCTGCTCGCCCGGCGCCTGACGGAGGCGGGGGCCCGGTTCATCGAGGTCACCACCGAGTATGTCCCTTTCCTGCACTGGGACACCCACGAAAACGGCCATACCACGCTCACCCGCATGAAACGGGAGATTGATGCGCCCATCGCGCAATTGATCCTTGATCTGGAAACCCGAGGCCTGCTTGACCGCACGCTGGTGGTGCTGGCCACCGAGTTCAGCCGTGATATGATGATCGAGGGGGTTCCGGGCAGCAACGCTCCCGACCAATCCCTGGCCAAGGCCGACAAGATGTCGGAGATGAAGCAATATGGCCTGCACCGCCATTTCACCGGCTCGGTTTCAGTGGTGATGTTCGGGGGCGGTATGAAGCGGGGCTTCCTCTATGGGGAGACCGCCCAGGAACGCCCGCTGCTGGTCACCAAAAACCCGGTCAGCATCTCCGACCTGCACGCGACCATCCTCACCGCCATGGGTGTATCGCCCAAGACCGCCTTCGACATCGAGGGCCGCCCGTTCTACGCCACCGAAGACGGCAAGGGTTTGCCGGTGCGGGAATTGTTCGCCAAAGGATAGGATGTAGCAACGGTGCTGGGGTTTCCGAGGTGTCAGGGATGCGTCTGTCTGCGCTGGATCGGGAAATCATTCGACAGGTGACTTCCGAGGTCACCGCTGGCAAGGGCACCGCCTACCTGTTTGGCTCCCGTCTGAATGAGTCAGCCAAAGGGGGTGATTGGGACATCCTCGTCCGCCTCGATGAGCCGGTGGACGATCCGGTTTGGATGGTGGCCCAGATCTCCGGACGCATTTCCCTCAGATGCCAGGGTCGGAAGGTGGATGTCGTCTTGGACGCGCCCAATCTGAAGCGCCAGCCCATCCACGAAGTGGCCATCCGGCAGGGGGTCGCGGCATGAGTTCGCCTGATTCTGAAATGCACCGCTTGAGGCAGTTGGCGCGAATTGTCACCCGGGAAATAAGGGTCCTTCTCCTGTCGGACGAGAGGTTGCACCCCCCGTTGATTCCCGAATGGCAGGGTTTTGATCTCGATACCAATCCGGAACTGGCTGAAAGGGTTGAGGCCTTTGCCAGCCGGTTCGCCAGATTGCAAGATACGGCGGGGGACAAATTGATGCCGCGGTTGCTGGCGGCGTTGGGAGAACCGGTGCGGGTTTTTATCGATAACATCGAAAGGGCTGAAACTCTGGGCTGGCTTGACTCCGCGCAAGAATGGATGGAGATGCGGGCATTACGAAACCAGATGGTCCATGAATACATGGAGGATTTGGCGCTCCTCAAAAAGGCTATAGACCGGGCCCATTCCTTTGTGCCCAAACTGGTGGCCGTCGGTAGTCGCATGATCTTGGAAATGCGATCCCGCGGATGGCTGGAAGGTGAAGTGTGACATGCTCGTCCTGGGAACCTGATCAAAGTCTGTCCAGTTCCTCCAGCACATTCGTGTATGGCTGGGAATCCACGCTTAATTCACCCATGAAGGGATTGTCCATTGCGAGGATATAACCGATCAGGGCCGCCTGGAAGAAAACGTTGATCGAGCCATAAAGCAGGTGGTTCCCCAAATCGAGGTCCATCAGCCAGACCAGGATCATGTTGAGTACCGCCCCGGCGATCACCACATACCACAGCAACGGTTCAATCGAGCTCTCGATGGCGAACAGCCGCTCCCGCCGTTTCTCGCTGAAATGGCGAAACGCTTCCAGAGCGTCAGCATGGCCGACCTCCTGTCCACGCGTGGTAGGTTCAAACCGGATGATATTCTGGTGCATGGCCTGCAGGATTGGCTGCCCGGTCTTGGGCGCCACCCCGGCCTGCTGCTGTGGCCATTCAGTTTCAACGACATGGCGCAGGTATTCCCGCATTTGTTTCTGAAGGGTGGACTGGAGCGGTTCGGGATACACCGAGAAACAGCGGTTGAGGGCGCTGGCTGCCACCGCCTCGGCATGCACCTTGTCATCCGACTCGGTCATGTTGCCGTAGACCCCGACGGCAAGCAGGCCGACCAAAATACTCAGATACACCCCGTGGTTCTCGAAGAAGGCCGAGCTGACCTCCATTTTTTCGGAGGGATGGTTTGACCGGCTGGTGTGTTTCCACCATCGCACCAATAGCGTGCCGATCAGGTTCACCGTCAGGAAAAAAAGTGCCACCAGGGCCATCAACTGCCAGGAGTGCAGGTCGTATATCCACCGCATGGAAATCCACCGGAATCGAAGGGAATGATTCACCCCATTCCGGCACTGTAGCCGCAGAGGGGGCGCCGGGGCCAGCCAACTGTGCTACAGCCCCGCTCCAGGGAGCAGGAAAATGATTCCGGCGGCGCGGGCAGCCAGATCAGGGCCATCCGCGCAAGCCAGTCCCGGTCAGAGGGTGACGCCGGAGAGGTCGCCGGGATCCCCCGCGAAGAAGCTGTCGATCAGCTCGTGGTGTACCGGCCCAAAGGTGCGGATATCGGGACCTGCGCCCGGACCCGGACCAGTGGAAATGAGGGCGAGGCCTCCCACCTTCACCGACCCCACACGCACTTCCCCCTTCCAGCCCGGGTAGGCCATGAAGTAGTCGATCGCCTTCGGATTCCCCCGGTAGACACCCACCTGTTCCGTGGTGCCACCGGTGGTGCCGAGTAGAATCTCCGCGATCTTGTCGCCGTTCAGGTCTGCCGACGCGATCTGGACTCCGTTACGGACCTCCTGTTTGAAGGCGTAGAAACTCCCGAGCACATTTTGGCCCAGGTTCTCGAATGCCACCACATGAGAGATCGGGCCCGAGGCCGTGGTGGTGAGGATGTCCAACGCGCCGTCCCCGTTCACATCGGCGGTGGCCACCCGCAGGCCACCTTTAAAACCCTTGTCAAAGGCGTAGAAGCTGGCCATCACCTGGAAGGTGTTGCCGGACATCACCACCACATGGGGCGTGGCGCCTTTATCAGCAGCCAGAATGATGTCCGAAATTCCATCGGCGTTCACATCACCCGTGGTGACATTCACTCCACCCAGGAATCTCTGGTCGAACACATACTGGCTGACCAGCACCTTCATGTCCTTGCCGCTGTAGACCACAAGGTGCGGGGCCGCGCCAGGACCCGGCACCGAGACCAAATCGGCGACGCCGTCGCCATTGAGGTCGGAGGTGGTGTCGAAGCGGGGTACTCCTTGGTATCCGGTGAACGGAATAATCGGGGCGCCCAGGGTTTCCCCGGAGGGTGACCAAGCCTGCAGGCGCCCACTCTGCCCCACCGCAATGTAGGCCGCCTTGGTGCCGAAGATTGATTCGGGATCCTGCGCGGTGCGAATAGTCCGCTTGGACTCGTTGTTGAAGTGCCCGTTGGTGAGCAAGGTTTCTAGCTTGCTCGACTTGCCACCCAGGTAGGACAAGGGGGAATCGATCTCGATGTTGCCGTTGGTGGCGCTAAGCTTTGCCCCCTTGATGGTGCCCAGAAGGACTTTGCCCTCCTCCCCGGTCACCAAGGCGATGCTCCCACCTGCAGCAGCCTCGATATTGCCCTGGACGGACACCTCGCTGCCCGCCTCCAAACGCACATTTTTGGAATGGAGGGTCCCGGACTGCTTGATGATGGAGCCGAAAACGGTCACCTTCTCCGGGGCGATATCCGTGAAGTTCACATCCACTTCCGAGGCGGTCTGGTGGATATTCAACCGACGGAAGTCATTCCAGTCGATGTTGAAGACCGCTCCCTCCGCACTGATACCACTGGAATCTGCGGTGATGACCGATCCCAGGGTGCCATGCACCATGATCTGGTCCGCTTGGTCGGTGGCGGAACTGTTGATGGTGACTATCGCCTGGGGGTTGAGCGACAAGATCTGGAAGCAGTCACGCCCGCTGCCCTGGTTAATCGAGACCGACCCGTATCCCTCCGTGAAGGTGACCCGGTCATCCCCCTGACCCAGCAGGATGGAGGCTGGGCCTCGGCCAGTCCAACTGATGCGATTCAGGAGGCCGACGCGGATGTCGTTGGTCTCCCCCAGGACAACCTCCAGTCCTGCCTTGATGGCGGAGAAATCGAGTGTCGCATCGGCCAAATCGACTCCGGTGATATCGTCCTCGCCGAATCGCTCCGCGAAGATCAACTTCACTCCGGGGCCCGCCTGGATGGTGTCCTTGCCCCTGCCGGCGTCGATGATGTCGGGACCGCCGCCACCGATGATGTCGTCCTGACCATCCCCGCCGATTAGGTTATCCCCCAGTGGGCCGCCGACAATGCGGTCGAATCCCTTGCCACCGTCAATGTAGTTGTAGCCCTGACCGCCGATCAGGATATCCCTTCCCAGCCCTCCTTCCAGGTGGGTGGGGGACAGCACTCCCGTGCAATCGACGATGTCGTCGCCCGCACCGGCGATACCAACCACCTTGTCCACATGGTGGTAAACCTGCGGCTGCGGATTGCCGTTGGCGTCCACATACTGCGGCTCACCCGCCTGGTTGTACAACTGCACGCTGAGCGACTCGTCACCGGCCACGCCGCCCAGGTGACGGATTTCGAAGTGCTCGTCCGCCATCTTACCGGTGTGGCTACGGCGCCCGGCGGTGGGCCCCATGTTCAAGTACAGGGAACCGTAGCTTGCCGCCTGTTCGGTGGGGGGTGTGGGATCGTTCTTGATATCAAACAGCGTGAAGCTGCCGAAGTTTTGCTTCCACACCTTCTTCCATTTAAAAGGCAGCCACAGTTTCAGATAGGCGTCGGCCGAGACGCTCCCCTTGATATCAAAATCGAACAGGTTGAGTGGCGTGCTGAAATTCGATCCGGCCAGTTGGATCATTTCCTGGAGGTTCAGACGGCCATCCGCATCAACATTGGGGGTCATCGACATGTTGATGTTGAAATTGCCCTCCACTCCAGCCTTGGCTATGCCCGCGTTCAATTCCACACCCATCGACAGCGAACCACCGGCGGTGATGGAGGTGTTGTCGCCATCCACGAACAGCCCCTGCATCAGGATATCCTGCGCCAACCCTTCCAGGGCCGAGGTGGAAAGGCCCTGGGTGCCGTTCACCGTGGCCGCCACCCACTGTTCCAGTCCGGCTGAGTCAAACCCGATGGACAGGTTCACCCCGGCATGCACCCCGGCGCCGAAGGTCATGAACAACGGCCCGTAAAGCTCGAAGGATTCCTGGATGCCGAATTGGGCCGAGAAACTCGGGAAGTTGATGTGGAAGATGTCCACCGTCTGTCCGGTGATCAACCCGATGATGTTCTGGGGGTCGAGGATGTCGAACGAGATCCCCAGGCCGCCCGACATCCCGTAATCCTGGTTCACAATGCTGCTGGTTGCCTCGGTGAAGTTGTTCTTCGCCGAGCCGGCGTACTTGTTCAGGTAGTTGTTGACGGCGTTGATACTGTCCTGCTTGCTGGGCAGTTGCGTTATCTGCTGGGGCTTGCTCAGTCCGCTGGAGGCGTCGCGGAAGTCATTCGCGAAGGTGCAGACAACACCGAGCGGCACCTTGTAGCTTTCGCCCGGGTTCTGCTGGATGTAGTTCACCGCACTGGTGATGTCGTTCAGCATGTCATCAATCGCCGAAAGGGCGGTGATGAAGCCGGTGTCGGCAAGACCCATGCGGTTGGCCAACCCGATAATGGAAGTGTCGCCGCCGATGATGTCGCTCAGGACCGGTGTCTGGGCTTCCAGCGCGCTGATGATCGGTTGCACCCCGTCGGTGATCGGCGTGAGGTAGGGCACCACCGCGCCCAGGTAGTCCGAGATGAAGGAACCCAGGTCGAGGTAGAAGTTGTCGTAGCTCACCTGCGGGGCGTCCTGACCGGGCGACCAGGTGATGCTCATCGTGTTGCCAATGCCCGGGATGGCGGCCGCGATGCCGCCCCCGGCCACCTTCAGCTCGAAGTCGATGTTCATGCCGATCGTCGGCGTCGAAAGCGTCGTCTGGAACAGCGACGACGGGGTCATGTTGTTGATCTCGGCCAGCGTCAGTTGGCCGTTGCCGTTGGGGTCGGTCAGCACCGCGGTGAACGGCATCGAGAAGATCTCGCCTGTTGAGGCGCTCATCGACCCGCTCAGGAGGCCGATGGTCATCGTCGTGCTGAAATCACCATCGGGACCCGCGTTGACGGTGCCGGAGAACTGGTTACCGCCCGCGGCGGTGGGGATGATGAAGAAGCCGTTGAAGGCGTCGATCCCGAAGCTGATATCCACGGTTGCTGTGCCCGATTCCACCAGGTTCAGGTCCCCGGGATTGTTGATGGACAGCGGGATGCCTGGCATCCCGAAACTGAACGGCACCGTTGTGTTCGACATGGTGTAGTCGATGATCAGCGGGCAGGTCACCGCTTGCACCCCCGTCACCACATTGGAAGCGTTGACGAACGCCTGGTTGGCGGCGCTGTAGGTGAGCGTGTTCCCGTTCACATCCAGGAATTTCGGCAGGTAACCGGTGGTGGACCGGTTGGTTTGGCTGCTGGTGAAGGTTCCCGTGGTGAGCACCAATGCCGGGTTCAGGACCAGGCCGGGGGTGGCCAGCACCGTGTTGTAGACCGTGCAGGCTTCATTGTAGAGCTGGGTTTCCGCCGACTGGTTGCCGGTGGTCGCCGCGCCGATGCTAACCACGGGGTAGGAATAGTTGGATCCCCGGTTGCCAAGGGTGATGGATGCGACCTTCTGCCCGCCGTTGCCATCAGAAGTCATGGTCACCGTGGCGGTTGCGCCCGTGCCCTTGCCCCCGTTGCTGTCGGTGATCGTCACTGTGGGGGTGGAGGTGTACGAGTTGCCGGATTCCAGCAGCGTGATGGAACTGAGGGCGCCGCTCACTCCATTCACGGTACCGACGGTTGCGCTGGCGGTGGCGTTCTGGTCGCAGACGGGCACAAACGGGGTGAGGGTGGCCGCCAGATTGTCCGCGATGTCGCCGTAGGCACCGAATGCCTGGCCGAAGGCGCCGGTCCCGCTGCCGATGATGATCTGCGTGGTGTTTTCCATCGATTCCGAGAAGACGGATTGCAAGGCCGTTTCCAGCGCGCCTATCCCCTGGTGGAACACATTGGGGTCGCCCATGGCGTTGGCCAGCGACATCGCGGCAATGTCGCTGTTGTAAAGGCTGGGGAGCCCGAAGGTCACCGAGGGGGTGCCAGTTGGGTTGGTGCTGTTGCGGGTACCGCCGGTGAAACGGATCACAGGCGAGATATACCCCGTCCCGGCAGAGGTGATGGTGATGGCTGTCACCGCCCCGTTTGAGATGGTTGCGGTGGCCTTCGCACCGGTCCCCTTGCCGGCCTCGTCGATGATGGAGACCTGGGGAGCTGAGGCATAATTCGATCCCCCGGTGATAATCGTCGCGCCCGATATTCCGCCCGAACTGTTCAAGGTCGCGTTCGCAACCGCCTGCAGGGCGATGAATTGCTGAAGGGCGGCCGTGGTGGCCCCGCTTGTTCCGCCAATGGAGAACGCCCCGGAGTAGCAGGTACTGGTCGGATAATAGACCGGTAGGGCTGCTTTGTAGGTTCCGGCGGTGGGTGCCGACCCACTCAGTGTGGATGCAACAACCCCTGTGGCCAGCGTGTTGGCGGCCAACGTGGCAGCGATTGCCCCGCCCGAGACCGTGACGCTGGCGGGTGTGGACATGCTGGAGTCGAAGTATATGGCGGAGGTGCCAAGCGTGCCCTGGAAGTCCAGGTCGCTGGCGGAGACCCCGATGTTGGTCAGGTTCCAGGTGGTGGTGGAACCCTGGACATAACCTGCGGTGCCGTAGGCGGTGGAGGTGCCCGACCCTGATTTGGTCAAAAACACACCGAACGGGGCCTGCCATGCAGCGGTGAGACTGACTGTCACATCGCCGGTGTTGTCGGGGGGGACAACCGTGTAGGTCTGGTAGCTCTGGTTCGGATCCAGGTACGGACTTTTGAACCCTCCCGCCAAACTGGCAAAAGTGCCCACATCGAAAGCCACCTGCGTGGTGGTGTTGACCGAATCAGCCCAGACCTGGGGTTGGAGCGTGAGACCGAATCCGGAGGTTGTGCCAACGGTGACAGGACCGTAAGCCAGACGGAAGGCGCTGGCGTTGTCCTGCGCCCAATCAATCAATGCATCCAGGTCCGCCGGCACCGTGCCAATCAGGTTGTCCTCCAGGTACTGTGTGAAGTAGCCCGAGAAATCCGTCAGATCTTGGAGCGTTCCGCCGGTGAATGGCATCACACTGCCCAAGTATTTGGAATTGTCGGTGTTATCCAGCACTTGCGAGACTTGCCCGATGGACGAACCCACCCCGGACATGTCAATAAAAAGCAATCCTTCTGAATTCCCCCAGTTCGCCGACGACTCGGTGAAGATACCCTGACCCGCTGAATTGACACTGAAAGTGACATTCGGGATTGGCAGGGTTGTGCTGTAGGAGGTCGGCAGACCCAAGAGGCTTCCGGCCTGGCTGGAGACAAATGCGTCCAGGGTCAGGTCATAGGAGTTGATGGTCGCGGTGGTCGCGGCGTTCCGGGCCAGGAGGTCATCACTCCCCAGGTTGGATTGCCAGGTGCTGAAATCCTGGAAATTGCCTGGCGTGCTCGACAGGGTGAATTCCACATCCGGGCTGAAGCTCTGCGCCGTAAGACTGACATCCAGATAGCCGATTTGCGCGGTCCCGGTGAAACCAGGGGATCCGCCCGTCCCGTACAGGTTCATACCTAGGCTGATATTGCCCAGAGTGACCTCGCCCAGCGTGGCTGCGGACCACAGGTTGTTGGCGAACAACGCCTGGGAAATGAACGGGTCGGCATCCGCCGTGGAGACATACCACAAAATGGGCGCATTGCCGGAATCTGGCATGACCACTCCCAGGCCGGCGGTCTCGGCGTAGGTGGGGTCGGTCGAGGACAGAAGCGGGCTGAGGTAGGCCGCGAGGTTGTAATTGCCCGCGGCGGGGTTGGCCGTGCCACCGCTCAACCCGGCAACTGCCATGTTGTTTAGCTGGTTCATGTGGTCGATGAGCTGATATTGCAGGCTGATCCCGCTGTTGGCTGTGGTTGTGGTGGTCCAGGATGTGCCGTCCAGGAAATAGAAGATATGGTTCAGGGTGGAGCCCCCTGTCGGCGATTGGGTGATGTCGATGGTGGGTGGGTCGATCGTCACCACCGGGCTGACATACCCTGAACCGTAGCTCGTCATGACGATGTCGGAAACCTGGCCCCCGACCAGCACGGCATACCCGGCAGCCCCTGACCCCTGGCCCGCGGAATCCGAGAAGGTGACATTCGGGGTCTGGGTGTAGAGCGTGCCAGAATAATTCAGGGCCGCCTCGATGATCCCGTTGGTGACCACGGCCGTGGCCGTGATAGGTGGCGCGATGGAGACCGTGGGAGCCGAGGTGTATCCGGTTCCCGGGCTGTTCACCGTGATGGCGGTGACAATGCCGTTGGTGACTGTGGCCGTCGCGGTGGCGCCGCTGCCGCCACCGCCGGAAAGGGTGACCACAGGCGGTGTTGTCCCGTAATAGGCTCCGCCGGAAACAAGGTTGATTCCAGTCACACCGCCGCTGGATACCGAGGCTGTGGCCGTTGCCGGATTGTTGTTGGTGAAGGTGACTGTCGGGTGTGTGTAGCCCGAGTTCATCACCGGGGGTGGGGCGATGGTGATCACCGGGCTGGTGTAACCGGAGCCCGCATTGGTGACCGTGATGCCGGTGACCACCCCGTTGGCGATGGTTGCCGTCGCTGTGGCGCCGGTCCCCGCCGGATCCGTGATGGTCACGGCCGGGGCGATGGAGTAGCCGATTCCCGGGTTGGCCACCGCGATGGAACTGATGGTCCCGTTCGCAAGGGTTGGCGTGCCCGAAGCCTGGTTGGGGGTCAATACCACCCCGGTCAGGTAGCCGTTCAAATCGAGGGAGACGGTCCCGTAGGCGCCCACACCCGTTGAATCGCTGATGGTCACGGTTGGCGCGGCGATGATCTGTTCACGGGAGGCGGTGGCCACCGTTGGCGGGTCGATCACCAATACCGGATTTTTGTAACCGCTCCCACCACTGGTGAAAGTGATGGCAGTGACAATCCCGCCGGAGATCGTGGCTGTCGCCCGCGCGCCCGACCCGGTTCCTGATTTGTCGAGAATGGTTACACGCGGCGCCGACGCGTAATACTGACCGCCGGAGTTGACCGTGGCTCCAGTCAATGTTCCGGAGGAATTGATGGTGGCAACTGCCCTGGCCGGTTCGTTGTCCTGGATGGTGATGATTGGCGAGGAGTAGCCGGATCCTGGGGATGTGAGTGTGATTCCCGTGATACGCCCGGTGTTGGGGTCCAGATAGGCACTTGCCACCGCGCCATGTCCCGTGAGGGGAAGGGGAGCGGTGGAGTTGGTGATTGGGACCAGATTCAACGCCACGGAATCCACGGCCGTATCGACGTCCTGCCCGTTGTTTCCCAATCCGCCGAGCATTAGTGTGTGGGTTCCCTTGTCCAGATAAACCGCCCCTGTGCTCCAAGGAGACCATCAGAATCATGTCACCCCTTGCCTGATTTAACACGATTGCCCTGAAAAACCAGCTACTTTTTGATTCCGGCCAGTTAGCACGGATGGCACTGTGCCATTCGTGTGCCAATCAGCCGCTTTTTCGCCTCCTTTTCTTGCCTTGGCTTTGCCGGCCCTTCGACCCGCCAACAACCAAACTGCCCTGGGACC
>Ga0169931_10006588_pt1 | contig 17449 bp, 17 predicted proteins | sample Kivu_15m_20L_FD_129675 | JGI IMG/M metagenome (GOLD analysis project Ga0169931, IMG submission 129675) | Freshwater microbial communities from Lake Kivu, Western Province, Rwanda to study Microbial Dark Matter (Phase II) - Kivu_15m_20L... | ecosystem: Environmental > Aquatic > Freshwater > Lake...
CCGAAATTCCCCCGGACCAGCGCCGGCATGATGGCCACGTAGGGGCTGGCAAAGAAGCTCACGCCCAGCACCACCGGCAGCAGGGTGCGGGGGATCGGGTGGCTGCGGGCGTGGGCGATACCGGCCAGGATGCCGTCGCGCCGATGTCCGGCCGATGCCCGCTGTGACCCGTTTCCAGGCGTGGAGGCGATGGCGGCAATCGCAGCGAGAAAGCTTGCCGCGTTCACCAGGAAGCACACCCCTTCGCTGGTGTGACTCAGCAGCAGGCCGGCGATACCTGGCCCGATCAGCCGCCCGCTGTTCATCAGGAAGGAATTGAGGGCGATGGCGTTGGGCAGATCCTCCCGGTCCGGCACGAGCACGTTGAGGAACGACTGGCGTGCCGAGGTCTCGAGCGAGGCGATCACCCCTTGTGCGGCGGCCAGGGCGAGCAGCCAGGCTACCTCGGCCAGACCCAGCAATACCAGGGTGCCGAGCAGCGCGGCCTGGGCCGTCAGCGACCACTGGGCGATGAGCAGCAGGCGCCGGCGGTCGAAACGGTCCAGCAATGTCCCCGCCACCGGGCCGAGCAGCAGGATGGGGGCCTGGGTGAGGAAGGCGGTGAGACCCAGCAGCGTGGCCGCTCCGGTGAGGCGGTACACCAGCCACGACAGGGCGATGGACTGCACCCAGGAGCCGATGATGGACACCGTCTGCCCGGCGTAGAAGCGACGGAACGCCGGGTAGCGGAAGGCCCGCATGCCATGGGGCAAGATCATGGTCGGCCAGAACGCGCGGTGGATCGGGGTCGACGTCGGTGGGGCCACCCTGCCGCCCTGCCATGAATGGGTGGCATCGGCTTCCCCGACGGACAAGGCTTCGCGCGCGTCCGCCCGCGCCATGCGTCCGGCCGACCGGGCAGGCGGGACGCTGCGTCTCGCCTGCCCATCGGCGCCCGTCCGGCCATGCGTCCCGGCACGAGGCTTCGCTCAGGCGGCGGGCTTGTGCAGGGCGGGGGCGCGTCAGCCCCCCTGCCGGGTCGCCAGCCTGGCCAGCTGCGGCCGCAGTTTCTCCAGGGTGGCCTCGAAGCCGGCGAGACGTTCGCGCTCCTGCTGCACTACGTTGGCGGGTGCGCGCTCGACGAAAGAGGTGTTGCCGAGCTTGGCGCCGCACTTGCGGACCTCGTTCTCCAGCCGTTCGATCTCCTTGCCGAGGCGCTCGCGCTCCTGGGCGACGTCGATCTCGACGTGCAGCAGGATGCGGGTGCTGCCGACCACCGACACCGGGGCGTCGACCTCGGGCAGGCCGTCGGCGATGTGAACCTCGGACAGGCGCGCCAGGGCCTTGAGGTAGGGCGCGAAGTTCAGGAAGTCCATGCCGGCGGCGGCATGCAGGGGCACGCGTTCTCCCGGCGCCAGACCCATCTCGCCGCGCAGGTTGCGGCAGGCGTCGGTGAGCTGCTTGAGCTCGCTCATCCAGGCCTCGGCGTGGCCGTCGATGCGCTCGGGCTGGGACTGTGGATAGGGCGCCAGGCTGACGCTCTCGCCGGCGCGGCCGGCCAGCGGCGCAACGTGCTGCCAGAGCTCTTCGGTGATGAAGGGGATCACCGGATGGGCCAGCCGCAGCACCGCCTCCAGCACCCGCACCAGCGTCCGGCGGGTGCCGCGCTGCGCCTCCTCGTCGCCGGCCTGCAACTGCACCTTGGCCAGCTCGAGGTACCAGTCGCAGTACTCGTCCCAGACGAAGCGGTAGATCGCGTTGGCGACATTGTCGAGGCGGTACTCCTCGAACCCGCGGGCCACCTCGGCCTCGGTGCGCTGCAGCGCGCTCACGATCCAGCGGTCCACCGTGGACAGCCGCACCGGCAGCGACTCGTCGGTGCCGCAGTCCTTGTCCGCAGTGTTCATGAGCACGAAGCGGGTGGCGTTCCACAGCTTGTTGCAGAAGTTGCGGTAGCCCTCGCAGCGCTTGAGGTCGAAATTGATGTTGCGTCCGAGGGTCGCGTACGCCGCCATGGTGAAGCGCAGCGCATCGGCGCCGAAGGCCGGGATGCCCTCGGGGAACTCCTTGCGGGTCTTGGCCTCGATGCGCGGCGCGTCCTCGGGCTTGCGCAGGCCGGTGGTGCGCTTGACCAGCAGGGTGTCGAGGTCGATGCCGTCGATGAGGTCGACCGGGTCGAGGGTATTGCCCTCGGACTTGGACATCTTCTTGCCCTCGGCGTCGCGGATCAGTCCGTGGATGTAGACGTCCCGGAACGGCACCTTGCCGGTGAAGTGGGTGGTCATCATGATCATCCGGGCCACCCAGAAGAAGATGATGTCGAACCCGGTCACCAGCACCGTCGAGGGCAGGTACAACGCCATGGCCTGGGCGTCGTCCCCCACCGGGTCGGGCCAGCCGAGGGTGGAGTGGCACACCAGTGCCGAGGAGAACCAGGTGTCGAGCACGTCGGGGTCGCGGGTGAGCGGGCCGTCGCGGCCGGCGGCGCGCGCCTGGGCCAGGGCGTCGGCCTCGTCCCGGGCCACGTAGACATTGCCCGCATCGTCGTACCAGGCCGGGATCTGGTGACCCCACCACAGCTGCCGCGAGATGCACCAGTCCTGGATATTGTCCAGCCACTGGTTGTAGACGTTGACCCAGTTCTCGGGGACGAAACGCACCTCGCCACGGCGCACCACGTCCAGCGCCACCTCGGCGATGGACTTGCCGGGATGCAGCGTGCCCTCGGGGGCGGGCCGGGACATGGCCACGAACCACTGGTCGGTGAGCATGGGCTCGACCACCGCGCCGGTGCGGGCGCAGCGCGGCACCATCATGCGGTGGGCCTTGCTGCCGGCGAGCGCACCGCCGGCTTCGAGGTCGGCCAGGATGCGCTTGCGCGCCTCGTAGCGGTCCAGCCCCGCGTAAGCCGCCGGGCCGTTGTCGTTGATGCGGGCGTCCAGGGTGAAGATGTTGATCATCGCCAGCCCGTGACGCACGCCGACGGCGTGGTCGTTGAAGTCGTGCGCCGGGGTGATCTTGACGCAGCCGGTGCCGAATTCGCGGTCGACGTAGTCGTCGGCGATCACCGGGATGGTGCGCCCGGTGAGTGGCAGGGTGAGCTGGCGCCCCACCAGGTGGCGGTAGCGCTCGTCCTCGGGGTTCACCGCGACCGCGATGTCACCGAGCATCGTCTCGGGGCGGGTGGTGGCCACGGTCAGGCCCGCCAGCCCGTCCACCGGTCCGTCGGCGAAGGGGTAGAGGATCTCCCAGATGCGGCCTTCCTCCTCCTCGCTCTCGACCTCGAGGTCGGACACCGCGGTCTTGAGCACTGGGTCCCAGTTGACCAGGCGCTTGCCGCGGTACACCAGCCCCTGCTCATGCAGGCGAACGAAGGTCTCGGTCACCACGCGCGACAGTTTGCCGTCCATGGTGAAGTACTCGCGCGACCAGTCGCAGGAGTCGCCGAGCCGGCGCATCTGGCGCGTGATGGTGGAGCCGGACTGCTCCTTCCAGGCCCACACCTTCTCGATGAAGGCGGGCCGGCCGAGGGCGTGCTTGCCCGTGCCCTGTGATTCGAGCTGCCGCTCCACCACGATCTGCGTGGCGATGCCGGCGTGGTCGGTGCCCGGGAGCCACAGGGTGTTGAAGCCGCGCATCCGGTGGTAGCGGGTGAGCGCGTCCATGATGGTCTGGTTGAACGCGTGCCCCATGTGCAGCGTCCCGGTGACATTGGGCGGCGGCAGCTGGACGGCGAAGCCGGGCTTGCCGGCGTCGTAGGTGGCGCGGAAGTAACCCCGGGTTTCCCAGACGGGATACCAGCGGCTTTCGATGTCGGCGGGTTCGAAACTCTTGGGCAGATCCATCGCTCGGCGTCACAGGAGAAGGACCGCGGATTATCCCGAAATCCGCCGCCCGGCGTCAGTACGGCGTGCGCACTGCGGCGCTGCCTGCCGGGTGTTTCAGCGCGGTGTCTCGCCGTGTTCGGGGTCGGCGTCGGCCTGGGCGTCGGTCTCGGCCTCGTCCAGGGTCTCGCGCAGGATGCGTCCCATGCGGGCCTGCAGTTCCAGCGAGACCTCGGCCAGCGCCTGATCGACCAGTTCGCCGAGTTCGGCGCGGAGCCGTCGTTCCAGGATGGCGCGCACGCGACCCGGACGGGGTTGCGGCAATGGCGCGCTGACGGCCGCCGGCCGGTCCGGCTCCGCCGAGGCGTCCGTGGCTTCCGGTGCAGCGGCGGGTGTCTCCGGTGCCTCGGCTGCCGGCACCGTCGCAGGCAGGGGCGGCTCGGCGGGAGGGATGTCGACCTGCGGGAGCGGATCCATGCGCGGGGCGACCCAAAGCGGGGGCGCGGGCTCGATCGGCAGGGCCAGTGGGTCCTCGGCAGCAGCGGGGATGGCAGGCAGGGGTTCGTCGAGCACGAAGTCGATGCCCGGCGCGACCTCGTCGGCAGGCGGGGCGAGCGTCGGGTCGAAGATGTCCGGCAGCGTGTGTTCGGGCGTTGCTGCCGGTGCGATGGACAGCCCGCCGGCAGGTGTGTGCGGATGCGCCCGCGCGTCCACGGCGGGCAGCGGCGCGGCGGCCGGAGGCGGGGCCACCGCACTCCGGTAGCCGAGGCGCACCAGGTCTGTCAGCGTGGGGATGAAATCCTCTTCCGCCGCTGCGTCCTGGCCGCCCCCGCCCGGCGCGGCGGGCCGCTCGCGCCGCCGCATCAGGTAGTCGGCACGCAACAGGGCGCTTTCCTCGTCGTCCTGCCTGTCGTCCGGGTCGGTGGGGGTCACGGCTCAGGATTTCCCGAGGTCGTGGGACTGCAGTTCGTAGCCGCGGTCCCGGTAGAAGCGGTAGCGCGACCGCCCCGCCGCAATGGCCGCCGCATCTGTGGACACGATCTCCACCAGTCGCTGGAAGCGGCTGAACACCTCAGGCGGCTCGGGCCGCAGATTGATCAGCAGTTCGTCACGGTCGATGGCGGTGAGCTCGTGGTCCAGCACCACCGGGGTGACCCCCGCCAGCCGGTGCCCCGCCCGCACGTGGGGCAGGAAGCCGGTGGGGGCGTGGATCCAGAGCTGCCGGTCGACCGCCTCCGTCATGGCCGGCCCCTCGGTGGCGACCAGCACCCGCATGCCCCGGTCGAGCGCCTTTGCACACAGCTGCGACAGCGTGCGCATCGTGTCGGGCACGTTGGCGTAGAAGTCGATCCGGGTCATGCGGCCGGTCCCGCCTTCAGCGCGCCGCCCGGCGCATCAGGTAGGACGTGAGCAGCGGCACGGGCCGGCCGGTCGAGCCCTTGTCGCGGCCGGACTTCCAGGCGGTGCCGGCGATGTCGAGGTGGGCCCAGGCGTACTTGGAGGCGAAACGCGCCAGGAAGCAGGCGGCGGTCACGCTGCCGGCCGGACGGCCGCCGATGTTGGCCATGTCGGCAAACGGGCTCTTGATCTGCTCCTGGTAGTCCTCCAGGAGGGGCATGCGCCACACGCGGTCCCACACGGCGTTGCCGGCGTCCTCGAGCTCGCGCGCAAGCTCGTCGCGGTTGGCATACATGCCGGTCACCACGTGGCCCAGGGCGATGACGCAGGCGCCGGTCAGGGTGGCGATGTCGATCACCGCGGCCGGGTTGTAGCGCTCGGCGTAGGTCAGCGCATCGCACAGGATGAGGCGACCTTCGGCATCGGTGTTGAGGATCTCGATGGTCTGTCCGGACATGGAGGTGACAATGTCCCCCGGCTTGACCGCCGTGCCGCTGGGCATGTTCTCGCAGGTCGGGATGAGGCCCACCACGTTCAGCGGCAGGCCCATGCCGGCGATGGCCTTGAAGGTGCCGAGCACGCTGCCGGCGCCGGACATGTCGTACTTCATCTCGTCCATGTCGGCGCCGGGCTTCAGCGAGATGCCACCGGTGTCGAAGGTGATGCCCTTGCCCACCAGCACCACCGGCTTGTCCTTCTTCCCTCCGCCCATGTATTCCATCACGATGAACTTGGGCGGCTCGGCGCTGCCCTGGGTCACGGACAGGAAGGAGCCCATGCCGAGCTTCTCGATGTCCTTCTGCTCCAGCACCGTGGTCTTGAAGCCATGGGTCTTCGCCAGTTCGCGGGCGGTGCGCGCGAGATGGGAGGGGGTGCAGACGTTGCCGGGCAGGTTGCCGAGGTCCTTGGCCAGGGCGATGCCCTCGCCGAGGGCGGCGGCCTGGGCGACGGCACGCGTCTCGGCCTGGGCGGTCTTGGCGATGGCACCCACGCCGAGGCGCTCCAGCACCCCGTTGCCCGGGTCCTTCTTGCTCTTGAACCGGTCGAACCGGTAGGCCGACTCGCTGCCCACCAGCACGGTGTGGCTCGCGCGGTCGGCGGTGCTCAGCGACGGGGCATCCCACTCCAGGGTGTAGGCCACGGCCTCCTTGGCACCGCCCGAGGCCGCAGCCTTGACGGCGGCGGCGAGCGCCTCGCGAAAACCCTTGAGGGTCAGTTCGCCCGCCTTGCCCAGGCCCACCACCAGCACCCTGGCGGCGGCCACCGCCGGCACCGAGTGCAGCAGCACGCACTGCGCGCGCTTGCCGCTCAGGTCCCCGCGCTGCAGCAGCGACCCGAGGTAGCCCGAGGAGGCGTCGTCGATCGCCTTGGCCGAGGGCGAGAAGGTGTCGTCCTCGTAGAGCCCGACGATGACGCAGGCACTGCGGACGCGTTCGGCTGCGGTGTTCTTGAGGCTGAATTCCACGGGCTCTCCTGTTAGGATTGATCTGGCGCGAAAAAAAGACCATGTGACCGGACGCGCCGAAGGTAAAAATTATCCCCGGCGCCTCCGAGAAAAGTCAAAGACGTGCTCTTCCACCGCGCGCTGCGCCGCGAGTTCATGAACACCGGTGCGGTGGTGTTCGCGGTGCTGCTCATGATCACCGTCACCACCCAGCTCATCCGCATGCTCGGCTGGGCGGCCCAGGGGGTGATTCCGCCCGACGGCGTGCTCATCCTGCTCGGTCTGGCGGCGCTGCGCTACCTGCCCATCCTGCTGGCGCTCACGGTGTTTATCGCGGTGCTCACCTCGCTGACGCGCAGCTACCGCGACTCCGAGATGGTGGTGTGGTTCGTCTCGGGGCGCAGCCTGCTGTCCTGGATGCGTCCGGTGCTGCTATTCAGCCTGCCCTTCGTCCTGACCATCGCCCTGCTTTCGCTGGTGCTCTCGCCCTGGGCGGTGCGCAAGGCCGACGTCTACCGCCACCAGATGGAGAACCGGGACGACGTCTCGATCATCTCGCCGGGTGTGTTCAAGGAATCGAAACACGCGGACCGCGTTTTCTTCGTCGAGCGCCTCACGCCCGACCTGTCCATGGTCGCCAACGTGTTCGTGCACTCGCGCCAGAACGACCGTGCCGGCGTGATGGTGGCGTCGCGCGGATATGCAGAGACCCGCGAGAACGGCGATCGTTTCCTGGTCCTGCTCAATGGGCGGCGCTACGAGGGTGAGCCCGGTTCGGCCGAGTACCGCGTCACCGAGTTCGAGCGCTACGCCGTGCGCATCGAGACCCGGGAGGCCAAGAAATACATCCCCTCCCTGAGCGCCGCGCCCACCGAGGACCTGTTGCGCGACCCCACCGCCTCGAACCAGGCCGAACTCACCTGGCGTCTGGGCATTCCCATCAGCGCCCTGATCCTGTCGCTCATGGCGGTGCCCATGAGTTTCGTCAATCCGCGTGCGGGACGATCCCTGAACCTGATCGTGGCCATGCTCCTCTACATGGTCTACAGCAATCTGTTGTCCGTGTTCCAGTCCTGGGTGGCGCAGGAGCGCATCCCGGCCTGGTTGGGCTGGACCGGGGTTCACGCCGCCATGCTGGCCCTGCTGGCCTGGCTTTTCTGGCGGCGGCTGGCGGTGGCGCCCCTGTGGCGCCGGAGGCGGGCATGAGGACCCTGCGCCGATACGTCGGCCGCCAGGTGGTGGTCTCGACGCTGATGGTGTTCGCGGCGCTGCTCATGCTGTTCTCGTTTTTCGATTTCATCCAGGAACTGGGCGATGTGGGTCGGGGCCGGTACGTGCTCTCGCTCGCGCTGATCAAGGTGGTGCTGTCGATCCCCGGTCATGTCTACGAGCTGTTCCCGATCGCCGCCCTGCTCGGCACCCTGTTCGCCATGGCGCAGCTGGTGGCGCATTCCGAATACACCGTGATGCGCGTGTCCGGTGTCTCGGCCCTGTCCATGGTGCTGGCCATCCTGCCGCTGGGTCTCGTGTTCGCCGCCGCCACCTTCCTGATCGGCGAGTTCGTCGCGCCTTATTCCGAGACCGCTGCCCAGCGCCTGCTGCTCAAGGCCACCAACACCGGGGTGGTGGCGCAGGAGTTCCGCTCCGGCCTGTGGGTGAAGGACGACGACAGCTTCGTCAACGTCACCCAGGTGAGCACCGACGCCGAGCTGACGGGCATCCGCGTCTACGAGTTCGACAAGGACTACCGCATGGTGTCGATACGCGAGGCGCGCGCTGGCGAGTACCGCGGTGGCGACCGCTGGTTGCTGCGCGACGTCGCCACCACGCGTTTCTTCGCCGACCGGACCGCCGCAGGCCGCGAGGACGAGGTCCAGTGGCGTTCGGTGCTGAACCCCTCGATCCTCAACGTGCTCATGGTCGTGCCCGAGCGCATGTCGCTGCTGGATCTGCACGGCTTCATCGAGCACCTGCGGGACAACGGCCAGACCACGGCCCGTCACGAGATCGCGCTGTACTCCAAGCTGATGTACCCGTTGGCGGTGGTGGTGATGATGATGCTCGCCCTGCCGTTCGCCTATCTGCGCGTCCGTGACGGAGGCATCAGCGGCAAGGTCTTTGCCGGCATCATGCTCGGGCTGGGATTCCATCTGGCTTCGCGTCTGTTCGGCCACCTCGGCCTGCTCAACGCCTGGCCACCGCTGTTCAGCGCCGCCTTCCCGACCACGCTGTTTCTCCTGGTGGGCGCCGCCCTGCTTTGGCGCATGGAGCGGCGGTAGCGGACGATATCGCGCGGTGCATGCTCCCGGGTACGACCGCTCAGATCGGGGCCCGGACGATGCGGGTACGCATCAGGCGGTCATGCAGGAACTGGCGGTCACGGTCTGCGGCGGCCCACAGGAAGCCGGCGCCCAGGCACAGCAGGCCGATCAGCGCGAGAATATAGCGCCCGATGGCCTGGGCGAGGGTCGGCACCTGTCCGGAGGTGGTGACCAGCCGCAGCCCCCAGGTCTTCATGGCGAGCGTCTGGCCGGAACGGCGCCAGCAGTAGACGAAGTATGCCCCGATGATCACGACCAGGAACACCTGATGGACGAAGCGCCCGGGGCCCCGGGTGGCGTCACCGGTCAGGACGGTGAAGATCCAGGAGGCGATGAAGACGATGCCGAACAGCAGGATCCCGTCGTACACGATGGCGCCGAAGCGCGGCCAGAGTCTGGCCAGTTCGGGTGCCGCGGCCTCGCCTGCGGCCGGTCCGGGGGGGGCGGTCGCCATCACGGTGTCTTCCCGCGGGCGGCCCGCAGGGCGTCCTTGAGTTCCGGGGGGAACTGGTCGTATTGCTCCCAGCGCTGCAGCACCTCGCGACGCTTCTCGGGCGGCAATTGCTGGATCTGGCGGAAGATCTCCCGGGCCTGGGCGCGCTGCTGCGGCGAGAGCGTGGCCCAGTGCTGCATGCGGGCCTTGAGGCGTTGCTGCTGGTCCCGGCTCAGGCCGGGATACTGCTGGGCCATTGCCAGCCAGCGCTCGCGCCGCTCGGGTTCGAGTGTGTCCCAGTCCTTCTCGAGCGGTCGCAGGATGTCCTGTTGCTGGGGGGTGAGCGCCAGCCAGTTGGGCACGCCGCCGGCGCCGGCGTGCGCCGGCATCCAGAGCGCGCCTGCCAGGACGATCAGCGCTGCAGCGACCCGGAGAGCCATTGCTGAAAACCTCTATCCAGATAAGCGTTCGGCGGAACCTCGCCGGCCAGGAGATCCACCTCCATGGATTCCGGCGGGTATGCCGTCTGATACCAGAGCACCAGGCCAAGCATCACCGCCAGCACCAGCAGGGCCGCGGTGAGGATCATGGCATTTGCCGGCTGCGCACCACCGCTCGCGGACATGGGGCCAGCGGCTGTCGCCAGGGCCGGTGCCCGCCCGGCCGCACGCGACAGCGCGGCCGACCGCGCGCCAGCCAGCCGCTGCACGATGTGCGGGTCGAGGTGGCGCGCGTCCTCGTCCAGAACCCTAGCGAGTCTCGCACCCAGCTCTTGTTCGTTCAAGGATTCACCCCCCTCTCACGCAGATAGGCCGCGACGGCATGGGTGGCACGCGAGCAGTGTGTCTTGACGCTGCCTTCCGAGCAACCCATGGCGACGGCCGTTTCCGCCACATCCAGTTCTTCCCAGTAACGGAGCAGGAAAGCCTCGCGTTGACGGGGCGGCAGGCGCTCGAGCGCCCGGCCGATCATGCCCGCGAGTTGGGCACGCTCGACCTGCTCGGCGGGCGTGCCTTCCCGGTTGGTGCCGTGGTCGACCTGCATGCGTTCGAGCGGATCGCTGTCCTCCTCCGCGTCCGGTGACAGGGATGACAGCAGCGTGGTCCACAGGCTGCGCACCCGTTGGCGTCGGAAGTGGTCGCGGATGGTGTTCTGCAGGATGCGCTGGAACAGCAGCGGAAGCTCGTCCCCAGGCTTCGATGCGTAGCGGTCGGCGAGCTTGAGCATCGCATCCTGGACGATGTCGAGCGCCGCCTGCTCCTCCCGCACGGCGAACAAGGCCTGTTTGTAGGCGCGTCGCTCCACGGCGGCCAGGAAGTCGGCGAGTTCCTTGTGTGTGGCCAGGGTGGTGGTCTCCGTCGGAGGCATCCTCGCGCGCGGCCGGCACAGCGCGGAGCCGGGCCGGATGGTAGCCCAGAAACCTCCTGCGACGCCGCCGCCGGATCGATGAGGCCGGGCGTCCCGCTGCCGCATCATGGTGTCGCTCCCCCGGCCATGCCTGCGCGGGGGGCTGTCTGCGGCCTCGCGCGACCCGCCGGGACATCCGGGATAGAATCCGGGGACGCGCTGCGGGAGACATGCCATCGACCTGACCCATCATTTCCTGATCGCCATGCCGGCGATGGCCGATCCGAATTTCGCCGGCACGCTCACCTACATCTGCGAGCACAACGAGCAGGGTGCTCTCGGGGTGGTGGTGAACCGGCCGACGGACGTGACCCTGCGCGAGCTTTTCGCCCAGGTCGACCTCGAACTGCGCGACCCGGTGCTCGGCGACCGTCCGGTGCTGTTCGGCGGGCCGGTGATGGTCGATCGCGGGTTTGTCCTGCACCGCCCCACGGGTGCGTGGCAGTCCACCCTGGCGGTGGCGGATGACATTGCCCTGACCACCTCGCTGGATATCCTGCGCGCGGTGGCCCAGGGCGAGGGGCCGGGCGAGATCCTGGTGACGCTGGGCTACGCCGGCTGGGGCCCCGGGCAACTGGAGGACGAGATCCTGCGGAACGCCTGGCTGACCGTCGCTGCGGTCCCCGAACTGATCTTCAGTGTGGCGCACGGCGATCGCTTCGGCGCAGCCATGCAGTTGCTGGGGGTGAATCCGTTGCTGCTGTCCGACGCGGCGGGGCACGCCTGATGGACCACGCCTGTGCCCAGCTCGACGGTGCGGTCGGGACGATGCCACTGCGCGGCACGGTGCTCGGCTTCGATTTCGGCACCGCACGCATCGGCGTTGCCGTGGCGGAGCTCGAGCTCGGCATCGCCCATCCCCTCGAGACCATCGCCAGCGGCAGCGAGGAGCAGCGCGACCGCGCGCTCGATCGTCTCATTGCCGACTGGCGCCCCGCATTGCTGGTTGTGGGCCTGCCGCCGCCGCGGCCCGATGGCGCCGGTCATCCGCTGGCGCCGGTGATCCAGGCCTGGGCCGCGCGCCTCGGCAGCCGTACCGGACTGGAGGTGCGCTTCGTCGACGAATCGCTGACTTCGGCCATGGCCAGCAGCGCCTTGTCGGAGAGCGGCATCCGCGGCATCCGGCAGAAGCGCCATCTCGACAGCGTCGCGGCCCAGCAGATACTGCAATCCTTCCTGGACGGTTGCCATGCTGCTGCCTGACGCCGAATCCCTGCTCGAGCAGCTCGCGGAGCGCATGCGGGGAGCGTTGCCGCCCGGTACCGGTCTGGTGGGCATCCACACCGGCGGGGTCTGGGTGGCCGAGCGCCTGCATCGGGCCCTGGGGCTGGACGTGCCCCTGGGCACGCTGGACGTCGCCTTTTACCGCGACGATTTCCACAAACGCGGCCTGAAGTCCGGCGTGCAGTCCTCGCGCCTGCCCTTCGACGTGGCCGAGCGCGACATCGTGCTGGTGGACGACATCCTCTACACCGGCCGCACCACGCGCGCCGCCCTGAACCTGCTGTTCGACTATGGACGGCCCGGCAGGGTACGGCTGGCGGCCCTGCTCGACCGCGGCGGCCGCCAGTTGCCCGTCTGTCCGCAGTTCGTCGGCGGTGTGATCGACATGCCCGCCCAGGGGCCGATGATCGTCCTGCACCGCAGCGACGAAGGCCGTCTGTCGCTGGCGCTGGAGGGCGCCGCTGGCACGGCTGCGGATCCCGTGTCCCGATGACTTCTCCGCGCTGACACGCATGCAATCGAATCCACAACTCGGGCCCAACGGCGAGCTCAGGCACCTGCTGTCCATCGAAGGCCTGCCGCGCGACGTGCTGAGGCACATCCTCGACACTGCGGCGTCCTTCGTCTCCGTCACCGAGCGCGAGATCAAGAAGGTCCCCCTGTTGCGGGGCAAGTCGGTGTTCAACCTGTTCTTCGAGCCCTCGACCCGGACCCGCACCACCTTCGAGATCGCGGCCAAGCGGCTGTCGGCGGACGTGGTCAACCTGAACATCGCCACCTCGTCCCAGACCAAGGGCGAGACCCTGCTCGACACCGTGGCCAACCTGTCTGCCATGCACGCCGACATGTTCGTCGTGCGCCACGCCTCCAGCGGGGCGCCCTATCTCATCGCCCGCCACGTGGCGCCAGAGATCCATGTCATCAACGCCGGCGATGGACGTCACGCCCACCCCACCCAGGGGCTGCTCGACGTCTACACCATCCGCCACTACAAGGGCGACTTCACCGGGCTGACCGTCGCCATCGTGGGGGACGTGCTGCACTCCCGGGTGGCGCGCTCCGAGATCCACGCCCTCAGCATCCTCGGGGTGCCGGAGATCCGGGTGATCGGGCCGCGCACCCTCATGCCGGCCGAGGTCGAGCGGCTTGGCGTGCGGGTGTTCCACAACATGGAGGAGGGGCTGCGGGGCGTGGACGTGGTGATGATGCTTCGCCTGCAGAACGAGCGCATGAACGGGGCGCTGCTGCCCTCGGCGGGCGAGTACTTCCGGACCTATGGGCTCACTCCCCAGCGTCTGGCGCTGGCGCGGCCGGACGCGATCGTCATGCACCCCGGGCCGATGAATCGCGGTGTGGAGATCGACTCCGCCGTGGCCGATGGCGCGCAGTCGGTGATCCTGCCCCAGGTCACTTTCGGAATAGCGGTGCGCATGGCCGTGATGGCCATCCTCGCGGGCAACGGGTAGCAGCGATGCGGACGACCATCAGACAAGGGCTGTTGCTGGATCCCGCCACCGGCGGGGAGCAGGTGGCCGACCTGCACATCGCCGACGGCATCGTGGCCGGCGTTGGCACAGCACCCACCGGTTTCGCGCCCGAGCGCGTCATCGACGCCGCCGGGCTGGCCGTGTCCCCGGGGCTGGTCGACCTCGCGGTGCGGCTGCGCGAGCCCGGCTTCGAGCATCGTGCCTCCCTGGACAGCGAACTGGCGGCGGCGGTCGCCGGCGGGATCACGGCCGTGGCCTGCCCACCCGACATGGACCCGCCCCTGGACGAGCCCGGTCTGGTCGAGATGCTCACCCGTCGGGCAGCGGCCGTCGGGTTGGCGCGTGTCCACCCGCTGGGTGCCCTGACCCAGGGCCTGGCCGGCGAAAAGCTGGCGGGGCTGGTCGAACTCGCTCGGGCCGGCTGCGTCGGCTTCTCCCAGGGTGACGGGGCGGTCGGCGACAGTGCCACGCTGCTGCGCGCCCTGAAGTACGCGGCCACCTTCGACCTGCCCGTGTGGATGAGCCCGCGGGACGCGTCGCTGATGCGCCTGGGTGTGGCCCATGAGGGCGAGGTTGCCACCCGGCTGGGCCTGCCCGGGGTGCCGGCCCTGGCGGAGACCCTGGCCGTGTCCGCGCTGCTGCTGATCGCGCGGGAGACCGGGGTGGCGCTGCACCTGTGCCGGCTGTCCGTCGGGGAGAGCGTCGAGATGGTGCGCCAGGCACGGGCCCGCGGTCAGGCCGTCACCTGCGATGTGTCGTCCCACCATCTCCACCTGTCCGAGATGGACATCGGCTACTTCGACACCAACTGCCGCCTGTCGCCGCCGCTGCGCAGTCTGCGCGATCGTGACGCGCTCGTGGCCGGTGTGGCGGACGGCACCGTCGATGCCATCTGCTCGGACCACAGCCCGGTCAACGAGGATGGCAAGGAACTGCCGTTCTCGGAGGCCGACCCGGGTGCCAGCGGTCTCGAGACCCTGCTGTCGCTCACCCTGATGCGGTCGGGCGACGCCGGCCTCGCGGCGAAGCTGGCCCCGGTGACGGTCGGACCAGCCCGCGTCCTGCGTCTTCCGGTGCCGCGCCTGGAACTCGGCGCCGTCGCCGACATCTGTGTCTTCGATCCGGACGCGTGGTGGCGTGTGCAGCCCGCGGACTTCGTCAGCCGCGGGCGCAACACCCCGTTCGCGGGCTACGAATTGCGCGGTCGCGTCCGATATTGCCTGGTGGGCGGTCGGGTGGTTCACGGCGACTGAAGCCCGTGTGACGGTGATCCCCGCAGCCCGCGGGGCGCCGTGTCCGCCGGGGGCCGTCCGGATGGGCGGCCTGCCGCCCAGATTCCATCAACCTTGATGAAGCTCTCCGCCATGAATCCGCTGCTCGATTTCTCCGGCCTGCCCCGGTTCAACGATTTCCGCCCCGAGTTCGTCACGCCCGCCGTCGATCAGCTGCTGGCGGACAACCGCGCGCTGGTCGACCGCCTGGTGGCCGACGAAGCGGCCGTCGGCTGGGACCGCTTCGTGCAGCCCCTGGAGGACGCCAACGAGCGCCTGTACCGCGCCTGGGGGCAGGTTTCGCACATGAATGCCGTCATGAACAGCCCGGAGCTGCGCGAGGCCTACAACGGCAACCTGCCGAAGATCGCCCAGTACGGCACCGAGCTGTCGCAGCACGAGGGCCTGTACCGCAAGTACAAGGCGTTGCGCGCCTCCGGCGAGTTCACCGGGCTGGCTGACGCCCGCCAGCGGGTGGTCGAGAACCGCCTACGCGACTTCCGGCTCGGTGGCGCGGAGCTGCCCGAGGATCGCAAGGCACGCTTCAAGGAGGTCGCGGAGCGGCTGGCCGAACTGGGCTCGCGCTTCAGCGACAATGTGCTGGATGCCACCAGCGCGTTCTGCCTCTACGTCACGGCAGCCGAGGAGGTGCGTGGCCTGCCCGAGGACGCGCTCGCCGCGGCCCGCGAGGCGGCGCGGGCGGATGGACGCGAGGGCTGGAAGTTCACCCTCCACATGCCCTCCTACCTGCCGGTCATGCAGTACGCCGAGCACCGGCCGTTGCGCGAGCGCATGTACCGCGCCTACACCACGCGCGCCTCCGACCTCGGCGACCCCCGGCTCGACAACTCGCCCGTGCTCGACGAGATCCTGCGGCTGCGCCGCGAGCAGGCCGAACTGCTCGGCTACCAGTCGTTTGCAGAGGTGTCCCTGGTACCGAAGATGGCGCAGTCGCCCGAGCAGGTGCTGGGCTTCCTGAGGGACCTCGCTGCGCGTGCCCGGCCCTTCGCCCGCACGGACTACGACGACCTCGTCGGCTTTGCCCGTGAGCGGCTGGGGCTGGAGGATCTCCAGGCCTGGGACATCGGCTGGGTGTCGGAGAAACTCCGGGTCGAGCGGTATTCGTTCTCGGAGCAGGAGGTGAAGCAGTACTTCCCCGAGGATGTGGTGGTGCAGGGCATGTTCCGCGTGGTGGAGACGCTCTATGGCCTGAAGATCACGCCCGACGAGGCGCCGCGCTGGCACCCCGACGTGCATTTCTACCGCGTCGCCACCGCCGACGGGCGCACCGTGGGACATTTCTACCTCGACCTCTATGCCCGGGCCGCCAAGCGTGGCGGCGCCTGGATGGACGACGCCATCACCCGTCGCCGCCTCAGCGCCGGCGTTCAGACGCCGGTGGCCTACCTCAACTGCAACTTCTCGGCGCCGGTCGGCGGCAAGCCGGCGGTGTTCACCCACGACGAGGTCATCACCCTGTTCCACGAGTTCGGTCACGGTCTGCATCATCTGCTCACCCAGGTCGAGGATCTCGCGGTCTCGGGCATCAACGGCGTCGAATGGGATGCGGTCGAACTGCCCAGCCAGTTCATGGAGAACTACTGCTGGGAGTGGGAGGTGTTGTCCCACATGACCCGGCACGTCGACACCGGCGCGCCGCTGCCGCGCCCGCTGTTCGACAAGATGATTGCCGCGAAGAACTTCCAGAGCGGCATGCAGACCGTGCGGCAGATCGAGTTCGCCATGTTCGACATGCTGGTGCATCACGACTTCGACCCGGCCGGCGCGCGCACCATGCTGCAGCTGCTCGACGCCGTGCGCGAAGAGGTGGCCGTGGTCAAGGCGCCACCGTTCAACCGTTTCCCCCACAGCTTCTCGCACATCTTCGCGGGCGGATACGCCGCCGGCTACTACAGCTACAAGTGGGCGGAGGTGCTGTCCGCCGATGCCTACGCCATGTTCGAGGAGAACGGCGTGCTCGATCCTGCCATCGGCACCCGCTTCTGGCAGGAGATCCTCGGTGCCGGCGGCAGCCGTCCGGCCATGGAAAGCTTTGTCGCCTTCCGCGGTCGCGAGCCGTCCATCGACGCCCTGCTGCGCCACAACGGCATGGTCGCCGCCTGACCATATGGCCGGGTCGGGGGTGGGGCAGGGGCGGATGACGATGCGGGCGCGGGCCGTCACCGCGGTCCTGGCGACCCTGGTGCTGGTCTGGGCGCACGGCGTGCAGGCCGGGCAGAAGCTCTATCGATGGGTCGATCCCGACGGACGCATCCACTACACCGACAAGCCCCCGCCCGGCACGGCCCGGGCGGTCGAGAAGAAATCCCTCGGTGATGCACCCGGGACCACCGGCCTTCCCTACGCCGTCCAGCGCGCCATGAAGGCTTTCCCCGTCACCCTCTACAGCAGTGATTGCGGTGAGCCCTGCGCCGCGGGTCGCCGCCTGCTGGAGCAGCGTCGCATCCCCTTCACCGACAAGGACGCCCGCGACCCCGCAGTGCAGGCCGAGATGAAGAAGCGCCTTGCCACGGACGAGCTCGACGTCCCCATCCTGTTCGTCGGCCGCACCCCGCACCTGGGCTGGCACGAAAGCCAGTGGAACGCCGCCCTCGACGCCGCCGGCTACCCCCAAAAACCCTGATCGGCCTGATCGGGGTC